>Ga0180431_10000443_pt1 | contig 60158 bp, 42 predicted proteins | sample SS_ome_11_FD_132459 | JGI IMG/M metagenome (GOLD analysis project Ga0180431, IMG submission 132459) | Hypersaline lake sediment archaeal communities from the Salton Sea, California, USA - SS_1_MS_1 metaG | ecosystem: Environmental > Aquatic > Non-marine Saline and Alkaline > Hypersaline >... | reverse complement strand
TGCCCATACCCTCTCTGGCCATTTACGCGGTTTTTGGAAAATGGGGGCACCCCTCCAGAATTCTCTCGACCAATCAGATTGCAGGGATTTGACCAAATGCTAAGGAAAAGTGACCAAATGCAATCATTTTTCACTGAAAAATATGGGACTAGTAGTTCCTCGTCGGGGGTGATTCTACGGCCTTACTACATTTTGGGGTATTTCGAAATTAAATATAGTTAAGATTTTGCCCGTTTTATTTTTCTAGACGCCTGGGATGTTCAGGTAGGAGCTGCGTCTGGACTTCTGTTCTATGGTTCTTTGTCTTTGTGCTTGAGTAAAATCAACGCGTTTATCCAGCTCCATGCGAATGGACCGTTCAGAAATGAGGATGCACCAAGCAATGTATCCTAAAACCAAGGATACAATGGCCATGGACCAATTGATCCAATATGGTACCATATGTGTATACAAGGGATACGAAGCAGCCGCTACCAGAATAAACAAACACATCATGGGTATTTGTATCCATCCGTACAGTATAGCATAGGCGTACAGCAATGGATCTTGGTGAACATGAGACGCCCGTGTCCAGATTCCCCAAAACCAATGATAGGTGTTTCTTCCTCGCATGCGAAAAACCAACGTATTGGAAAAAGTTTTGATGATCAGAATGATGGCTTTGAACAAGTGTATCGCAAACACCAAGGTATAAATAGTATCCAGTTCAAAACCCCAAACGGAAAAGGCCGTGATAGGCCATGCGAGGACACTGAGTTCCAGAACTGCCGAAAACACACACGCCCAAGAGACATTGCAGCTCAATGTGTGTCTCTCCTCGTACAGATCCTTACCCATCACCACATGATCCCTATCGTCTCCATAATGATACCTCAATTCGAGTGTATCCCTTTGGCGATGCCGATTTCCGCTAGGTAAAGGAGAGGAAATACGGCCTGTAGCGGCGGCCCCAAAAGGACTAGGAACGACTACGGGGACATCATCCCTCGCATCCGCTTCAAAGGGCGAAGCGTACATTTTTTTTACCCAGGACTCCTCCTTCCGACAATGGTTTTTCCTTTGTGTTATAATGCGAGGAAGGTAGATTATATTACAGATACATAGACAATAATTTTTTGGGGGTTTCTCATAGGCGTTTTTTTTTACTTTCCTTCCCTTCCCACTCCCTCAATCACCTCCGAGATACAAAGCGAGGATTGGCGCCCGGTACGTAACGCAGGTCCATCATATCTTGCATGAGACTTGCCTTTTTTAAAACACGTTCTCGTTCCATCCCATCTCGCATGTACCTTCTGGGGTTCCCGATCTTTGCTCGGCTGACAAAAGTGGCACAAAGCGATGCGAAGAGAGGTCCCATCAACTCGTCGCGTTGAATGATTTCACGGTCTATTTTGGCCCATTCCGGTCTCCGCACGCGAGCGAAATATCGCTTGAAATGTGTATGTGCCTGTTCAATGGCCGAAACAAATTTCCTTTCGATCCTCAAGATACCCGTGTTGATTGCTTTCATGGCCCACTCTGGGTTGGCAGTGATAGGTACCGACGTGACGCCTCCAGTCTCGGGCGCTCCTCCCTCCACCTCGCGTATTTGAAGTTCCGTGTTGATATCCGATACGCGTTGTTTCAGTTTAGCAATCCTCTTGTCAATATTTTCCAACAGACTCCGCTTTTTAGAAACATATTCTTCCATAACCGTTTGCCAATATTCGTAGTTATCCAAGTCTACTTGTATGGAAGTGTCTACAGTGATACCCATTGCTAGCGCTGATTCTATCATAAGATCGTTACCATCAAACAACCCAAATGCATTAGACGCCAAATAAGACCACGATCCTTCTTCTTCTCCAAAACCAAACGCAGAACCCATGAGGGTTTGGTTGGTTTCAAAGAGTTGGTTGATAAGTCGATACACTCTCTCATTGTATGCGTATATCAAATGTAAAAAACCGAACCAATGTTGAACTTCTTGGTCGTGGGCAGTATGTTTATCATGATCCGTGCTGGTTATCCCCTCATACCAATTCGACTTTAAAAAATCGAAAAGCTCTTCTAAAGTATAATCTTCCTTTGCTCCTCTTTCATCATTATCGCCGAAATTTACTTCATCAAGCAGGAATTTAAGAACATTTGTCGCTTGATCTTTTCTGCCACGCGTCATAGGCGCAAACGCAACCCAAGCGGCTTTGTCAGGGTGATCTTTAGAGTTTGGGTCCTCTTTTTTTAAATCAATGAGTATACGTATCCGGTCAGTCGGGTTAGTTTCCGAACCCTCTTCTTTTATACTACCCACCCCACTTAATGTAGGGTGGGTCAGAGTCACGGAACCGAGAAAGTCCAATGATGCATAAAAAAACATGAGATCCCGCAAACTTTCCACATGCTGACTTTGACCTTTCAGGCGATCGTATAAATTGAGCACTTTTCTTATTCCCACAAATTCGGATGAAGCAGACAGATTGGTCAAGTAAAAATAAACTGCAGAAAATTGCAGAGATGCCTTAATAAGGAAGTTTTCGCTGTCACTCATAAGCTCTTCGTACGTCTCGGTGGTCAAATCCCAACTTAATCTTTTAATATCAGTATCGTCATCGCTACCGTCCAATAATATAGAAGAAGGATTTTCTTCTTCTATGACGCCCCTCCTTATGTTCAGAAGAAACACTTGAAATTTGTTCAAAGCGTCTATGTAATAATCCTTTTCGTTCATTTTGTCTACCAGATCGAATAGTTCTTGATCATTAGGGATCGTTTGCACTTCTTTTCTCGCCTCTTCCACTTCAAGACTTTTTCGAGCTTCGATTAAATTAGATGATAACATCTCCAATCGAGTTTGACGAGTGAGTGCACGCGAGGCTATCTGATCGCTCATGGCTCGAGCCGCCGCCTGTGCCCTTGTCGCACTGGTCTTGACAAACGTCTCTTCAACGTCCAGATCCAACTCGGCGGCCACCATCGAAAGAAAATCATAGTCTGGATGGTCTTGAAGAACATCTATACGACGATTCACTTCTATGGTGTACTCTGGCCGGAAAGCTCGTTTGGTTCTTCTTTCTTCCTCGTTTTTGTACCCGTCTTCTGTCAATGGAGACATGGGATCAATACCTTTTTTTAATTCTAATTTTCGCGTGGCACGACATTTCTTTATCGTTTCCTCCTCGCCTTCGCCACGCAATTGAAGACTGTGTTGCCCTCGCTTCAACCCACTAGGAATCACGCGAAAAGAATCCCCATATTCTGTGGATATCACTTGGTTTCTTATTGCAATATCTGGAGGTGCGATCTCGCGTGTTTTGAGTGCTATCCTATACTCAATACGTTTTTGGGCGCGTTCTTGTACCTCCTTGGGCACATCCAGCATGCGAAGAGTCTTTTCGCTCAGCTTTTTTTGCTTTCTCCTTTTTATGGGCTTGGAAAATCGAGGGGTCAAGTCAGCAGAGGATGTCCTGCCATAAGCAGACAAAGTCCCATATAGAGATGTGTCTTCGTCTATAGGCGAGGTATCTCCATACATAGACTGTTCAAAGGGAATCGAATCGGAATCAAGATCTCCCTCGTCTTCCTCATCTGGGACATGGTCCCAAATAACATCTTCGGATTCATCTCTTCTTCCTCTTCCAGAAAAAGAAGAATCATACCGACCCCAGGCTCGTGCAGCGGGTGTCAAGGATTCCACTTCTTCGTCAGAATCGGTAGACGAATCTTCAAAACCTCCAAAACCTCCAAAACCTCCAAAACCTCGACGTATGCGAGAAGAAGCCTTATCTTTTTCTCGATGTTCGCTCATGCGTTGAGCCAGACGGGCTCTGGAGCCTTGATTACTTCTTCGCATGCCTCTTGATTACCATAAACAACGCCTCTTGAAAAGGGAAATAGCATTATCAAAGTGAAATTTTTTTATTTTCACAAGGATTTAAACCAGCTAAAAAAAGCAGTATGCAGACGCGAATGCACACTTTTTACCATTACCCAATGGACTTGCGCAGATGCACATGCACATTCTTGCGTTGAATCCATCTCTTCAATTTGTCTCCGGTAGCATCGTCCAGGCGAATGGGACCAGAGACTTTAAGCGAGGAATGGGGGTCGTGGTTACCGCGAATGGTCTTGAGCGTATTCCCATCGCTTCCCTTGGACTCAAAGATGTACCGATGAATATTGTCATACACGCGGCGCCGGTCTCTCGCATCAATAAGTTTTTTCTCATTGGGAATCACCACAATGAATGACCAAGGCGAAGAACTCCCCGTCCTCTTTCTTCCGGTCAGTTTCTCGTGTCGACTTACGTGATCCCTCAGGGCCAGCATCGCTTCGACGAAAGCGTCGTGTTCCCTTGAAGAAAGTTTCGTCACCACAGGTTTCGTTTTAGTATCCATACGAAGTCCCGTCGTGACCTTTGCTTCAGAGGCCTGTGTACCAAGAGGTTTAAAGTCAACTATTTTGTCCATGTCGATAAGAGGCGCTTTTTCCCCAGATTCTTCCCCCGCTTGTTTTTGCGCCTTGTATACAATATACGTCAAGATGTTTCCTCGCACGTTGGCGTCCATAAAAGGTTGGTAGGTACCGTATCCAGACGAGGCCATATGACAGGCAGTCATGGCCAAAGCCTTGATGGTCATGTCGTGCACGTCAAAGCGAGAACTGTTGATGATAAGCGGGTCGCCCTTGGACAATTCTTCCACTCCATAGAGTTTTTTGGCTAATTTTTTGGGCACGGCGATGGACATACGTCCAATACGACGAGCGGCCGAGGCCGCTTCCTTTTGTACGACACCTTCAAGCACCCCTAAAGCGGCAGTCAAGCGATCTGTCCGCGAGACTTTGGATCGGTCTTTGACCCCAGCCGCAGCTTGTCGTCTCCGAATATCTGCTAGTTTTCTTCCGTAAAAGACAGAACATTCTTTCACCACGGATTTCAACACAGGAAGTTCGCCCTTGCCAAAAAGCCTTAGCGCAGCTTGGACCATTTTTGGTCCGTGTCGGCGAACAAACTTTTTGGTTTTTCTTCCTCGCTTGGATTTCGACTCTGTTTCTCCGGGCATTTCGTAGTCCAGGATTTCTTCGGGAAACTGTCTAGTCTCTAGAGCTTGTCGGATGAAGCTTACGGCTTCAAAGGCGGAACGGGATACGGCCTGTCGAGTCAATTCAATGTCTTCCGCGGTCGTACCTTTCAATTTGGCGCTCTTTTCTCCCTCTTTGAAATTTTGGGGGAGATACGAAATGACACTGGCAAGGTAGGCGATCATGGCATGGTATCCCAAAAACACTTTGTTCTCTGCATCGTCGTACTTGGCGCCTCCTTTCTTTTTGGGATCCGCCAACCATTTCATCGCTGCCATGGATAATCCGGAAGCATCATCGCTTAATGTGCTGGGTTCCTTTCGGAGCGATAGTTGTCCCCAGCTACCCCATGGCGTCGCCTGAATGAACCGATAGTTGCGTTCAATGGCACGCAACTGGGATGCGGACAATCGCTTCACGGGAACGTCCCTAACTTTTTCCATGTAATAATCGGGCGAGATTTCCGAAGATAAAAAGTGGTGTACCATGTGGTTTTTGTCCACACAAGAAAGCGCGTGAGCCATATCACGTATATCGATAAACTGAGACAGAGCTTCCTTTGCAATCATGGAAGAGATAGCGTCGTCCTTTTCCGCATGGCCCAAAAGGCTATAAATAGAGGAAACGCCGTGGATGGAAGCTTTGTCGCTGTGAACCGGAGTGACAAAATGATCACATCCCTTCTTGTTGATTTTCTCAGGGTCAAAGTCGTCCTCCGCATCGCCTTTCTCATAGACAGACCGAATATCCTCTTGTGCCGTCTTGAGACAACATTTACGGATTTGGTCTTTCAAAAGTTGCTGTCCAGATTTGGTGGTCATCTTGTGCAGATCATGCACAGGTGTTTTGGAATACTCCATCAGATTCTCAATAGCCACACCAAGCATGTTGTCGGCCATTACATGCCCTGAAGTAAGCAAGTCTTCTTCAAAAGACTCCTCCTCCTCCTCCTCGCCTGATAGAAGTAAAGGATCCTTGTCCAGACCCTCTCCTGCGGATTCCTGAGCACTTTGGCGAGTTTGAACACCAGAGGCCGATAGACCAAGCGAAGGTTTCATTTTAGGCGAGGAATTGGGTCTACCCAAAGACCGTGTGGGTGGAGAGTTGCATTTACGAGCCATGGCTGTGGTAGACGGTTTGCTTCTCTCCACCGTTTCGTCAGAGATGGTCTTGGCAAAGGCCATTAAATCGTCTCCCTTTTCCTTCTCCTCCTCCTCCTTTACGGACTCTTCAATTTCGTCCGCAAGAACAGACCCAGAGGCCAAGGCTTTTTCGGTGGCTTTTTCCAGCTCATTCTTCTTCGCTTTTTTCGCACGAGCAGGACTTTTGTGAAGTGTCCCCGTGGAAATTCTGTCGTTTACATACCGATCAAACGAGGAAATAGACGATTGGTCCGGATTGCGGTTTTCGCTTCTTTCCAGTGCTCTCCAGTCTCTATACAGGTTTTTCCCTGTATCAGACCACGGAATCTTCTTTCCGTTGATGATAAACCTCGCCTCGGATTCGGACATGTTTTTTCCCGTATTCCCGATCCAAATAGGTTATACTAAGATGAGGATGTGTACTAAAAGGTTTTGAATAATCCACAAAGTATTTTTTTTCCTCTCCATTTTTGCGCGTCCTTTCAGTTTTTTTAATCCATTTTTTTTTTTGAAAAGTAAAAAAAAGAAAGGTCAAGATTCATGTCATGGTTTACTCCTCCGTAGTATAGGTATATTACCCGTTTGTCTACAAAAAGATGGAGGTGGGTGACCACATTCTTTCTATGATGGTGGACGATGACTCGGACTTTTGGGTTTCCGAATTTACCGAGAACGATATGAAAGCTATGTACAATGTCCTTGATGCCTATTACACCAGCGATGGTTTGGCAAGGTATGTCGAAAAAGCCAAAAAAGCGATAGCTCAGACTCGATTTGGGGCTATTGTTACAAGCGCTATTGCTCAAGCGAAAAGGGTCGACAGAGCCATGGCCAAAGCGCAGCGAGAGGCGAGAACGCAAGCCAATCTCCAGATGCAAAAGAGTGCCAAGGTATTGGACATCCAATTGAAATTTATCGGAGAGGACATGTACGATCGGAAAAGAGATGAGCTTGACGACATTACTGCTAGGATTGAATCACTCGAATCGAAACTTGGTAGCGGGGAACCATTGCCTACAAGCGTACTGAAGACCGAGCTTGAATCGATCAAGAACGATATCAACGACGTTCAGGAAGAAGACGATCAGCAGAAAAATTTGATCGTGTCGATGCGAGACCATATTAAAGAGACCGTTACAGAAGCCCGTGAGACCGTTGCGGAAGGCGACAAAAAGGCTGTGGAAATTGTCAAAGAGGCTATTGAGGAGCAAGAAGATCTGGTTGAAATCGAACAAGAAATGCGAAATGATGGGGACATTCCCTCCACTTTTTCAGACGTCCCGAATGCGCCTCCTCCTCCTGGACACCCAAATTTCACCAAACCTCAGAACTGGAGAACCCAGGATGGGGACGTGGTTAAGGTCACACCGCAACAAGCTGCTGTTGCGGGAGAAGTAAAAGATTCTCTCCAAGAATCTGAAAAAAATCTCTTTGATAGCCTGGAAGAAGCCGTGACGTTACGTCGCAAACGCATGGGTCTTGATGAGGAAAAAGACAATGAACCTAATGGCGGAGAAGAATGGGAAGATGAAGATACGATATACTTGAATGCGCGTGTTAATGCGAAAAACGATATTCTACGAATCGTTCTTGACATGCGAGCACGCGCTGGATTACCGATCGACGGATTGTATGGGAAAAAAAAGAAGACGACCAACATGCCCGCAAGAGCTACGACGATTTCCAATAGATCCGCCGTAAAAAAACCCCAGACGTACTACCGCGTCTCTCCGCCGAAAACGGTTACCGAGAAGGAAGAGGATAAATCGAAATCCACCGCTCCTACTTCCTCGTCTGGGGAACGAAACTTGCCTTTGCGCTACGGACGGAACACTCGACCGGTTCCCTCGGATAGCGCAAAGGCCAAAGTCTCGCCTAGTTATACGAGAAGAAAGCCCGCAACCACGGCCAAAAGAGTGCCCATGCGAAGAAAGAGACGGCCTGTTCCTACAAGAAGAAGGGTGCCTATGAATAGGAGAGATACCAGAAAAACTAGTGGTTCGTCTACCACCACCACTACCAAAAAACCCCTTCCTTCATCGTCTTCTTTGATGTCTACGCTGGACGACGCGGAAGAGACCAAGAACGAGGACAATGTATTCGAAATGCCTGACGCGTACACGTCCACACGTGTGGAAGAAGAAGAAGTTAGGCCTTTGGAGACAAGGAAATCAGTTTGGAGAATGGATTCTGACTCGGAAGAAGAAAGTGAGGATTATGACGACACTATCTGGTGATTTTTTTCGCGAGAAAATGTAAATAAATTAAATTAAATTTAAAAAAAATCGTTTTGCGAAACGCATTGCTTTAAGATCTACTTTTTCCTCGCCTTATCGTCCGACACGTTGCCGTAATTTTTCCCCTTTCCACAAACCCATGTTCAAGCCAGACGATGTTGTATTCGCGGCTTTTGTTTTTGTAGGATACTGGACACTCACTACGTACGCTGAGGATTTTGAGGATTTTGAGGAATTAGGGAAAGGAGAATTGGAAACACATACGAGAGATGTGGGAGTGGGGTTTCTCCTTGTCATCAGTTGTGCGTTACTGTGGCCATTGGGACTGATACTTTATGCGTTTAGGAATTGTATTGTAGACATTGGGAGTAAAATGGATTAAAAGAAAAAACTATCATCATCCTCGCATGATCAAAAGATGGGCTCCCATTCATATTCTGGAGATTCAAGTTCCTTTTTTTGGCGAACAATCAATTCGTTTAAAGACTCGACGTGATAGGGCCACCGGAGAGACTCTACTATACTTCGGTGGTCACCATCATATACGTAGAGTTTTGTTTTTTCCTTATCAGTGAGGTCTATGGGTTCTTGGACGATGATTTCCCTTTTCCACTCGTCTTTGTACGACTCGACTCCAGATTGCCTAATTGGTCTGTATTTGGTCACCGTTGTTTCCACAATCACCGGGATATTGAAAAGATCAAAATCCAACTCGCTTGCGTTCAATGGAACGTCCATGGCGAAATTCGTCGATATCTTTACCAACTTTATAATCCTTTCGGCATTCTGTGTAATCACATCCAAATCATCTTTGAGTTTTTCTCTGTAAATTTCTGTCAATGGATCTTTTGTCTGGTTGGCATACGCCAAGACCCATCTATAAAATGGCTCGCTCGATACATTGTTCAATATTCGGTCAAAAATATTTTGACTCTTAACGGACAGTTTGACATTCTTTATACTCTGTTGGACACTTAGAGTTTTAGGTGGCCATTGATATAATGCTTCTTTAAGGGTCAAAAAGGACGCTTGTATGAGTTCTTCATAATTCTTTGTGTTGGCCATCTTTATGCCTATAGCCCAATTTTCAAGATCGCGTTTCCACTCTTTATATTTGGATGCGTCCAAATTACCAAACATATTGCCTAGTTGTATCTCAATCACTTTATTTCTATATTGGGACACTTGGCGTAAACGCATCAAAGCAAACACGAACTGGATCATTTCCCCATAACCGAATTTTGTTGGTTTCCATTTAGATATATAAATTCTTTTAAGAACGGATTTTTGGGCAGAGATATATTCGGACTTGGACGGTGCGCGTGTTTCATATTTCCCTTTGGCATACATAATCGGCCAACGAACATCAGGTGCAGTAGAAATGTTTTGTTGGTTGATTCCCATAATGCCAAAACCAGAGTATTCGGATCCTTTTGTAAATACTGCCCCTCCCATAGGTACAATGCCTCTGCTCAGAAGATCTCCCAGAGAAAGAATCTTTCCTCCAGATATGTGTATGGAAGCCGCGGATGTACCATGGTAAACAATTTTTGGCTTTTTATCCTTCATGCCGCGGTTGTCTACGACATCTTCCATCTCTCCCTCTTTCTATTTACAGTACGCATTTACACTACTCCAGTATATTGTTTATTTTATAAAAATTTAAGCTTTTTAAGGAACAAACCATTTACGCCATCACGTCAATATCCCTAGGATTTACCGCGCTTCCAATGATCATTGTCCAGTCCAAAACAAACTTGGAAATAAACGAAAGAGCTAAAAAGACTAGCTCATAATTCACAAAGTCTGCTATCCATCCAAAAGCTCTCAAGTAGTGCAACAAAGGGTTCAGCGCAAACAGATTGAAATTGAAGAAAAGCCCAAACACGATGACATACACATAGGCAGGTGTTCCGTCGGCTGAAGTAATTGCGGTGAAAAAATAGACAAAGACCAGTATCCATTGCGCCAAGAAAAATACGAATCCCCACAAAAAGAATCTCCACCGCACTGTTCTGCGCCTGGGGAATTTTTTCCCTGCCAAAGGCCAAGAGTATCCAATGTTTTCTTGCTCAAAATAGTTTCCTCCAATCCACATCAAAGCAAGGTTTAAAGGAATGGCCTGAAACACCAACAGAAACGCGTTGGATACACCCGAAAGTGCGGAAATCGTTACGATCATAAGAGAAGCAGTAATACTATATTCGATCCACCGCAGAGGGTTTATGCCAAGAGCGACGACATTGGTGTAGTAATCCAAACAGGACAGGGGAGACGAGAAAAGTGATACAAGATTTCCCTTGTTTGCATACTTCTTATACGTGTCCAACACGAAATCCCCATTTCGACTGGACTTGTTGGATAACACACCATACCCTCCTCTAAGATATGGTATTGCAAGAGCGATAAAAAGGTGAAATAAAGACGTGATTAAAGGAATTGGTATGACCAACCACACCGGCTGATAAGTAGCCGAATTGAGGTCTATCGCTAACACTTCCTCGCCTGCTAACTCGTCTCCTCTTACAAAATCAGTAGAGAAAAGAGCACGAACCTTTTCGTCTCTGACCAAGGTAACCGTTATCGCCGCGATAAACGATGCCATGTGCAAAGCGCCTGCGGCCAAGTTGCAGTATCTCAACCATTTGGCCTTTTTTTGTATTTTTCCCTTTGTCTCAGGTGTTTTGTAATACCCCATATCCACCTTACCGGGTTGGTCTGAGTCATTCACAGGATTTCTACCCGCATCACCTGGGTTATCTTGGAAGGGGTTCCGTCGCATAATCGCGAATCTTTGGTGTATTACACTGACCGGGCAGCAAGGCAAAACAGGATAATAAGATATGATTTTTTTTTTCGATTTGATTATTCCGAAAAAAAATTAGGCTTTTTTGGGAACAAACAAATGAGATCCATTTACCACCAAAATACTTGAGGATGAATGCCTTGGATATGCTCGAAGATTATCCAGGACGAACACGGTATGCGCTACCGGATTTTGGGGCCGAACACCGAATCACTAGAAAATGTCTAGAGAAATCACGCGAGGAACATTCTCAATGGATGGAATGGGAATGCTGGCGGTCTGGGATGGAAAATAGTCCCAAGATCACACACTACTTTCGACCTATACGGAAGCGGTCTCGGAATTGGAGAAAAAGAAAACGTTTGCGCTGGAAAAAGGATGGGTCGAAAGTAGTGTATGTAAATCTCTTTTAGTAAAAAAAACCTCTATACATAAACTGGACTGATTTGTTTACTGTCGTACCTAGAGCTAAATAGAGTCGCACAATACTCTACCGGAAACATAAATGTCTCTTCTTCCTCCTCTATGACTACTGGTGGTAAATGCTTCTATCTTGTCTTCCTCTTCCTCTTCCGAGGACGGTCCAGCAAGCACTGTGCCAGAACTGTAATGTGATTTTTCACACGCCGGTGTCGTGACGGCGGGATCCATTGGAGGCACCTTTTCGTACCCCGAACTGTTTTTGAGAGCACTGGTAGTTTTGGGATCACTTGGTGTGATAGTAAAATATTCTCCCTTGCGGCTGGCAGAGTATCCACTTACGTATTTCGTATACTTGGACCGAATGACCTCTTCGCGTTTCTCTGGGATCGTGCACGATTTCAGCTTTGCTTTTAGGTCAGCTACGTCCTTCTCGCTTAACATCTTTTCCATGGCGTCCACGGAAATGTGCATATTGAGCAAGTCCTTCCAATGGACCGCACTGGTCAGCATCTGCCCTCCTCCTGGAAAAGTGAGAAGTGCGTGTCCCAAGCATCCGGCGTATTCTCCTATCTGGTGTACTTTGTCCTTGTCTTTGGGCGATAATGTGCGTGCGTGTGAATAACACTTCATATCGGTAACAATGGTCAAAACTTGGATGGAATACTCCGAAGCTTTCATCGCTTCTGGCGATAGTCCGTATACGATGGTGTTAATCATGGCATTCACCCCAGCCACGGAAATGTCTTCTTCTTCTTTCGAAGAGTTAGCACAAAGATCTCCTACGGCTCTAAGTTGACCCAACGGACATTGCTGGAGAACTTTAGGGTCGAAACGTATCTTGACGTGACCGGAGCAACTCCCCATGTTGACAAAAGGAATAGGGCCCCAAAATTCAGGTTTCCAAGCATTGATTAACGCTTTCAGACTAAAGTCGGAAAACAAAACCAGTCCTCCCCTTTCCAATACTGTGTTGACTAGTTCCATGACGAGGTCGTTGTCCACAGTTTTGAACCCGCCTGAACCCAAAGACCCACAACACTCGAAATTAAGTACAGTGTCTGTCGCCTCAGCGATGTCGTCGGAAAGTTGAGTCTCGATTTTGGACAAATCGTCTTTGCTGCTTCCGTGAAAGACCCGAATAAGGCCATCAATGACCCCATCCTCCAATGGGCACGAATATACGTGTACCTTGCCATCTTCGCATAGTTGGTGTTTTGGAAGGGGGTCGAAACTAGGCGGTTTGGAAAGCGTGATGGTCACCGCGTGTAATGGTTTTTCCAGTTGGTCCACTGGGGGAGGAAAGAAATTGATGGATTCGGACATGTCGAAGCGATGGTGCGGGTGGCGGGAAAAGTGATGAATTATAAAAAAAAAGGAAAGCGCAGCTGCGCTAACCGCAAATTAATGGTAAAACGAAATTTCGGGTAAAAAAATTTTTTAGCTTTCTATTTACTGGAATGCAACTTCACTCTCCTCGCCTGACATAAGAGACAACTTGTTGGCATGGCTTCACGAGGAAAAAAGCGAGCAAGTGAGAAAGGAAAGGAACGTGTTCCTGAGGACCAAGACGAATGCGAGGAAGAACAAGGTCCTGTGCGCACTAAGCGAAGAAAGGTGGTGATTTCTCGCGTTTACGAAGGTTTGGACCGATATACGTTGGTCCCTAAAGATGCTAGTCGGTCGCTTTCCGACGTGGTGGAAGATATTGAGGAATACGAGGTGGAGGAACTTTATCCTTGTTTTTCACAGGACAAACAAAAGGGTCCGCATGTCAGGACGGAACTGGTATTTACGGTACAACAACCGGCGGTTACGTCTACCCGAAATCACGAAAACACTTTATCTACTTCGGAATGTGAAGGCGATGATCTGAGTTTTGGACAAAATATTCTCTCTTACACGGACGGCGATATTGCTATTCTGGTTCCCGACAGGGCGGAGGCCGAAGAGAAAGATATTTTGGACCAGTATACCATCGAGCTGGACGCTTCTGCGGATCCTCGTCTGGCTGAGAAAACTCAAAACAGATTGGCTAGGGATAATCCACACCGGGATCATTATGGTTCTCGGTCTATGTTGGATCTAGGCGAGACACTGGAAGAAGGAGAAATTTTGGAGGCGACGGATTTCCAGCGGGTTCGTAACGCTTTTGCCCAAGTCCCCGGTCGACCCAACTGCTACAGTTTTGGTGGCTACGAAGGCAAGGGGTTTTCGGGGTGTGGAGTGGTGGACCCGTTCAGTTTACCCATTATGTATGAACGGCATGATTTCCATATGTGGAGCTGGGAGAACGAAGTCTACGACTACATGACCTACAACCAATACCGAGAATACGAGGATAAAGGCAAGGGCATTCCTTCGCTTCGAGAGATCAAGAAGATTGCCCGAGAGTCCCTGAAAATGGACTCGCGTAACATTCTTCGCGAAGTCAACATGTTGAGCAAGACGAGGGAATCTGCAGCTCAAAAGTTATCCTACTTGTTCCAGCAACTGGTCGAGTTTACGCATGAACGGGCCTTTCATGAAAAGGGGTTGACGGACCAAAACATTCTGGTGTACCGCGGAGACCCCAGTGCACGAGTGGTTTTCCTGATGAAGGCGCCCAATTACTATGACACGCGAGACTGTGATTCTAAGTTTGCGCCTAAGCTCTCTCGGTCCGAGAAATCTAATGGATTAGGGTCTATTCAAAAGCAGCTATACTTTGCCATGCGTGAACAGATTATGGAATTTTACAAGAGGTCCAACAAGTCGACTACCATTGCGGATCTGAACGCGGCCATCAAACACGTGCTTCCCATTCTAACGGGCGACTGTTCGCCTGATGGATACGACAGCGGAGTAGCCTTTCTCTATTGCGTACCCATCCACGATCCAGAGAAATGGGGCAAGAAAAGACACGAACAAGAGTCTAAAGAACATGGACTGGGAGGGTACCAGCCGTACGGGGCCCAAAAGGAGTTCCCCACTAACGTGTTGACGTTTATGGATTACGCGAGGATCGCGCTGAGGATTATTTCTCCCATCGTGGTGGTTTCCACTTCTCGCTTTACCACGCAGTGCTTGTCGGCGGGTATGGATCCCAAAAAAATTCCTGGGATGACCAGTGCGGTGGACAAGTGCAAATGGTTCACCATTCGCTTAGCTACCGAAGGATCCAAAAGTGGATCGGGAGCTTCGACCACTTGTTCTTCTGCGTCCAAAGCGGCGGTGAAAATGGTCTATGATTCAGAAACCAAGCAGATGGTCCGACAGCGATTGGACGCTTGGTGCATACGAGGGGAACATCCGTTCGTCATTCGGAACAATGGATACAAAATGCTTTCCGAAGTGAAGACTTTGACACAAAGAATTGCGGCTAAGCTATTTAGCGAGTACGATATGCCGGCGTTCCTTATGGGACGTGCCAACACTATGACGTCGTTTTGCTTTGGAACCTCGGACCCTAAAGCAAAGGAGGTGGAACGCAAGGACAAACTGGACGTCCCTGATCGACAAATCTTTATGTACGGGAATTACCTGTGCAAATCCCCCTCTCGTAAACACATTGAGCACTACCGGACAAACCAAAAGATTTCCATCATTATGGGTGTATGCGAGGAAGAGTGTGAAGAGGAACAGATGTCCCGATTGGACGAGTTGACCAGATATGGAAAGAATGAGACTCCCTGTATGAAAGTGTGTGGTGGGAGTATTGGAGAGTTCCCACAATCAATTGCTCGGTCAGAGTTCTGGAAAGTAGATCTGCCTGTCATCATTCACCAAGCCTGTTTGTACCCTGGTGTAGAATTGGTCAAAAACCTGAGAGAACTCAAGACAAAGACATCCGTTGCTACGCTGGTGATTCGGACCAAATCGATCAAGACAACGGACCCCAAGTTTTTCGAAACAGTGCCTCGCTACCCTGGTGTCATAAGCGAGGAGGGGAGAGAGACCAACCGTGTGAAAATCAGCCAGAGACTGAAAGAGTACAAGGCGATTGCATTGAAGCGAGAAGAAAAGCGGCGCGAAAAGGGAATGGGTATAAATCGGTTCATCGCATCAAAACGGAAAGAAGCGATGAAGTCCTCCAAGGTCATGTCGGGTGGAAAGGACGATCCATTTGAACAGGTGTATTATATGTTGGACGAGGAGCAAAATGGAGATAAAGAAAAAGGGTCAGGCGAGAAAGGGATACGCAAATTCGATTCTTGGTACAGTATGTTGTTTACTCCTCGTGTGATTGTGGACACAACCACTTCACTGGACCACCTGAACGCTTTGGGGTCCATTGATTATGCGGTATTTTACGATTCCGTACTTGAAATGATCGAGTATATGATCTTTTGCGAAGCCCATCGCATGGTCCACGAAGAGCAGGTGGCTGCTGGAAAGGGGAAAGGAAGAACTTCTTCAAGAAAGAAAAAGGGACCCCCTCCGTTTCTGACGATGGGACAGATTGTGAAAATGTTGGGCCAGCGGTTCTTTGGCCATTCCGAATGTACACTGAACAGCGAGGCGAATGAAGATGTACAGCTACAGTGGATTGACATGCTTTCGGAAGTGGGGATGCAAGTGAAAGAGGCTTTGAAAAAATATGTACAGGCTTTGTTGTGAAGAAAAAATATTAGTCAAACAACTACGAATGATGTTTTCATCAATGCTATTCTGTAAACTGTGTTTTCCAAAAAGTATACATAGAATAAACGCGGCGTATCCAGCAAAAGAAGGTGGCTGGCTGGGTGGCTGAGTGGCAAGTGACAGCTGTAATTGCTGGGATCCTGGCTCCAACATCCAGCAATTACAGCTGCTGGCTGGGTGGCCGGGTTGCTGGCTGGGTGGTTGAATTGCTGACTCTGAATGCTTCTGTGAAAAATCAACTTTGCTCTACACGAACCGACTGCAAGTTGCACTATATTTTTTTTGAATCCCGATTTGTCAGCAAAAATGGAAAACTAAACAGCTGTTCACGCTTTACGCTTGAATCGAATTGCTGGGTATAGGAGGAAATCCTCCTATACCCAGCAAAAGGAAAGTTTCACACCTGGGGGGGGGGGTATGAAACGCGATTTGATATTTTTGATGGAATGCTACATAAAATGTATTTTATGCTACATACACAAAACCCATCAGTCTTCCAGCCGCTGTACCAAGTCCATAATCATGTGCCAAAAGTCCAGTACGAAATTCACAATAATTAAGACAAACAGAAAAAATACCACAAAGGCTAGTCGTTTAGGACCACAACAGCCTAGACGGTGAACCCTGTTGTGCAACGTATCTATGCGATAGTCCAATCGACCAATTTCGGATTGTACGCCTAGATCGGTAATTGTGTTGATTTTAGAAGCTTCGCTTTGACCTCCGCCAATCATCTCCACATCATCGCTTTCACTGCCTTGGTTACGGTAAGGATCACCTTCGCTGCCTATAGTCGCCAAGGCTATAAATTCATCGTCTGAGTCTACCTGTGTGGTACGCCGCGATTTACTTGTCATGGGGGAGGGGGTGGGGTGGGTTCCTTCCTCTTTTCTCAGTTTGTCGAATGCAAATAATTTTTATGGGTATATATTTTTGCCTTTACAAATAATTTTTTACTCCATTTCCCATTTCGCTACTCCTTCATTCTTTCGAGTCATGCCACCCGAAGATGTACGTCGCGAAGAAGAGGCTCGTATTTTATTTTTACAATGCATGTTCTTGTGTGGATTACTGTTGGTGATTACTTACAAAGCCATAAACGTGGCGGTATGGATATCAACGTTTGCCATCATCGGAACATCCGTTGCTCGAGCCATGCGAGTAGGATATGATATGCACCTATATGCGTTTGCGGCATGTTGTTACATGCCGATCATCGCCCAAGGATATGCGACGGAAGACTATAGCGTGGCCGTACGGAACCTGGCCTACTTGGCGATTTCCGCTGTGGGCGCGTATCGGTGGAGACTTTAAGGAAAAAAAAACTTTTACTGGTTACGAAGAACTGTCGGGTCCTGTGGACTAATAGTGCACAATAAGTTCAGTTCACAAGACACGACAGTTCTTGGTAGCCAGTAAAAGTTACCTTTCCTTATAGCGATACAAAGTACAATATACCTAAAATTATTTATGCGAGAATAAAATTATGGGTTACATTTTCCCTTTCATCACTTTCGAAAGAGCGCGCGTGACTGCCAGTCCATGATGAAACACACAATACCAACCCCAATTCCAAGCGTGGCCAATACAATAACCATGCCGTGAAATGTATTTGGGTAGATAATGTGTGGCGATTCGCAAATCCCCGCCCCTGATCGAAACTTCAACGACCATTTGCAGTGGATATGTGGGTGGTAATACGGATGTCCATAGTAGTAATAATATCCGTCTCCATCGTCTCCTCCGTAATAATAGTAATGCTTGAACGATCCCCACAAACCGCCATCTTCCCCTTCTTCCCCTTCTTCCCCTTCTCCCCATCCTCCCCCTCCACCTTCGTCGCCTATAGGAGGGGTCTGCATGGATTCGTAATCGAAATCTGCACCCCTTTGGACTTGTTTACTCTGCCCGAGGGTACAATGTCCTCGCTGGTTACCGTAACCACCCTGGCATTACTCACCACGCGATTAAATGTTGTCCCACAGGACTCCTTTTCCTCTTTCTCTTCTTCTGCGTTCTTATCCCCTTCTCGAAATTCCTTGAACCGCTCCCGTCGATGACGGTGTTTCAGGCGAGCATTTTTTTCCTCGCTTGTTAATTTATTTTCTCGATAACCTCCTTTTCTTATACTTGAACCAGAGTTCGTCAAGCATGTGTGCAAATCTCCGTGCTTCGTGGCCTCCTCATCTTTGTCTTCCATAACGTCCCCAAAATCCCCAAAGCTTTTTATATACATTGAAGTAAAACTTCCTTCTTTAGTGTTAGAGGACGTATTATACGAAGGGTCCAACATGATGACCACAGATGCCTGAATCAAAACGGGCGCGTCTTCATGTCCTACGGGGCGTACATTGAAGCAAGCCGACGCCGCTACATTCTCAGAGGAAAAAGAAACTTGATCGCGTTCGTCCACCACTCCGTGCACCATATTGGAAAGCTGTACACTTTTCATATGTTCTCTATTTTCGCTATTTAAAGCCTCTCTGTGTGAGATAATAACGTGTTGATAGAGTCCTTGGGCGTTTTTGGTAAAACATCCTGTGGAAAAATGATGCTGAGAATCGTAGGGCCGTAAGTGTGTCTTAGGTATCCAATCTTCTTCAAGATGATTGTCCGAATAATCCGAAGAACAAATCCTCAAATCGTACAAGAACATCTGTAATGGTAAATTCCCGTATTCCGTGATCCCCATGGGTCCCATGGTTCCCGTAGTACCGGAAAACTCATCCAGGACCAAGGCCAATGGGTTCAGCATCGCCGTGACACAAATGCGGTCCCCGTCCATCAGGCGAAGGGAATGTGTGGCTACCTTCTTCGCCTCGCTTTTCTTTAGAGACATAATGACTTGGCGTAAGTCTCTACACTTCCCATCGGTCCAACAGAATTTCTCATTACAATCTACATTCGACGTGCATGCGAGAAGTCCAGTAACAACTGTGAGGGAAACCACAAGAATGCCCCATGGTCGTTCTTTCATCGTCGCCTCGATATCTTACACCCCACCCTTCGGTATGAGAGGTCCTCGCATAAATTATATATGACTTTTCATTCCAATCTACTTTTTTTACACCCCCCCCCCCTGTCTCTCCCCTTTTTTCTGGGGTAAATTAGAAAACAAAAAAATCATGGGAAGTAAATATGGAAAAAAAAATGATTTGCCCAAGTATCAAAGACACAGAACTCATGGATAATATGTTATACACGCAGATTTAAAAATGCCGGCGACCGATTTTGAACTTCAGGAAGCATGGTTCCGCTTGATCGCCGTTACGGCGTTTTCCTTTTTGCCCGTAATTCTGGCCCCTGTGTCCAAAATTGCACGTACTTTTGACAAGAAGGCCTCCATTTGCAAATCTCCTATACGATTTATAAGTGGTATTTTCCCAGTAACTTTTTACTGTTTGGCTCACCTGGGGCTGTACACCACGGGGCTGTTCATTCACCTCAACGAATCGACACCTGCGGACGACGAATACTTTTATGAGATCAATGTGCTGGTGTACACCGTGGGTCTCATTCTGGCTCTGGCCCCTCATATCTACACGATTAATTGGTACGACTACCGCAAGCATATGAATTATAAGTATAGCAAGTCCTGGGGATTGATGTCTTCCATTTCCGGGGTACTTATGCCCATGGTGGTGTTTGCCGCGTGGGGCCTATTGCTCTCTGCTATCGTGTTGACCGCTATTGATGGACGCTGGACCGCCTTTGGTGTGTATTTGGGATACGAAGTATTAATTACTCTCGCTTTCCTGTACTTCCTACTTGAACTCGTCTGGTGTGCCAACACATACCGAAAGTATACTGTAAAGAGCGGAAAATCCGGGCTCGCCGTCCTCATTTTGATGGAGAGGGATGCGAGAACTTCTGGGTCAACCAAGGTGGACATCGATCTTTCCCAAGGGATCGAGATGATGGATCAAGACCAGCCCGAGGAGCGCCTGGATCAAGACCAGCCCGAGGAACGCCCCTACTGGCTCGGGAGAAGAAGGAGGAGGGGATACAATATGTACGGAAGATAAGGAACGAAGGGTTCTGAAAATGCGCGAGAGGAATTGGTTGAGCCATAGAACCAAACTTTGAGTTTTTTTTTTATTTGTGCAATCACTCTCGCACTTTTTCTCCTTTTCCCCATAATCAATAAATGAGACAATCCCACATGTACGCATAGAGTTCATTCAAGGTTTCTTCCGTATACCCTAAAGACCCCTTTCGTTCCAAAAACCGTTCCAGAACCGTCCGCAAAATATTCAAGCGACGGGACAACAGCCGTCCTTCCCCCTCTCTCTCCTCGGTCATCGGAATAAGCACACGGTCAATGTGAATTAGCAAGGAAGCAACGTATCGCGAAAACCGTTGCTTGTAAAAGTCAGCACCCGCTTGGTATGCCGCCCATGCGAAGGAAACCAGCATGCATGCGAGTACACAGGGGCGGAAGTGTTCAAACAACGTCTCGTAGATGAACTGGCATTCGTCCGTAAGCATCGATTGGACCGTACATGCACTGGACCCCGTGCGAAACTGGTTTTGGCGAAAGACACCTCTGGACCGTAGAATGCATAAACATCCACGGCCCGAAAGCGTAGGCAAATAACCGGGGTCAAAGCGAAGAAACGAAGGGCTGGTGACCCTCTTATCCACTGGTACCACCTCCTCGCCTAAACAGGTGTCCTCGAAAGCTCCGCGTTCATACAGACTTTCCATCAAGGGACACGATTCGATTCCATACAAGTAGATTTTGGCTTCGTAGGTCTGAAACATAGAGACCATTTCCACGGCCAATCGCACGTCACATACCATAAGATGCAGTAATGTAGTCCATATTCTCCCCTCGCCTTGATACTCTTTGGGCGCAATGGTATGTCCGGCCATCTTTTGCCAATGCTGAGTCACTCCCATCATGGTAGAAGGCGAGGAGAACAGACTGCATGCAAATCGCAACATTACTTCTTCGTCGGTAGTCTTGAACGTCGAGGACAAACGTGTGCATTCTCGGTACAGAACTTCTCTGCGTTGACTGATCGTTTGTTTTCCTCGCTTATCTGTAAGAAGCTCGTCGACCAGAACGTCTGTGTACATTTCCTTGGCTTTTCTGTGCACATCTTCTCGAGTGCACACGGTGAGCATCCTCTAAGGCAATAATGGTCCGCAATTACTGAAAAAAAATACGCTTTTTTGAAAAATAATGCAAATGTGTATTCCCGTAATTATTAAAAACAGAACCTAAAGCTTCGACACATGGAAATTGCCACGTCGTCCTTTTCAATTCCACGTTATGAATTTGGGGCTCTACAAAAAGCTATTAGAGAAGCGTTCCCTGACAGAGAATACAGAGGGATACTTCTCGACTATGTGCGTGAAATTCGCAAAAAAGTAGTACACGAAAAACTTTCCGATGTGCCAAAAAGAATGCCAAACGAGCACGAAAGGGAATTCGTAATTCTAATCGATAGATATGTATTCAATCCTATTATTGATTCTTATGAAGAGTTTGATCATGCTTTAACGGTGACTGAAAATTTTATTTCGGCCGAGCGTGAAAGAAATGATTTTGTTTTGCTTAAAGCCATCCCTTTTATTAACAGAATATTAGAGGAGACCATCAACGAATTTGAAGAACGTACAAGTATTAAATTTTCATACGATTACAAGACCATAGTGAACGACATACGGGAAGATACAAAGGGAAGCTTTAGCGAGTTTGTCAAACGTGTGGAAATGTATTTTTCCATTCTAGCTATTTTACAGTTCAGATATAATAGGTCTAGAAGTGTTAAAGAACATATGATAATTTCAGCGGAGGAACTTTTGGAAATGTTGCGCGAAAAAAATCCCGAAAAGACGTTACAAAGAGATAGTACCCCCTTATATCATAACACCCCCTTATATCGCAAAAAGAAGGAATTGGGCATTCGGTCCAAGTGGGTATTTTGAATTTCTATCCAGTAAAAAGCACTATTTTTTTTTTAATATAAACTTCTCCTCTTAAGGGAAGAACTGGTTGAAATCAGGATCAAAGCTTCCTCCGCTGCGCTGGCTGTACTTGTTCTCCCACCTGCAGTTATCCACCACGTACAAATCGTCCGTGGGACCTCTGCACAGCACGGTCGTTGCAAGGCAGCCATAAATGTCCTGAGACTTGTTGAGAAGAGCGTCGCAATGAGCACGGTAAACATGATCGTCGCTGCACCCAGTCGGGGGCTGGTCAAGGTAGGGAACATAAGGATCGACTTCCCAGACACAAGTACCGTTGTCACAACGGGTCTGGACACCCGAAGAGAATCCTTCGTCAATGTCAATGTTGAACAGAAGCGCAGGACAATCTTCGGCCTCCACGCACGTACCCACAGGGACAGACCCTATGCATTCGGTAGTCTCGTGGCCGTCTAGTAAATCATAGGTTTTGGCACACATGTGATTGTTGTAACTACTGTTGGTTTCCGATTCGGGGACAAAACATTCACTGGTGCATTTGGCTCCGTGTTTCTTGGTCGCGGCCGGCTGGACGCAATGCCCGTCGTTGTCTAGTTTCCCAACCAAGCAGTCGTTTCCACGTGGCTGGCAGTCTTTGTTGTTCTTGTGGGTATGATGATGGTTGTAGACCATCCAACCGACAAAACCTAAGATTACACTTACTACACAGAGAATGAAGATTTTTAGAATAATGTCGCACGCCAATCCAGCACCAATGGTTGTGTGGTCCCCGTCCATTTGGCTTGACAAATCTTCATTTGTGACGTCCTGACCGGCAAACGAATAGTTATAATCTTCATAAGGATTGTCATACTCTCCCCTTGACTTAACAGATCGGCGGCGATACCGAGACATAATATATTAGGTAAATGATTATGGCACAGAGGAATGTTTTGTCCCTGTTTTATATTTATACATACATTGTATAAACATTTAAGTGTTGAAAGCATCCATATTTTTTACACCTGTTATTTATTAGTACCCAATAAAAAACTTTCCCGCATTACTCTCCCTCGCGTAAATAGTTGTTTCGTATGTCCCAGCGATGAGTATGGCCGCGGAAAACGCCTTTTTTAAAATCGGCGTCGTGATCATTGCCGGGAGAATCCTTCTCGTCTAAATCAGTCCCCTCATAACCTCCATTTAATTTTACTTTTAGTTCTTTTAGTTCTTTTAGTACTTTTAGTTCTTTAGCCATCTCCTGAACTTCTCTATTTATACATGTCATGTAGTAAAATACATAGGAAAGAATAAAAATAACCGTCAGCGTTTTACACGCATCGCCACTTGGCATGGAAAAGTTCGTACTCGAGGGGTTTTGGTTACTAACAAAAAAAAACCGGACCAAGTCCACTCGAATCTAATATAAGCCTGTTCCTCGCCCTATTGTCACGCGAGAATAGAACAAGGGTGAAAGGGGAGTAAATTGGGAAAAAAAAATAATTGGAATAAATGCGTTTCGGTTTTGGATTTTGGATTTTGGATTTTGGATTTTGGATTTTGGATTTTTTTTTGGAATTCCAAAAAAAAAACTTCGCCCCGTGCACTTCCCGCATTCTTATTCACATACGATGGGGTTGGACGATCCCGCGGCATGCAAAAAGTATATTCGAATGCGTCTTCCTGATTCATTCTTGACCAACGAACAGTGGTTAAAGAAACACAATGAACATTCCGGAAAGGTTTCCTTTTTGGTATTGGATTTCCTGCTTCATATACACCAGATTGCGCACAGTAACAAGCTCAGTTTCGACATGGTACAAAGTAAGCTTAAAAAAGTGTTTACAGATTTTATTTCCAGTTTTCCTCGCTTAAACACCATGGTTGTCCTATTGGACGAGCAAGAGTTTACGCCTTTGGGAAAGATTCCTACACAGCAATCAAGGTCGGATTCCTTGACTATGGAAGAACGTTCCTCTATCATGGAAGGAGGAGTCCTAGAAAATGTGGACGCAAGTATGAACGAATCTATTGACGAGACGTTCAAGGATCATCCAGATGTTGTCTGCGGTAAGAAGACCGCCTTTGCGGTCTTCTTCTCCAAGTATGTGCGGACAAGGGCTCTGAGAAAGGATTTGACAAGGATGGTTACCAAAACGTTAATTGACTTGATCGAGGAGAAGCGCATACCTTATGGACTTCGCATTTACATAGACGGGATATCTTACTCTACATATTATGCTCCTTCTTCCTCATTTTTTCACACAGAAGACGGGCAAGATATGTCTTCTACTACGAGTCTTTCCTCCACAGGTAGTTTTTCCGGAACCTCGGGAACCCAAGAGTCTGGAGGAACGCCTTTGCTGAAGCGAAGAAAGAGTATTTCTGCCGTAGGGGATGTGTCTGCACATACACATATGGACAAAGACTACATTCGCTTGTGTAAGCTGGACGTTATCCAAAACGAACACAATGAGACCGTGGCCAAACCTGTGTGGCTCACCAAGAAGGACCAAGACGCAGATATTTTTGGAGGATTTGACGGAGGCATGAAGAGGCCATATATGGGTGAGAGTGACGTTAAGATTCCTTACTACCTGTGGAAAATTGCAAGCATGTTGGACTATCGCCTGAAAAGAGACGGCGAAGAAAATGGGAGAACGGGCGAGGATACGCCATACGAAGTGACGGTATACATTAGCTCGTGGGATTCTGATTGTATTCCTTTAAGCTTGATGGCCATGAGTGGTGTATTTAAGATGTACCCGCGTCTGGTGCCGAGAAAGGACAAGAGTCCAGACACCGGAGTACCGCGCGGTGGCGAGCACAACTCGCCACGCGCGGTACTTCGTGTCTTGTTGGATTCAAGACAAGGAGGGTCTTTCCGGGATATGTTGAAATACAGAGAGGCTTTGGCCGAGGGTGATGAACACCCTAAGTATCCCAAGAAAAAGGATCAATTTATTGTTTTTCGTCGACGGTTCGTATCTTCGCATGAGGATGAGTATTTAACCGATATAATGGACATTGGGTATTTGATCTACGACATCAAGTCGCATTTCTTAGTACGATACCCTCTTTGCAAAAACCCTGTAGAGACACTCTGTTTGTTCCTGATGTGCGGCGGCACGGACTATGTAAGGTCTCTTCCGGGCGTGGGGTTTTCGACCATGCGTTCTGTATTTGATGCCGGAGGCTACTTGCTTTTGGCCAATGCGATTAGCATCCAATGCGAGAAACAAGACGATGGAAAGTTGAAAATGGGGATCTCTATAAACGAAACAGATGTGCTTGGATTCTACAATTTGTGTGTACGCTTTGCTCTTCCTCACGGGTCTATGGGAGGAGTGTCTTCAACGATGACAACAAAGAAAAAAGATTTGACTAAGAAAATCAACGCTTCCAAAAAGGCATTGGAGGAACTTAAGGAAGCGTTACATCCTACAAACAGTGCTGGACAGACGCCCCAAGACATGGAGGAGGCGATTAGAACTATGGAAATGAAGAGAGAGTTTCTCGAATCGTTTCTGTGGGCAAGTCACTACGATTTTCTTACGGAGGTGTCAACCAAGATTCAAGAGGAAGATTCGGAAGAAGGCGAAGAGGAGTTGGCCAATTACCTTGGAGAGATTTCCGGAATGACAGAATGCGAACACGACGACTGGGACGAGGTGGACGATGCTCTTCGATCGAAGAAAAGAGAAAATATCAAAAGGACCAGGAAGACCTTGGAGACAAAGCATAAGAAAGCTCAAAATTTGGTTCAAAAACTCTCCGAAGATGAGAAGAAATGGACACAAGCGCAGAAGAAGGAGGTAGATAAGTTGATTGGGAAGAACACGCTTTCCGGAAAAGAAGCCATCGCTAAGCTTCGCACTTCCGTACCGGATCCCAGGGCCATGTCGGACGAAGAAGTGTATGCCACTCGACCGGCTTGTATCACCGACATAAAGGGTCTGGAAGAAATCAAGCCGCTTGTGCGAACACTCGTATGGTGTCTAATATATTGGCGCACGGCACCATTTGTTTGTCTGAGAGACACCCAGACGTTGCGGTCCACTTGTTTATCAGGCGAGGATGGGGAGATGTCTGTATTTGGATACAAGAGTACCTACCGTAGAGGCAATAAGCGAAAAAAAAGGACGGTAGCGATGGCGGATAAAGTATCCCCTGGAAAAACCATATCTATTACACTAAAGTAAACTCTATCTCTCTTCCTATCTCTCTATCTATTTACACCAATACAAAAGCACAAACAATCGTTGAATTTTTGTTTCCATTTTCATTATTTTTTTTTTGGGTAAAAAAAATAAAGGAAATAATTTATACTCTTTGAAGGAACGCAAAAAAAAATTGATATCCTTGTGTTACTCATTCTCCACCTTGTGTTGTTGGTACCAAGCGAGCGGTATATTCTTGCGAGTAAACAATCAGGGAAAAAGGAAGAAAAGGGAAACTGTCGTAGTGCATGCCACTTTTCCCCTTATTTTACAAAACGGAACGAGGATCGTAAATTGAAATTTGATCATTGTGTCCAGTGAGATACATAATGTCTGTATGATCGTCGAAAATGATAAGGTGGTCCACCGAAGAAAGTACATAGGCCAAAACCGATATGGGTATGGGAAAAGGGGGAAAGGTGGTAAACGAAAGGGTCCTGACGTAGAGTTGGAGTTACAATGCATCGAATGTCTTCAAGGGGACCCTCCGGTGAGGAATACAAATGTGTCCAACAAAAAACGAAAGCTCTGCGCACAGCATTACCGGGAGTTCCGACACAAGAATTCGTGCAGTGTGGAAGGGTGTCCAAAACTCATTAAAAACGAGAAGAAGAAACTGTGTGCAGAGCACGACCACGGCAACGACGACGCAAAATCCTGTAGAGTGAATGGGTGTGACAAGGCGGTGAACCAGAGACATAATATATGTGATACGTGTTATATGAGAGAGTACAGAAAGAAGAAGCAAAAGTCCTCGCGTGAATACAAGGAAGAGGAAACGAACACGAAGTTCCATATGGAGATAGGTGATTCTTCTGTATCGCGTAGGTACAAATTTGTAGGTGGTATATCCTTGCTTCCAGAGGAAGTCGGTGTAGTTTTGGATAAACCGGAGAAATCGATGATGTCTGTATACATTATTCAACGGTTTGCCGAAGGCATAACATGAAAATAAAAAAAAAATAAAACAGAATCGATGTAAATCCATTTTCGTTGCATGAAGCACAAAAAAAGCGGGTCACACGAGGGTGGTTCTCATGTGGAGCTGGTTGACAGGAAGACATAACGAGGTAAAGGGAATCAAGGTGACGCACATCAAAGCCATTGACTCGGAAGGATCCCTCGTTATCTACAGCGAGGGATCCTCTGGTAAAAAGGTTGCGGCCCTCAAGGGCACGACCATCTATGAGCTGGGTATGCGGCTGAGCGCCATCGTGGACTGTGACAAGTCCATTTCAGAAAAGGCGGTCACCATTATCCACCCCGAAAGCATGTTTTATTTTACAAGCCAGTACGACATGGACGAGGCTAACCATCTCATCCGACAAGAGGAAGAAGAGAGAAGGCGAAGAAACCCCCGGGCCAAAAAGTCTGCGAGCAAAAGCGAGAAGGGTATGCACGTCCCTACCACGGCAGATCCTCTGGACCCAGAAGCGGGTATACTGCCCCTAGAGGATTCCGGAGAACCTAGTGCGGAAAGCGAGGGGGATTTGGCTACCATAACTCCATCGCCTTCTGTGGCGGAAGAAGGCGATGAGCACGAAGACATTCCCTTTTCCATTGAGGAATTGAAGCACTTGGACGACATTGATCGTGCCGCTCACCAACACCTTGTTTGTCGCGTGGTCTCCGGGTACCCCATCGTCTCGATGAAGCCTTTTGTGAACGAGTTTTATTCGCGTTTTGTGGAGCAAGGTTCTCCATATGTCATTTTCGAGGAGGATGTGTACTCGGTGTACCGGCTTTGGATGAACACCGGCCTGGCCCAAGCCAGTCTATGCAGAGCGTTGGTGAAATTCCTCAAGTCAAAACCCCAGCAGGAAGACCGATGGTCCGTGGAGACCATGGAATCGTTCCTAGTATGCAACCTGTACAATGACTATGAGGCGATCTTCCCCCATTTGGAAAGCGACCTTTCTCTTACCAAGTGGGGCCAGAACTATATAGCGCCTGAAGGTATAGTAGAAAATAGGGTGACGCGTACGTACAGCCGTATCCTCCGAAGATCGCGAATATACGCATTAAAAGAAGTGCAGAGACTATGGATATACAACCAAAGCAAAAAGGTTCTATTAGAAAGGGTATTCAATGTGGTTGAAGGAAACGAAAGTAGGACATGCGAGGATGGGATTTCTGGGATTTCTGGGATTTCTGGGATTCCGGACGGAGAGGCACAAACAGTGGCTCCAGATATTCGAGGTATAGCATTGGAAAAGGGAAAGGAAAAGGCAAAGGAAAATGGGACTTGTTATTCTCAATCTATTTCCGAAGAAACGTTTGCTAGTTCGCGCGCATTGGAACAACGTATTCTCAAAGAAGCCATAGAAGCCCAGATTGCGGCTTCTTCCGTACACACAGAATGTTGGGAAAAGGTGATGGATCCTATACGTAAGCTGATTGTTGAGGTTCGGGATATTTGCAATCAAGTATGCATAAACCAGGTGAGACAAGAACGGCCAGACGAAAGTGTTGACTTTGACACCAATCTGTTGCGGTTCAAAGCGGGAGTAGTAGAAACCGTAGCAGGGGACCGTCCACACCATACCGAAGGAGGATCGGCAGAGACTTCTGTTCCCTCCTCCGACGTTGCGTATGATCCAGATGTGCCCCATCTTCCCACGCCTACGCTCGACCGTTTGTTAATGTACCTAAACACCATAGACGACTGTATGTTGAAGGCCGTTAGGAACCAAGACCCCCAACGCTTGCGCAAAGATCCAAACTATTATTCGCCTTTTCAAGGAATAACCAACACGAAACCCGAGACCCCAGAAAACCTCGATGTGACACTTTACCCTCCTACAAAGTTGGGTGATGAGGAAGACCATTACGATGCATAAAAATGAAAAGAAAAATAAAAAAAAAATAGGGAAAAGGAAATGTATCATTTGGCTTTTGTTGTTCTTCTTCGCTTCCTTCCAGCCCAAAAATTCTTTTTCCCGACCATATCCTTCTTCTTCTTCCTTTTATTCTTCTTATTCTTCGTCTTTCTCACGGCCTCTAGGAAATCTTCACTCTCCTCGCTTCCGGCCAAAAGCTTACAACTCTTACATGCCACTTGCTTTAACATATACGAAAGCTGACTGTTACCTTTTTGTCTATCTCTAAACACATTTCTACTAATCATGGGATGGTGTACACATGCGACAAGGGCGTAAAACATAGCATCCAAAGCGTGCTCGCTAGGTTTTTGTCTTCCTCGCTTTCTAGATCCGGGAGGAATGGGAGGGTCTACGTATCGTTTCTGGTACTGCATAGAGGCAAACTTTTCGCTTGACCACAGCATTGCGTACCCGAATTCTCGTATTCTTCGCTTGCGAAGAGGCCGGTTTTTTTCAGTACCCAAAAAAACTTGAGGGAAACAGCTGTTCAGCGTCTTGGTTGAAAGAATATGGCACTCAATGTTGTGTGTGCCATAGTAAGTTTGAAGTGCAGATAGGACACAACAATTGTCAGGACTCTCGTTCATCTGGATTTCAATGGCTACGTACAGGGTTGTTTTATATCGACCTGTGTCCCGAAACACGTCTGGACGGAAAATCGCTTTGTGTGATTCAATCATCGAGAGGACACAGACGCCGAAATTGCTACTGACGGCCTTGGTGGTACTGAAGCAAGATATGCCCTTTTGGGAAGCAGTAGGAGAAAAGTTACTTAGGTTAAACTCTACCAAATCCAAAACCGTGTCTCCTTCCACATGGTAGAGACATACCCCCATATGTCTGGGCCCAGGGTCGATTCCAATGACAAACGTTGCATCTTGCCTGATTTTGATCACCTTGTGGTCCGACTTTTCTTCTTCTTCTTCTTCTGAATCTTCCGTATTTATGCAAATCACATCACACACCCCCTCCTTGTGGTCCATACCATGCACCTTGCTGCCGTTCGTATGGATAGCGAGTAATGAGTGTTGGTGGGCAATTCTAATTGTTTTTTTTTGGGGGATAAGATAATACCTGTCACACGTAAATTAATATTACAACAGGGATGTTGACCTTTCTCCGCGGGGGGGTTTTTTTTTCATTGTATCATCAGTCTCACATATATGCGCGGCCACACCCACACGTTCACTATTGGGCCTTCTTACCCTACTACACCACCCCCTCGCTTGGGTTACCTTGAACACATTGAACATCTCAACAGCATTTATGACTCGGAACAAGAAGATGCCATACGTGCCATAAATAGCAAGCGCAAGCGAGGGCTTGAAGATGTGCAAAGGAAGTATGAACAGAGGTACCGGGAAGCGCTCAAAGTGGTGAAAGAGTTGGGCCCCTTTTTTGGAGGATTTGGTGATCTTGGCGAACCATGTCCTCTCCCGTTGTTTACAGAAACCGAATTTTTTGAACCAGGCGAGGAAGAGGGGGAAGTGGCGGAAACAATTCGGGCATCCTCAAAGGACGGTAATGAGTTTATGGTAAACATGGCTTGCTGTATTTGTATGGACGCCTTTCGGGATACCCGGCTTGTGTGTAACCACGTATCCATGTGCATGGAATGTGCTCTCAAGAGCAAGAAGATGCACATGGCTACGCGAGGAGGTGAGCGAATGGCGGTGGAAGACTTTTGGTGTCCCATCTGCAGAAAGTTTAGTGCCCGAGCGTCTAAGGTGTATTTCTCCTAAGCAAAAAAAAAAATCATTTTAATTGTTTCTCCTTGACCAGTGTTTGTTTTTTCAGTTTTTTTCCAAACTTTGTCCAAACGAAAAAAAAATGACGCATTCGTGTGACGCGGTCGAAAGTAACTTGGTGGGGATGAATGTAGCCATATGGTTCTTAGTCATTGCTGTGTGGTGCATGCTCCTGACCAAATGGGTGGGTGGATTTATACGTGTCTGGCGAGGCGAGGATGTGCGGTCGGTCTTTGCAGGCTACGAACGTGTGGGGAGGCGAGGCGAAGGACTCATGGGCGACTTTGGAGACCCTGTGCATCAATAGATTCCGATTGCCTCGGTTCTGTTAAAAAATACTAATAATCTCTATCTCTTCGCGCGTTGACTTTGATCTTTTGTTTTAAACAAATAAATAGTTGTATCTTCACTTTTTTCTTTTATCTCCAGTCGAAATATCAACCGGCAAAAAAATTAGTGGCAAAACTTTCAATTAAAAAAAAATATTTGAACCGGGTTTTTTTCTTGCGTCTCGCCAGTCGATCCCCGCACACACCAAGATTTCTTTATCGCTTTTCAAAAAAAATGGATGAACATGGAGAGGGTGGTCAGGGGCGGAGGAAAAAATCAAAATGGAGCTGTTTTCCAACCCCAGTGTCGACGACCGGACCCGGAAATAGCGACATGCTCCAAGAATCCGATACAGGTCTTCCCAGCAGGTCGGCTGACCTGACCGAGTCCGAAGAATACATAGATTGGGTAGGCGAAGAGGCGGGGGAACTTTTAGAAGAAGAAGGCGCGGAGTCAATCTTTGACGACATTTGGCAGGAGAGCAGAGACTGGGGAACGGCGTCTTTTGACGTTGATGCGGACACTCTTGGGTTCACCGCCAATATATTCCCCAAGACCAAGATGCGTCGAGACGAGAATGTATCTTTGGACCAAATGCTCGCCTCGCTTTTCTCAGAGATCCGATTCAGTCGTGTGGAGAAGGCCATGTTCTTTGCAGCCGCTATTGATCGAATGGGCTATTCAGAAGGTCTATGGATGAATTTGGGTATTTTCTCTTTTCGAGAGATTGGGTATGGGTATCCCGAAGCCCCTATTTATGTATACGACTATTACTGCAGCTGGCTGGAGGAGATGCGTAGACATCGCGAAGAGTTGGCTTGCCGTCTACGGTATGCGTGTACACACGCTATACTTTCAAAATTTCCTTCGATTTATTCTCGCGTGAAAGATGAGAATCCCGAGAATCCTATGGACATCAAGGACTTCGTTACGACGTATTTAAGCGAGGAGGAGCGTCAAGAACTCTTGGAAGACATCCGTGTGTTGATGACCACTCCCGAGAGCATGTCTGAGTATCCTTTATATGACACACCTTGTTCTTGCCACTTGAGAAAGTCCAAAACGATGAACCGAAAGAGCGAAGCAGAGAACGAAGACACACTCTTTGCAGAGCTGGGAATGACCAGTCACTTGACGACGGCAAGACATATATTATTTTCAATTATTAATTATCTTTGTGCTTTGCCCAAGTCCAGTCTTTCGCTTGACGTGAGTTTCCACACGGCGTACAAATGCCAAGGAAAGCTGATGGACCAGGACTGGACGATCCGACTTTCTTTTACCGAGTTGGACTATGCCTTGTTTAAGATTCGCAAGACACGCGAAGATGCTGTACAACAACTGGTCATCTGTCTTTGTTGTTCTATCATCCACGGAGACGAGGAACGGGCCGTCCGTATGACCGATTTGTTTCATACGTGGAATGAGGAGGAACTCTTTTGGGAATCTTTGCTGACGATGTGTGACGTCCACCGCGACTGTTACCAATGGGTTCGTCCGTATCTTTTAAAGTACCGAGACGCCTGGCGTGCTTTCGATGGGTGCAAGGACTATTTCATCGAGGGATGCCGAACCTCTCTATTCACCGCCACGTTGCTGATTGTCCGCGGACCGCCTCCCCGAGACCGACAGCGATACAACTCTTCCTTCCCGGAATCCTCGTCTTCCATGACCATGCCTTCTCCAGCAATGCCGGCATTCCGTAATAATCTGGTCCTCACACCTTCGCAGATCAACTATAGCCGGGACTATGTCAAGATCATTTATGGCAGCCAGACCCCTTCGTATCGAAACCTGGAGTTTCTCACCAAGTACTCTCCGTGTCCATTTTCGCACGCGCCTGACGACACCGAAAAATCTCTCGACAGTGGTGGTAACCGTATTGTCTCGATGCTCAAGGACGCAGACGAAACCTGTGTAGATTTAATGTCTAGGCGAAGCGACAAGGTGAGCACGGATGAATTTCTTTCCTCCAAGACCGTCGCGGAATTTATCCACAGCGTGATCCCGTACATTGGCAAGGAGTACACGGGTAACATGTCTTGTGGGAGAGAACCATATGTGGTTAAATGTTATTCCGATCCCACCAGCAGACGAAAACGCAAAGATGCCTCTGGATCGTTACGGTCGACTCTTCGTGTGAAAAGGGTCTCGCATTCTTCTTCTATTCCTAACATCAATTTCCGGGCCATGCTCAACCGGTCTACGCTGAATTCCAAACGTGGAACCCGCCCGGCCAAGGTGTTCAACAAAGGCGGGCCTTCGTCGCAAAACAGGCGACGAGCACTATCCTCCCCCTCCTCGCCTTTTATCAGAGCACCCATGTCCAGAAGTGGTTCCGTGCTTATGGACACAGACGAAAATCTGGAAGTGTCTATCGACGAGGGGGCCATCGATTGGACCACACAATTGGGGAGATATTGGGGAAAAGGGTATCGTAACGCGCACTTGAATTCCCACAACTATAGAGAGCGGTCCAAGATATCCAATCAATACTTCGCGTGCAACGAGGCGGCCATCGAAGAGCAAGAGAAGGACGCCAAAAAGAAATCGGACGAGCGAGCGATCGCCATGCGAGGAATGGTCAACGGACTGACCGCACAAAGACTATTGGCCCCCTCGCTTTACGAAGATACAGAGTCGGAGGCAGAAGATGACGCGCTCACACACACTCAAGAATGGAGGAGATATATTCAAACGATGAAGAGGATCGAGGAATTGGAATGTACCACGTGGTATGATCCAGGAATGCCGATACTCTATCGAAAATACTCTACGGAGTTACTCAACATTCAGAATCAGTTGTTGGAAATGGCCTACGACAATTCCTCGCCTGACGGCAAAGAGTTGTTGAGCTCGAGACAGATAGAGATGTTCAAAACCCCCAATGATTTCCTGCTGAACCAAGTGAATGTGGAAACATGCAAGGAGGATATATCTACCAGAGTCATTGGCAGGGACGACATATTACGAAGATTGGACCAATTCGAAACCATCCGCAAAGTTCCGGTAATCCATGAAATGCCCAACGAAGAAAAAAGAATCGTTTCTATTGCAGAAGCAGGGCGTTCCCAGTCGGTGGTAGATGATTTATCCAGAGGAATTTCAGACCATTGCAATATTTATTCTTCCGCAGACTCTTCCGAATCTTCGGATCGCGAGTTACGGAGATCACGTAAACGATGGTATCGTGTTTTAGACGAGGACAAAAAGGAGGAGATGAAGGGGGAGGAAATTTTACAAGAAGAAGAAGAAGGAGATACGACCACAATTGGCGACCGAGAACCTTTGGTAAATTTAAACGTTTCAGAGGCTTCAGAGGCTTCAGAGGCTCAAAAGGCTACAGAAGATCAAGAGGGTGGCGACTTTTCAGAACTGGTCGGGAGACCTAGAGATGAGAACGTGGTGGTTTCCCATCGTGTATTTTTACCCAAAGATTGCAAAGGTTCCGATACAGGACCAATGCTAGGTTCTTTGGCATATGTGGTATTGGAACCTTCCACCAAAGAACTTTTTTCTCTCGTTTCGTTGGGTCCGTTTGATACGGAAGAGCAAGTCGAAAGAGTGGTCACTGATATTGATTTCAGGGAATCACTTTCTCTTCCCAATATATACGTAGCTTATGCGATGAACTGGGCACACATTGGGTACGATTTGATGAAGAAATATCTTCGCATGGACATGGACGAGTTTTCCGGGACTTCCGGGACTTCCGGCACGACAGTGTCTTCATATTCTCAAACAGAGGACCGGGATAATATCATCGATTCCATATTGCGTACGATGCATAAGATGAAAAAGATTAGTTCGATGCACATACCAGCGGGGTACAAAACGGCTTCCGAGTTTATTCTGGACAAGCATCCATTCTATCCTAACTGCATTCTCTCTAATATGTCTCCTCATTTTGGGGAAACCTCTATTGTGGACACTACATACCACCGCGAAATCGTACCCGTGGATAACACAGATTTTTCTAAAGGATATTACCTGCACTACTCGGTCAAGATATGCAAACTGCCGTTCGTGCTGCATGCCTCGGAAGAAAAATGGGCACAGTTTTTAGACTTTTGCTACCAGACTCTTATAGATGATTACGACCGACACCAGCTGGAACTGAACTTTCTATCGAAACATGATACCGTTCTTAGCGATATAGAATATACCACGGATTCAAACACGGACGGGTACAAGTTGTTAGAGACCCTCCTATACTACGGAGTAACAAAAGGCATTCATGAGGAGGTGGGTGTTCAAGCAAGAAAGCTCTGCGAATCGATTGTTTTCACATACAGTCCCGCCATCTTTAACAAGGAACCAAAAAAAGAGTTGGTCTTTTCCATGGCCCCTATGTACATGGACTATTTGACCATTTGTAACCGCGAACAAATGACCGCGGTGGGGGAAAGTGAGGAAATTTCCTCGTTTTACGCCTCGGCCTCGCATTTCTTTCGGGACCTCTGTAAACACTTGGTGGCCGGAGAACATTTTTACAATCATATGCCGGACCTTTTTTATCAATCCATCGTTGGAATACTTCAAAGCGAGGAGGGGCATCTGTGGTACGGGGACACGACCAATTTGTGGTCCTCGGTGGTGAAAAGCAATATGCCTTCCAAGGAGCACACAGACTACATCGACCAGGTTTTGGAAGTACGGTCGCTTCGGCTGCACGTAAGCGAAGAAGGGGAAGGGGAAGGGGGAGAAATAGTATTTCCTCAGCAGTTTACCATTGCAGATATTATTGTAGATTATAGAACTATAGAGCGTGTGTATCATAGGATGTACAATGTAACCCCTCGCCTTATGCTGAACGAATAGGAGTCTGGGAAACTGGGAAAACTAGGGAACTCTTAAAATTTTTAAAAAACCCACAAGCGATTTATTTTCGTCGGCTGGCCATCCATGCACTGGCCTCTTTGGTGTGAATAAACTCATCGGCGAGATAAACCAGCACCTTCATGCACATTGATTCATCCAACACATCACGTCCAATGGACGCGTTGACCTCATGTCTTGACTTTTTTTGCATCTTTTCGGGGAGCATCTCTGTGCGCACGTTGGGAATGGTTCTTCCCGCGGGAATCTTGAAATCCTTAAAGATGATGGGTAGGGCGTTGGCTTGTACGATCAGGAACAGTGTCTCGTTGGGTTTGAGCAAGCTTCTGTTGTTATGCTTTTCAACAACACGGGCAGCGGTTTTCATCACTGCCCTTTTCTTCTTACGTTTCTTTTTAACCGGCTGATTTTCCGCGTTCTTCTTGAGAGCTACCTCCACCTCTTCCTTCAAATCTTTCTTGCGGTGCCGGAAAAAAGGATGCCGGGCCGCCATGTCATTGACATCCTGAGTACGGATGATGCGTTTGAGAACAACGTTCACGTCATCTGCGGTAACGGTAAACCGCATTTGGTTCAAATGTGCCGGGCCGCCTTCCATATCAGGTACCCCGCGGATCAGTAATCCAACGCACTTTTGGAGGATTTCTCGGATGATTTCTTCCATGGCAGCAGCCACATACACATGTGCACTGGTCTCGATTGACCCAAATGTCTTGCATAGGTTCTTGACGTGGGCCAGTTTTACGTAAAGCCCGGCTCTTTTCTCCCCGCTGATGGGCTTGTCCTCTTTGGTACGGTTTCGCATACTTTCATGATACCGTAACGCCGCTTCCTCGCCTCGATCATGCATTCGGAGAAGGATTTCAGGCGCAGGTATAACGCAGACCATGGCGCCCCGTATGTCGTCATAGGTGGTTCTAGCATGGCCATTGTTATGAGCCACTTTACCCGCGGCTCCAAGAATCAGCTTCCCGAAATGGACGGACGCATGAGAAATTACCTTTTTGGCCGATTTGGATACTACAATGTCGTTATACCCCATATCGTCCTTTATGGTGTTGATCGAATTTAGTTGATGTGTACGAGGACCATCCGACTTTCTCTTGGAAGAAGCTTTTTTGCCCTTTCCCCCTTTCCCTTTTCGAGCTACCAGTCCTCTTCCTCCTCCTTCAAGAATGGTTTCCTGTGTGACATGTGTGTCCTGTGGTTTATGCGTGACCTGTGGGTCCTCAACCTCCATTTCTTCTTCATGGTCTGCTTCACGCGAGGGAGAAAGTAAGTCTTCCCCGTGATTGTGGGAAGAAGTAGAAGAAGAAGATAATGCCTTGGATTGCCTGACCAGCGCCACCTTGTCCAACAAATCTTCCTCATGGGGCGCGTCTTCTGCGGTCATCTCTTGATCCGACTCTAGCCCCGATAAATCCGAATCGGATTCTCGGTGCTCATAACCGGCGGGAAGTTGGGTCGTGTCCACCGAAGACTCGTCGTCTCTCGGGTCGCTGGAACTTCCTTGGGTCCACTCTTTGTTTTTGTGGAGAGGACTTTGTGCAGAATGCTCTTTCCTTATGCCATTCACTATTTTCTTATTTTTCGCAGCGGTCGCCGAAATTCTTATATCTTTGGCCTTTCCCTGATTTCGACGTATAGCCCTTCTTTTATGCATGTCATTGTTCCGCATCTTCGCGACCGAACCGTTGGCTGATCTTTTCCTTACTGATTTCGAAGGAGACCCAGAATGTGTCGATGAAGAAGACGCGGCTGAGACGGGGGATCTTCCGGCCAATCGTTGCCAAAATCCAGACATATTCGAATCAAAGTGGGTATACTTGTACGCGGCAAAAAAGTAAACAGTCTGTATGAAAAATGCTAGAACGAATTTTTTATTTTTGACCTTTCTTAGTTTTTTTTTTTTTTTTGTAGGGGAAAGAGGGAAAGGGGTATAGTGACTGGGATGGGTGAACCGAAAGATCCATGTATGGACGGACCCGTCTTTCCACACTACATTCCCAAGTCTTTGCCATCGTACGTAAGAATTTCGCTTCTTCTTCTTCGCCCGAACGGTCTTGGCAACGTTTTTGATCTTTGTTGAAACCTTTTTCGCCTGGAACTGGGTGAAAACACATCACGGTACAATTTCTGGAGTTTTCGCTTGGACACCGTTTCGCCCAGTTCCAAATACAACATGTCGTTCAAGACGTCGCCTACATCCTGACCCGTCTTGAACATATCCTTGTACTTGAGCAACATCATCGCATGATCGGTGTTAAACGGTCCTCTGATGGTCATAAACCGGGCGAATATTAAGGTAGAGTCCACGTGCTTAGCCCAATATCCTTTAAGGGTCTCGGTACGTTCTTCGGCTTCATCGTCTTCGTGTTCACCAAGCGAATACCCAATGACGTCCTTGGCCCAGAAGCGGGCCATTTTTTTCGCAATGGGGCCCATCAATTCGGAAAGCAGGGACCTGAATTTCTCAACAGATTCTTCGTCCTGGAACCAATCTTCCGTACTGATATTGGGATATCCTTCCATATTGGTAAGATTGATAAAGTTTTTGGTTTTCTCCATGATCAAGTCAATGATTTGCTTTTCCTTCTTGATGTGGATACGCATGATTTTCTTCCACTTTTTGCGAAGTTCCTCGGCCTTTTGCACGTAGACTTTTCTAATTAGCTCGGCGTCCATTTTGGACAACATGTCGGATTCTTGTGCACGAGGGTCATGGCGCAGTTCCATGGCACCATACTCGTCCTCAAAAGAATCCGCGTTGTGATCGCGAATAGCAGCGGCCAAATTCTTTTTCTTCCCGGGGAAACCGAGGTGGGCGTCAATGAAAGTACCACGAAGCGCAGCAAAGTCAATCCCACTACTCCAATCGTATACTTGGGTCTTCAAGGCGTTGTAAATGACCTTGGTGTTGTTTTCCATCGATTCAGAAAGATATTTATCCTTGGGTGTGAAAGCAGCCTCCACTGTAGGATTGGTTTTTAAATACCCATGTGCGTTCAAACGCTTGACGTACGCAATACTGATGTACAGGTAGGACAGGAAATCATGTTCGGACAAGATCCTATGAAAATCGAAATCACGAACCACAAATTGGCGTTCTTTTTCCATTTCGGGCTCAATAAAAGTAAAAGGAGTAGTAGGTGTCGCACCATCCACGTTTATGTACTTTGAGCGGATATGGTTCTTCCACTCTTTCATCTTCTCATCAAATCGGGCGACAAACTCTTCTGGGGAGTTTTCGTAGGCCATGGAAGTGAACAGATCAAATTGAGCTTCGCGATCAAGCTCGTCTCTTGGATTATTCTTCTCATAGAGGATGTCTTCGGGGAGAATGTCGTCCTCGCTTAAGCGAGAAAGAGTATGCACACCCAACTTGTCAGCCAGAGCGGAAGAAAGGATAGCATGGAAGTTGTTGAAGAATCCCGCAGCCTCATCGTCGCCCATTTCAATGGCCTTTTTGTGCTGCTTATTGACAGCATACTTGGCGAGCTTTAGATCTTCGGTTTTCACAGAAGGTGCTTGTTTCGAAACAAAATGCAGAAATTCGTCCGGAGACATCTGGTCTTCTTCGCCGTAGGAGTAGGCGTAGTCGTATTTTTCAGGATCTTTCCCGTAATAATCGTATGCTTTCTCGCTTCCGTATCCTTCGTAGTTTCTAGATCTTCTTCCTCTTCCTCTCCTTCCCCTTCCTTTCCTTCCTCGCCTCCACCCCCTCCCTATCATCCAAGGGTAACCATAAGGATAGTAAGGGGCTCCATATCCATAATAAGGTCCCCACCCCCAGTAAGGCGCGGTTAGACCAAAAGCAAGGGCCCCGAGTAACCCCGCCATTGTCTATTTCTAACGAATACGTGTGACGGATCATTTGAGACGTTATACGTTTATTTTTTTTCCTACACATGGGAATGGATGTTAAAAAGAAAGAAAAAAAATAACCACCTCTGTGTCCAAAAACCATTTCCACCTCCTCGCATGATAGAACGAACAGGCGCGAAACGAGGATGGACGCCTTTGAATGGGCGACGCTATTCTTGTACCTGGTGGCATGGTGGTTACCTACCATCATCGGGCTGTACACCAGTACTATGTCCATGTTTTCCAAAGAGACGGGCAAGAAGAGCATGGCAAAACGGTATAAGGATTTCAAAACTTTTTTGCCCAAACTAGTGCCTCCGTGGGCCTTTGGGCCCATATGGGCTGTCATATATACACTGATTGCTCTTTCGGCATGGATGTACTTGAATTTTTCGGATACGGAAATGAGCGATGATCATGAGATTTACTATGACAGTGTCCACGGATTGATTTTGGCCAATTACGTATTAAACATGAGCTGGACTTCGGTGTTTTTCGGGTTCAGTTTGTACTGGATGGGAACCCTGATTGGATTGTTGATTTTCCTTTCTGCTCTGGCCATTGAGATATTGATGTGGATTCACAGCGGTCTTTCGGCCATCACTGTGATAGGCGCGATACTACTCATTCCATATGTAGTGTACAGTGGGTATGCTTTCATTCTCGCCTTAGATGTTTCCATCAACAATAGTATGTCTTCTCGGAGGAGAACTCAAGAAGCACAGTCCAAGGATGTGGAACGTCTTAGCGAAATAGATCTCAACGAAGAAGAAGATAATCCTCCGGAAGAAGCTCGGTATACTTCTTCTTTATCAATGTATGCTGGAGAATCATCGATGAGGGGACAAGGCCGCGGGCGACGCAGTCGTCGCCCGGCTGGCCGTGTCCCTCCTCGATACAAGGAAAGGGAACGAGTGGGATATCTTCGCCAGAACCAAAACGGTGTTTCGGAAGACGAAGAAGATTTTTTTTAGGATTCCGGGAGTTTATTGTGTTTATTTTCACCACAGTCATCGGCATCCAAAACGCATTTAACAATCGTTAAGTAAAAAAAGAGACGTGTTTGTTTTCTGCTGCTTCCTGATCAGAATGGTGCCTTTCAACACCGATTGCCAACGCGGTAACGTTTTCACTTACACTGTTATCTAAAAATATTTTTGCCCGTTTAATGAGATTCAAAATGGTCACAGCCGTTCTCCTTTGCCCAGTGAAGGATCTCCGTATGTCCACAGATGGTCGCAACCCTGCAAACCCTATAGTCCCATGGACAAGGCTGGGGTTGTGCCCTAGCCCACTGCAACATCTCAAGATTCCCTTGTCTAGCAGCCAACACGCATACATCCACGTGCCAAGGGCAGCCATGCTCCCTCGCCCACTGAAGCACCTCCAGATGTCCTCCTTCAGCAGCCGCAATACATGTCTCCTCACCCCAAGGGCAGCCATGCTCCCTTGCCCACTGCAACACCTGAACGTGTCCCCCAGAAGCAGCAGCCCAACATGTTTCCTCATCCCAAGGGCAGCCATGCTCCCTCGCCCACTGCAGCACCTCCAGATGTCCTCCTCGAGCAGCCTCACTACATGTCCACTCATCCCAATGACAGCCATGCTCTCTTGCCCATTGTAACATCTCCAGATGTCCTCCTGTAGCAGCCGCCTCACAAGTATCCTCATTCCAAGGACAGCCATGCTCCCTCGCCCACTGCAGCACCTCAAGATGTCCTCCTCGAGCTGCCGCCCTACATGTTTTCTCATTCCAAGGACAGCCATGTTCCCTCGCCCACTGCAACACCTCAAGATGACCTCCTCCACCAGCCCAACAACATGTCCCCTCATCCCAATGGCAGCCATGCTCTCTTGCCCATTGCAACACCTCAAGATGTCCTCCTCCAGCAGCCTCCCTACATGCCCCCGAATTCCAAGGGCAGCCATTCTCTCTTAACCACTGTAGTGCCTCCAGATGTCCTCCTCTAGCAGCCATCGCACATGTATACTCACTCCAAGGGCAGCCATTCTCTCTTAACCATCGTAAGGCAGATAACCAACCGTGGCGCGCAGCATCATGACACTTCATTTTAGCGCTATCCGTAAACACTAGCGAAGCGTTTCGTAATGCTTTGCATGTCAATCCAGCCATGGTCCTATGCACGTCGTCATCAAAGCTCAGGATATGAGCAGTAACTTCCAATGGCAGAGTCCATTCAACATGTCTAGACATTGTCTTACGTCTCTTATCACCACCGTCATCGCATTCCAAAGCGCGTTTAGCCATCGCCGGACCCCTATGGTACTGTGAGCTGATCAGGCCGTAAATGCGCATTTATGACCCCACCGTCAAACGTAATTAAACGTCAACCGTAATTTAATGTTTTCTTAAAAAGATTTTCCTTTTTTTTTTTTTTTTTTTGGTTGATCGTCATTATAATTTATCTATGAAGCGAGGACGTAAAGATCCCGGTCAACCATCAGGCGAGGATGTGGCAGTTGGGGCAAATAAAAAACCCCCGGTTGTTAAGAAGCCACGGGATACGTCTCCTGTTCCTCCTCTTCCCAGCCTTCCGGTCGAACTCATTTCCCTCATTTTTTCTTTCGTTACCGAATTCCGTGCATGGAGAGGGATGTTGGTGATGTGTAGTGAAATGGCTCGCATATTTCGACTACACGGAGTGGAACCCTATGCCGTGATGATGAACATCAAACAAGAAGGACTTATACCTGACAAACCCCATGCATTCAGGCGAGAAGCTGTCTTTCAATCTGGTCTATACCCAATGTTTACGGATATATGTTGGCGTGGCAAAAGAACCCAAATCGCGACAACAAAATTTCCGGGAGAATGCAAAAAACTGGTAAACAAGTTGAACCAGTGCTTGCTAAAGCACGGAGCAGTCATTGCCGGTGGATTTGTCATCAAGAGCATATTGGCTCAACTGGTCCGGTCAACCCTAAGGGCCAGATGGGTTCCGTCTAAAGGGCCCATACATCCACCGGGTGCCGAAAGTCTGTCCGTAAGGGAACTTTGGCCAAGTAGTAACGTGGAACAACTTTGGAATGTTTACAGACACCTAAGGAATGGTTGGGATTGGGACCGGTCTTTACACGATATGGTACACAATCCAGGAGATGTGGATATCTATATTCCGGATGACCAATATGCATCGTTCTACGCTGACTTTGTTACGCACATCAAGACATTTATCGATGCTTATTTCGGCATATATGTGGATCATATATTGCAAGAAAAACCAAAATTTTGGCTTCATTTTAGAAGCGTACCCCCACCGACCTCTTCTAAAGACGTCATGGCCTTCTACCACGTAGTCGGCGGAAGAAGAGAGGACGATGTCCCATTGATATATGTCGGAACGCCGCCTGTCAATCCAAGCGACCTTTCCAATCCGAAATATGACGACCCGTCTATTCAAATCACGCATTATTCTCGTTTATGTCTCGAATCGAAAGGGATAACTCGTATGTGTTTGGGCACAATCAACTTTGACCTGATCGGCGTTAACATGCGTTCACATGGTCCCAAGGCCATGCATCGACACATTAACGACAACTTTGACATGTCCTTTTGCTCAACCTACTTTGATGGCCGTATGGTGCATTACCCAGACCATATGGGCGCTCTTGGAATTTTTCGCATGGAAGGCGTGGTGAATGCGACAGTGTTCAAGGAGAAACTCAAATCGGTGTTCGAAAAACACGTAGGACTCTACCGAAATCCTAAATACTACCACGCGCTATGCGGAATGATCACTCCTTGTCTTTTATGGAAATTGCACAACTGTACGTGCAAACGGTTCCATAAGTACATCAAGCGAGGATTTACAATTGTAAACCATGACGAAATTCTCTCTATTGCGGAACAGTACATTCAGTACGAAGACAAGGATGTGACAGTACGCGCTGTCATTGATGATTATACACAGACCCCCCAAGAACAATTCAACTCTCCAAAATGGGCAATGTCTGCGGTTGTTTATGCTTCGGACGGAACTACGGCATTGAAAGGAGGTAAAGTTCGGCTGGTACACAAGGACGAACCCAAAACGATTACGTGGAGGTACTCTATCTGTAGTTTGGGACCTATTCTACATGATCAAAAGAAAGAGAAAATATATGTCAAGGATTCTTGGTACCATTTGGATTTTGGGGACGAACCCGTTCGATACTGTCCCATGGCGGGACTTTACATTGTGATTACGCGAAGAAACTGGCAATACCACGAGAAAGAGTACTATAAGCTCGTCAGGTCGTAATTGCGCAATTACGCCTCACCGCCAACCGTAATTAAACGCCAACCGTAATTAAACGCCAAGCGTAATTTAATGCGAGGAGTGCGTTTTGCTCCAATCTAGTATACCCATCACAAGACAATGGACCAGGAGTACGCTGTGTACGAAACAGAGGAGGGACGCTTGCGCATTGACTTTACCATGCCTCCATCCTTCTCGTCTTACCCGGTAGTGGAAAATGAAGAATGCCAACATGGGTGTGTTACGATTGATTTGGTAACCCCGCCTCCCTCGCCTACTTGCGACCCCTTTGGAGAAGGATATGACATCATGATAGACTTGTACCAGGGAGGGCTGAAGGAGATTTTGAATTATTGGGACGCTGAAGATTAAAACATTTTTTTACTCAGCCAAAGGGCGATTGAGAACCATTGAAAGGTTATTCAAAAGCACTTCTGCCTCTTTACGAGTCCACAGGTGGTCAGTGATTGATGTAGGCCCTTTGGCATAAACCGTAACCGTGTCGTATCCTTTGGTGTCAGTTGTTTCGTCTAGACACACCTTCATATCGATGGAGTTGCCTATTTCGTTAGTAAACGTTACTTCAACCGAATGGTTCATAATAATGCAAAAGTAATTTCCCGAATAACAAACGGTACTTATCACACGCTCGTGTGATATAAAGTGATGTAGTGAAAAGGAAGAGAACTCTCATAACGACCAAAAAAAAAACGAAATTTATATTTATCTACTCGAAATTCCGATAAAACAGCCAATTATAATCATCACTTTTTCCCTCGTTTGTCTCAGTTTCGACCCCATGGAGGCTGCCGGGTGGGAACACTTTGTATATGCGCATTTTGAAGCGGGCCAACTCACCGCAACTGTCGCCCTCGCATACATACAAGAATACGACGTTGATTTACACACGCTTCTGGGGTCGTGTGCACTGCGCCTTGCCGAGAAAAATCCTTCTCGCATGAAGGAGTTGTTTGCCTTGGGTGAGTCCGTGCGTAAAGAAATCGAGACGTATGAAACCAAGCGAGAAGAAGAGGATCAGAAAATACGCGCGCATTTGGCGCAATACTGGCTTATTATACCCACGTCCGAGATTTCCTACATTGATAAGAAACTTGAAAAATGGCAAGATGCGCGCGCTGTGTTCAAGGAAGCATACAGCAAGTACAAAGAAGCGCTCAAAAATGTGGAAAAGCAGTTTGGGTGGGAAAAAAAGCCGCTGACTGTTTCTTGGGAACCCTCGTATGTGTCCGAACCAAGTGCGCATATCTATTCTTGCGTAACGTGCGGAGTAAGTTATATCTATCTCGTGCCCCACACAACGGATACCGAAGAAATCGATGATGATGTGGTGTACGGTTTACCGACAACTATATGCTACCATTGCGAAAACAAAATGATCCAAGCCGTTATAGAAAACGCCAAATGGGACGCAATGCAGGACAATATCCGTACCATGCGAGACACCATCCAGACGTTTACGGACGCCATTGAACTGGACCCCTCGCATATACCAGACAAAAGGGGAATGGATGTAAAGCGAAGAAAGGTAGTTAACGACGTAAAGTAAACCATGGTCGTTTAATGGAACACCGTAGTTATTCTAAAAATGTAAAAAATATTTCCTTTAAGCGCGTTCTCCGCGGATGCGTCTGGCCAACTGCATGTCCTTGGGCATGATGGTCACCCTTTTGGCGTGCAAGGCACAGAGGTTGGTGTCCTCAAAAAGCCCCACTAAATAGGCTTCCGAAGCTTCTTGAAGTGCTGCCACAGCGGAAGACTGGAAACGGTACGTTTTCAAGATATCTCCTGAGATATCTTGGGCAATTTCTCGCACCAGGCGCTGAAAGGGTAGACGGCGAATCAAGAGTTCGGTACTCTTCTGATATCTACGTATTTCGCGCAACGCGACGGTACCAGGTTTGTACCTGCGGGGTTTCTTGACACCTCCAGCCAAGGCAGATTTTCTAGCCGGTTTATGGACGACGCCCTTGGATCCAATTTTGCGGGGAGCCTTGCCTCCGACGGATTTACGAGCTTTCTGTTTGGTTCGAGCCATTTCAAGGGGATATTCAAAGGATATCGGGGGAACTGTACGTGCTGGGTGTGTGGAAAAGTGATGAGTAATCTTTTCAACAAATTTTTTTTCTTGGCGAATGCAAAAAAATAAATTCCGTTTCACGCACACAAAAATCTGACAATTTTTTTGCCCATCCTCGCGTGCTCACATGCAATCAACGGGAAATTATGTTCTTTCATGCGTGAAACGGAATTTTTTGATCCCATGAAAGTTTGTACAAAGGGTCATTACCCAACATGACCCACACCGTTATCGTTCGCCTTGATCCTGTTTCCAGCAACGGGTTGCGTTCTGTCCCTCGCTTTCCCAAAAACTCTACCATTGTGGATATGAGGAACAGTGTTGTATACAACACCTCCGAGAACGGTGTACGCACTCGGTACCCTCTATCTATGGAACACAACCGTCTTGTCCGCCACAAGATCGACAAGAGGATGCAAGAGGAGGAAGAAGTGGCGGCAGAAGCCTTGGTTAAGGCCAGCAATGAGAGCCGGGATTACCCCTCGCATGATGCAGGCGAGGAACGGTACACGTTTACACCTTTTGTCACGCCTGGAGGACGTAGAGTGTTGGTACGCGAACCGTACTTGGGTATAGTGGTGTCGGCCCAGCCTGAACAACCAGAGAGGAAGAGGAACAAGAAGAAGCTCAAGCGAAAGAGGGGATGTAAGTGTGCTTTGCATACCGAGTTTAACTACTGTTCCTACTGCCCTCAGGCAGGGTGCACTGAGTGTAGTTGGTATGGGTACGACAATAGGAAGGACAAGCGAAGGAACAGGAACAAGCCCATGAGTTCCTTTATTGTATGCCACTAAACAACATGAATGTATTTCCCCTTATACATGCTGTACTCTATTCTCTTTATCCAATGCAATCATCCATGACTTAATCAAGGCCTTGTGTAGATAGGGTATACGCTTTCTTTCTGCTCGGTCCTTTTTCCTCCTACTCCTCCTTCTCCTTTCCAGTTTCATTTTCCTTTCATGGAATGCGGGTGTACCGCACATAGCGACTTCCGTCACATGATTCTCCTTTGTCGATGTGTAGACCAAGAGCAGAACCATAACAAACAAGAGGCATAGAAAGACAACCATTTCGCTTTTCTTATAAGGCGCCAAAATATCTGCCCGAGGTACCAACAACTGTCAACTGAAAGTTAACGCCAAACGTAAATTAATCCGGGCTACAGCTGCCACTTATACACACAGTAACTTTACAACCTGAACAATATTGGATCCTTCAAACTTGTGTAAATATATCAGGAAGTGCGTCTCAAGTCTTTATTGTAATAAAAAAAAAGGCCTCCTTTCCGGTATTTTAGAGTACTTGAACCAAGGTTGTGTAGCCTTTTCTTCTCTGTAATAATTCCGATATGCAGTTACCAAAGCAGAAGGGTCGTTTTCCGGATTTATCGAAGGTATTCTGTACTTATCGAATGTCACACATTGCGGAGGACATCGAAAACCCTTGTCCATTTCTTTGTTTTCAGAAAAAGGGTGGTCAAGTAGCACTCGAATCATGTGTTCGCAGGCATGCTCTTTTTCGTATCGTTTCGTATACTCATTGCACAAGGCGAGTCCTTGAACTGCGGCAATTATGTAATGTTGCCTATTTTCTCGAACCCACACAGATAGAGGGTGGTTGGCGTGTGTTTTGCGATACACGTTGGAAACGGATTGTTCAATATCGGCACTCACTCCTCCTTCCCGAACGTGCCAAGCTGTAAACAGCAATTGAGTGATTTCCAATATAATTTTGACAACGTGCCGATCGCAATAAGCCTGCGCGTTTGCTTCTGGGTCATCCCAATAAAGCCAAAAGATGTTCATTCGTTGTTGGCGAGAGGAAAAAAGGAGAAGAATAACCCCAAAAAAAGTGAGACGGTTAGAGGGAATAATAAAGAGAATCTGCCCGGGATACCACCAACCGGAAGTTAACACCAAACGGAAATTGATCCGGGCTGCCGCTGCCACTAACACACCCATCCCTTTACATCACACACAGTATGAAACGCGCACACTCTTCCCAAGACGTTCCCAGGAGAATCAGCCAGTGTATAAGTCGATGGGACTGGTTACCCTCTGAGGTCAAAGGCTTGATACTGGAACATAGAAAAAGGCTATTGATCAAGCGTGTTCTTCAAGGGGAATGGACCGTTGGACGCACACTTGGTTTTGTTTGGGACTCGAATCACCTATGGAAGGACAACGGGGAGTTCAAGAGCCCATACAAGGATCTTAGCGAGAAAGCCATGGCATTCAAGAACAAGGACGATGACGGGAGTGCATATGTGGAGGCGCTTGTCTCTACCCCTTGGGTTATGCATGCACTGGACATAGCCTTCTGGAGATACGAACACTCAGCGCCTCTGAGTGAGCCATGGGGGCTGGACCAACTGAACTGGGAACGTTTGTATTAACCCTTGATAAACACTAATCCATTTTTATCAAGCCTTAAAGCTTACGTTTATGTAGTACCATCAACACGGAACACGGATCTGTTTAAAGTGTCTATATAAATACATACTGCCCTGTTACATGCATCCATCGGTACGTCCTCTTGCCCCTTTGGCAAGTACACACAATTATTTCTGCCCGGGACTCCATCAACCGGAAGTTAACACCAAACGGAAATTAATACGGACCACCATCGACACACACGTCTCATCACTTTACAACCTGAACAACCCGAACAACCTGAACAACCCGAACAACCTGAACCATGTCTGCTGTCTGTGTGAAAGAAGAGAAGCCTTGCCCCACCGTCCTCGCATCCCCCTCGGATGAACCCACTGGCACCAAGAGGAAGTTCGATGATGTGTACACTGAGATAGGCAGTGGACGCGCCGACCATAGGCTCAAGACCTTTCGCTGCGGAGGCTATGAGAGCGGGTGTTACTGCAAGAAGTGCCTGAACAATTGGAGGAATAGGGAAGCCTGGAACAAGCGTCCAAGGTGCATCATGTGTCCCTCGCTTTGCAACGGTGCAGGCGATGGGTTTTGTGGAAAAGCCTGCAAGGACACTCTGTGCGAAGTCATGCATGGCAGATGGCAGAAGGCTGGCAGTGGTAAGCCTTGTGGATATCCGTGGAACAACCCTGCATTCAAGAAGTCGCATTGGGCCAAGTCCAGGGGAGACATTGTTTAATTAAACCCCTCCCCCTCCATCCATTTATAACCAACACTACTTTTGGCTAAGACCCACCCTTCTTTCTGCCTGCAGTCGGGGACCGGGTACTACGCTTCTTCCTCTTCATCCTTCTACCCTTGCTATCCATTCCCGAGGCTTTCAAAAAGTCTTTGAACGAACTGTGTTCCGTCTTGTACTTTCGCTTTCCCGAACTTCCCGGTATGGATGCGCCCTCTGAAGAATCCTCGCCTGCTTTCCCCCTTCCCATTACCTTGGTCACCATATTATCCATCGCCTGTTTCTCTGTTTCTCCTTCGCGTTTCATTTGCTTGGCAAAACAGCGCAGTAAAGGCGCTTGTTCCAACTTTCGCTTCCTATCGGCTGGGGCAAAGACGTCGTAGAACATAGTCTTGGCCACGTAAGACTGTCCTTCTTCCTGAGGCATGTTGGGTGCGACACAAGCCGCGAAAAAGCGAGAAAGTGCGTCCACACACTTTTCCAAGTAATGGTCCGTGTCGGGTTCCATCTTGCGCATCATGGCGATCCGAAACAGTTCGGTCTTTTCGTACACATTCAACTTATTTCCCATACCCGCCTCGCCTTCTCGCTTGACCACCACATAGGAGATTCTCTGGCCTACGCGAGGAGCCAGCATAGCGTCGATTTGTTCCGCTCGCTTGACGGCTTCAATGTGTGGCACGGGGTTCACATACTGGTCTGCGCGCTTGCTGAAATTCCCCGTAATGACCAACTTTCGCATATCCACTTCCCCGTCCTTGAGGCGCATCATCTCGCGTTGGGCAAAGGAAATAGCTCGGCCCAAGTCCTTTTCTTCCAGAGTGATCTTGAGGACACGTTCCAGTGTATCTTGAAGAAACTTTGTGGTGTCCCTGCGCACGGTCTCCAGTCCAGACGAGGAGAGGTGGGGTGTCAGCTTACCCGACTTGCCGTCGAATTCGTACTTGTAGACGCCGTACTTCTTAGGCATCAGAAAAGCGGCTCCATAGTAAATCTTCTCAAATTCCATTTCAATGGCAAAGAATCCTTGTCGCTGAAAGTTTTCCGTGATGAACTCGCCAATGGTTTCACCCATACGCGCCGCTTTCAGCAAGACGTCAAACGAATACGCGTCGTACAACCAATCGCGTTCTTCTGTAGACTCTTCCATTTCCTTTTTCGTTTTTTCGCTATATGTGTCCTTCTTTAAGTTTAAAAAGCGATTCATCGTACTGTCGGTATTGTGTACCACCATATTTCCTGGCCCAACGTGGAAATGGTGGTTCTCTGTCTCCAAGTCGTATACGTATTCCTCAGAGTGACTCCCACGAAGGAGATAAATCTTCTTGACTTTGGTTACGGGTATTCTTTGTTTCCCTCGCGTCAACGTCACTCGGAAGATGTCGGGCTTGTCTTTTCGAGTGTTTACGGAGGCCTTCCACCCAAGGCGTTGTGCAATAAAGATAAGCCCCGCACAAGTTTCTTTTCCCCTCTGGCAGAATCTCGTGTAAGGTTCCTTTTTGCTACCGTCTCCGGCATAAAAACCATCAAAGAACGCTTCGACATATTCCAAAGGAGCCATCATAATCTCTGTAGGCACTTTCTTTTGTCCTTGAGCATTGTAAAACAGAGAGCGGTATCGAGTCACAATGTCGCGTATTGCTCCATTTTCCTCGTTCGCATGGGCCACTTGTTTGTAGACATGCGAGGAGTTCGTCGTATCCAATATTTTCGTATCAAATGGAAGAGCTTCCGCACAGGATTCGAGGAATGATCTGTCTTGTTTGTTGATCCCCCATGAGAATTTTCGTCCTCGATCATAATCATATTCTCCACAGGACCCATCGGCAAAGAAAGCCCCCATGGCATAGGCTTCTTTAACCGAAAATGGAGGCTTTACGACTTCCTCATCGGATAACGCGTCCCTGGTAGAGTGATGAAGCAGACAAGTTCCTACACGTACATCCCGTGGCGATATCTCGTTTCCGTGTATGTCCAGAAGGCTGTGGTCCTCTGTTACATCCACTACTCCAGTATGTGTAACCACGCGATAGATATCCTTTCCGGATCTGTGTCGTATACATCTAACCAAAGGAGTCCACCCATGTTCCGACCATACCAGGTATCGTGGGACGTGATAAATCACTTGGTCTTTTGAAGACCCTTCGCGCTCGATGTATGAATGGTTCTCTTCGATAGAGTCGATTCTAATCCACGAAACTATTCCCGTATCACTGTTTTTCACCAATATCGGAGTGTCTCCAGTGACGCTGTCTCCATATATATTGTCGTTTTTAAACTCGTGATGCTGCTTTCCGTACTCGATGCACATGTCGTTGGACTGCAAAATCAGGTAACGGCCAATACTGGTCACTGTCGAGGCGATGTACCGAGCCGCCAGTTTCTTGGCTCCAGTAAACCCATACACGCTGTTGGCGGTAATCTTGAAGGCCAGCTGTGCGGCGTTGTAGCACTTCCATGCAGCCGTCCCATAGTCGTGCTTCTTCAACTCATTTTTCATCTCTTGTCGCTTGTCCAGCACCCTTTGGAGCAGGCGAGGAAGCACGCCTTCCAAGATGTGTCGACGCACAAAACAGTGTCCTCCGTCAAAGACCCAAAAATCGCCACCAGGATCGGAAGCGTCATGCGGCATAGGACCATCGCCTCCTTCGCTTACTGGGCGGAAGTCCCAGGCCTTTTTCAGACCCATTTTTTGAGCTTCTTCCACGCTGGGGATGTGTGTCGTATAGCACAAGTTGAAGGATCTGATTATGTTGGGGTACAACGACCTGAAGTCCACGCAAAAGATTATGTCGGTATAAAATCCTCGCTTGGGCGTAAACACGTATCCTCCCTTGTAGTCGCTGCGCAAAAGCAGTCCATACAGCCCCTCCATGTCATCATTGACGCCCTCGACCATCCACGAGTTGTCAAAAATGGACGGGTTCACGTCAAGGGGACACTTGCGCATGTACGGGATGATGAAACTTAGAGCGCCTTTGGAGAACTCGGAATCAACCAACCCTTCCCTCAAGTCTTTCAGGTACCCGATCAGCTGGGAATAGACTTTGACCGTCTGTCCTTTGGTCAATAGCTCTTTCAGAGGGACTCCGGTACATCGAGCCATTTCGGCATAGGTAATGTCATAGGTATCCTTCTTGACACCCACAATCATCGTCAACAGGGTATCCCACATGCAATAGCGCGAAACAACCGAACGGTGTACATCCAAGGCCGAGGTAGCATGTTTGGTGATACCCACATGGTCCAGCTCGATTTTTTCCATCTTGGCCAGTTGACGCCCGACGGCGTTCAAGTTGTACGCCCTCAGCTTTCGCGTAGCCATCACCGCCAGCATGATATCGAATTGGTCCACACCGGGTATCCGTACGCACTCGTATTCGCGTGTTCCCGATTGGTTGCTCCGAAACGATTCTTGGCCTATACTGATCATTCCTGTCCACACTTCCTGTCCACTGTCGGGTTTCCCGTATTTGGATTCCACTCTACGTTCAATGAATTTCCCCATCTTTCCGAAAATCTGAGGCATACCGGTACCCAGAGCAGCGGTATTGTTGGCTCTTCGCATCAACCAGACCATATCGAAAGCCACCGAGTTGTATCCAAAAACCATGTCAAAGCAGTTGATTTCAAAGAACCGTCGAAAGGCGAGAAGCAATTCTCTCTCGGAAGAGAAGGAATAAATACGTACTCGGCCGTACCATTTCTTCTCCAGATCGGTAATCACCTCGCTTCGGTTGGCCCTTCGCAGCAAGGGGTCACATCCTCCAAGCGAGAAGATACACAGTTCTACCGGTTCGTCAAAGTTCCCTTGCTCGTAAACGACACATGAAATCTGCGTAAGAATATCGCCCATGTTGGTCGCGCATACAAAATAGTCGGTATTGGCGGAAGCCATTTCGCAATCAAATCCCAGACACCGAAGTTTGGCCATCTCCTTCCGTTCGTTATCTCCTCGTATGCATTCGGGGTCTCGCACAAGCACTTCGACCTGGCACTTGGATACTCGCTCAGGATGGTGAATAGGTATGGGTTCCCAGCACAATGGATCGACGGTAACCCATCCCATTCCCTTGATGACACGATCGTTGCAAAATCGTAACACAAAGGGGACGTCGGATTCGTATGTTTGAATAAAGTCAAAGGCGAGAGGCTGGCACGCGAGCGTGTCTATCGTATTCTCAAGAGGAGCAGGGACTATCCCCACCAATAACCCTGCGTACTGAATGGCGGTACGAAGGGTTGAACAATCGGGAGGTCGAAACAGTTCCACGCGAAGAGTATGTAGGTGTCTGTTCTCGCCTATATAATCGATAAAGTGGGCATGTTCCTCTTTCTCCATGGTCACCTTGGAAACGTATCGCGTCTCCCCCTTGGCCATTTCGTAATAAGGCCGAATCCCGTTGGTGTGGAATTCAATTTTCCTCTTACAGGACTGCACAAACGTCTCCAACGGTGCCAGGACATTATCGACGGTATTGGATAAAAATGTCTCCATCAGATCTTGGAAAAGCTTGATTTCGTTGCTCACCGAGGACTCCCTATTCGGGTCGGAACATCCACATAACATTTCGCCGAGTCTGGACTTGTGGGGCATAGACATCCATTCGTAAGGATCCTTTTTCTGGAAGGTACATTGGATTCTCATCATCGTCATGCGAATGCATTCCAAGTACGATAGCGTTTCTTTGCACATATTGCAGTGCACGTCCACTTTGAAATACTTGTTATCGTAGGCTTTGCTAGACGAAGGCTTGCAGTACTCACAAGGCTTGATCTCGGGGTCTACCTTTTGGATGGGGCAAAAGGGATGCACCGAATGGGAATACGGATCCTTTTCTTCGCATTCCTCCTCGCCTTCAATGTAGTATTCATCCTCTTCGTATTCCTCTACTTCCTGATCCACTTGTTTGCTGCTGCGCGTAGAGGGTGGTGTTGATTTCTTTTTCCCGTTCGCGGATTTCTTTTTCTTCTTTTCCACAGGCGCGTTATCCTCTATAAAGGTAAAATAAACTCCTCGATCGTCCACGCGAAGAATTTCAGACACTGGGTTCACTTTGGTCCATTGGCCAGGAGATGCATATTGTTGCCGAAGTGCCGCAAGATGAGGACATTGGATCTGCGATTCCACACGTACCATATGGAGATCGATGTTAAGCGCAATGAACCTATCCTGGAGTTCATCAACGATCTCTGCCCATCGACGCGCCATGGACTCCCAAGCAATTATCGAGAGACTAGGGATGGAGGAAAAAATCGACAGAGAGTGGTTCAGGCGAAGACGGGTTTTCAAAAACTCGAGGACTTGGTAGTGTAACTGTGCATGCATCCTTGCGATTCTCCACCGTTCTTGCTCGTCTGGTTCCAATCTCAAAAATTGCTCCATTCGTATATGCGCATGCATTTCTACGTCTTTTGAATGCTCTGCAGCGATATTCTTCATCACTTGGATATATGTGTTTCGCTGTTGCCAAAGGGTCGATTTGTCACAAAACATGCCCACGCGAAAATAAGGGCGGAATCCTCGTACGCGTACACACACCGAATTTCCGTTTTGATTGGTACCACATAGCCGTATTTCTGGTTCTTGGCGAACCAGTACATTTTCCTTGCCTGACAGACCTCCAGGCAAATCGTCCACTACCACTTCCTCGCATACATCCAGCATCTTGTAAGAAACATTGACATTTTGAAACACTATGGGGAAATCACATTCCGTTTCCCCATCCACTTTCCCTTTCCCCATCAACATATTCATTTTCTTGCGCATGCGGGGACGGTACCAGCTCGCAGGCCATTGGAGAACTTCGTTTTCCACCATATCGGGCCATTCCCATTCAGCGTATTCCAGAAAGGTCTGACCTTGGCCTTCCTGCTTATCAAGCTTATCCGGTAGAAAATGCGACATGGAGCGGGTGGGGTAGGGGTCCAAGTTTGGAATGGGGAGATGCAAGTGGCGGAGAAAGACAAAGTGAAAATCTAAAAAATTTCCCCCTCGCACAGAAATTATTAAATTCCGTTTGGCGCGACTAAATTTTATTTTGAATTTTGAAAATGCTCGCCTGACAATAATTCCGCCCCATTTCACAGGCGCCCATTCGCCTAGGTACCATGAACGCGAGAGAGGAAGATACAAGAAATGAATACAGTAGAAAACGTAAACGCAGACACAAGCACATGCGTAAGAGGAAACGAAGAATGCGCAAGATTGATATTTGTTCGACTGTTTTTACACAATTTGCCAAAGGAAAGATGCCTAAATATGGTTATCTGGCGCGGTTCGTATTGGCCAACAAACAAAAGGGTATAGAGATACCGGAAATTTTATCTCGTTCCATTCAACACAAGAAAGAAACTCCCCAAACTCCACCGACTCCCCAAACTCCCCGAAAAAGATATGCGAAAAGGAGCACAAAAAAATCCACCAAAAAGGCAACAACAAAAGCGAGAAAAGACGGTGTAAATAAATGTACTTCTTGGTCTATTTTAACATATTCGCTTTACGAAGATCAAAGAGTTCCTTTTCCAGCACTTTAACCCGTTCTTTCAAACGCTTGTTATCCCTGATCAGTTGTTTTCTTTCCTCTATTTTTCTCTTTCGGCTCAATTTGGCGCTAATACGATTTTTGACCCTTTTTCGCATTTCTTTTACTCTCGCAAGTGGCTCTCCTGTCAATAGGGTTAAATCTACGTTTCTTCCCCCGGACCGGATCATCGCATATCGAAGGAAGTTGTTGAATTCTTCATACGTTTTGAACATACACACATCTTTCCATTCGAGCAAAGATATGGTTTTGTGAAAGACTTGTGTTACAGGCATATTGATTGCCCGGCATCGGGATGTCTCGGCATCGATCATATCCTTGAAAAGGATAACGGGATCCCGAGAGTCCTGGCACCTTTCCTCGTCTGAAGAGGATAACTCAGTACCACTGGCGCTTCCTTCTTCAGACGAGGAGTTGCAAGACCTTTCGGGCCCCGTGTTCGAAAACCCCTGCGGTACCATGTCCGCTTTATCGCTTTCAGAATAAATAGTTTGGATAGGGCAGCCAGTATACATTTCTCTCCACCAACAATATTCTGCTTCTTCGTATTCTTCTTCCCCAACTGGTTCACTCTTTACCACGCATTCCCAAAAGACGTCCATTGGTTTTTTCTATTGCCTTTCTCGTTGTGTGGAAATGAAAATATCTTGAAAATAAAGTAAATCCTACCAAAGGTAAAAAAAAATTTCTTTGCAAGATTATTAGAAATCCGATTTATTCCTGTTTTGGGCTATCAAAAAAAAACTTCCTCTTCAATCACTTTTATTCACGCAAAAAAAAAAGAACCCCTCCCCCTTCCCCTAAAACATGTCTGTGGACACCGTTAGAACGATGGGTTATGAACAAGGTAGAGTGGAACTCATTTTAGGACCAATGTACGCAGGCAAGTCTGGAGAGTTACTTAGAAGAGTCAGGAGGCTTGCTGTTGCGGAAAAGACTTGTTTGGTGATCAAGTACAAAATGGACGTTCGGTACAGCGATACTGATATGGCTACACACGATCACCAATTTCATGCTGCTTTGCCATGTGAGAGATTGAGCGAAGCGGAAGAGCATGTAGGCCAATACGATTGTATTGCGGTGGACGAAGGACAATTTTTCCCGGACATTGTGGGGTTTTGCGACCGCCTGGCGTCCCAGGGGAAGATCGTTATCGTTTCGGCCCTCGACGGAAATTTCATGCGAGAACCTTTTGGGAATATCCTACTTTTGGTACCCCGTGCTGAAAATGTGGTCAAGCTTTCGGCCGTATGCATGATGTGCAAGAAAAAGGAGGCTTCTTTCAGCCAAAAAATCTCCGGGGACTTGGGATTGACCAAAGATGTGGGAGGGAAGGAAAAATACGTTGCTGCGTGCAGAAAATGTCACTTACAATCCTCATCCTAATCATAAAAAATCCCCGACAAGGAACTACTAGTCGCATATTTTTCACTGAAAAATGGTTGCATTTGGTCACTTTTCCTTAGCATTTGGTCAAATCCCTGCAATCTGATTGGTCGAGAGATTTCTGGAGGGGTGCTCCCATTTTCCAAAAACCGCGTGAATGGTCAAGAGGGGTATGGGCAAAAAAAATTTTTTTTCCTTTTTTCTCCGTTCTTGCCCAAAATGTCACCCAGGACATATTCGCCTACCGTGGTACAAGATTATAGAGCATATTCATTATACATATATTAAGAATATGGTGTGTCTTCTTAGGTGGTGACAGAAGAAGATTTATTTGACCTTTTCTTTTAGCATATCCCCATATTTGGCCAGACCAATTCTCGCACTCCATACACGCATCTGGATTAAATCAAACACGCGTTTTTTGTCTTCCGGTAAAGTTTTAACATCCTCCATGGTAACTCCATTCCACTTTTCCTGCTCTTCAGGTTGAACCCTTCTTCGGTACTCCCCAAAGAGTATATTTAGATGAAGTAAACACCACATGAACCCAACTAGGGAAACGGTGCATATGGTAATGTATGCAGGATACCAGATAGTGACCGGTAGTAAAAGCCAAGTAATAAAGAATAAAATCGATCCATACACCAACGGTTTGGGTTGAAAGATACGGACGAGCCAAGTGGACACCCAGTATACGAAATAGGCCCTTTTCTGGCACGCCAAGTCGTTGGAATACAGGGCTTGGTAAGCCAAGTTTCCCATCATCTCTGCGTTTGTCCGGAACAGAAAAAGCAGACGGATGACCATTAGGCATACGTTTGTATTGTTACGAATGCCTTTCATTGACCATCCATCTTTGTGAAGGACAGCTGCCCGGACTTCGGCATTCGCCAACTGTGCTTGCTTTTCCATAGGCCATTTCAAGAATTCTACAGGATAGCAGTTTTCCAAAAAGGTAACAGAGAAATCCAATCCAATGTTTTGTTCATACTCGGAAGCAAAATGCTTTTTGTCAAATCCATAGTGTTTGGCCAAGACACCTTTTCTTCGCTCAATATCCACAAAGACCCGATCAGACCAATTTTTTATCTCTTCTTGGGACACGTAGCCTTCTTCGGCATCTTTTCCGTCTTTTCCGTCTTTTCCGGCCTTTTCGTCTAAATTTTCATAATCGCCATCTTTAGAACGCTCAGTATCTTTCTCTTCCCTTTCGGCCGAAATTCGGGCACTTACGTTATAACCTGACTCTTCCATCGTTGAAGAAGAATCCATGCGAAAAACATGTAAAGAAAAGTTTGGTTTTCTTTTATTTTTTTGCAATGTCTTGGCGTTATTCACCAAATGCTGTTTTAGAACTTGGTAGAAAAAGGTAGAGAGAAAAAAATACCAGCCAAGAACGCTCCCACCAAATAAAAATAAACCCTTCTTTTTTTTGTATTTGTTAAAAATACATGTTGATTTTCGTCTGAATTTTCCCCTCTTTGCTCTTTTCCCTTTTCCGCCTTTGCCTTATCCTTTTTCTCTCGTTTTCCCTAGCCACCCTCTCTGGATTCCACACCAGTATAGCCACCGCCTTCCTTTTTCTATTATTTCTTCGTTTTCCTCGAATCATCGCCTGAATTGGTCTGATTCTATCCGATGCGTCGTCGTCCCCCACTTCTTCAACAATAGGCACCGGGGTATTTTTTGTCAGGCGAGAAGGCGTGAAAGAAAGTGGAGATAAATGCGAGGAAGATTTTTCCACCTCCACGTCCTCCTCGCCTGACAAAGACTCCGCGACATGAAGCACGCTCTCATCCAATACAGACCAGTTTTCAGCCAAATCGCTCGCCTTTTCTTCCGTGCTTGTCGATTCTTCGATAACCGCAGACGAACGAACGGTGGGTGGGTTAACGGGCTCGGGAAAGCCGGACTCTCCAACCGTTGCTCCGTTATGCACAGATACTTCTTCTATGCGGGCGTTCGCCTTTTCTTGTTGCCTAGGTTCTTGAATATTGGCCTTTTTGAACAACATCTCCAGACTCCATTGAAACAACAACCCCATGTCCTCCGAGGACATGTCCTTTGGTTTGCGCGCAAACCCCGTGTTACGGAAAATGTCTCCATCCAATGTTCCGGGGCCTCCTTCCATGTGTCTTTTCATGCACGACAATACATGCACGTAATTGCTTACACTCGAGTCCGGATCTGAGCAGTTAAGCATATCAAACGATTCGGGATGGCTAAAAAAAGGTTCCTGTATGTTGCCGAAAGGACCGAGCGGACCCGTTTTTTGAACGGGAACCAAAGTGTCATCTTGGTCCATGGTAATGACAAAAGGTGCTTCTAATTTGTCCAGTTGACCGATGGCCCGTTCTTCCTCTGCAGACAAAACAAAAGGGGTCGTATATGACGTGTTTTCTTCATCTTGGAAAGGTATCTGTAAATTGTTGTAGTCCAATGCACCAAAGATATTGTCCAAATCATCTAAACAAATCGACTCGGCCGGATTGGGTTCAGATGCGGGCTCATAGTGAGGTATATCGGGTATTTCGGATAGTAATGAGAGGTCAGGGATTTCAGGGATTTCAGGGATTTCAGGGATTTCAGGGATTTCAGGGATTTCAGGGATTTCAGGGATTTCAGGGATTTCAGGGATTTCAGGGATTTCAGGGATTTC
>Ga0180431_10000441_pt1 | contig 60260 bp, 86 predicted proteins | sample SS_ome_11_FD_132459 | JGI IMG/M metagenome (GOLD analysis project Ga0180431, IMG submission 132459) | Hypersaline lake sediment archaeal communities from the Salton Sea, California, USA - SS_1_MS_1 metaG | ecosystem: Environmental > Aquatic > Non-marine Saline and Alkaline > Hypersaline >... | reverse complement strand
ACGTAAAACAGGAGGTATGAAATGGAAGCGTTATCAGCATTATTAGCAATCGTGGTATTAGTGGTAGGGATATTTCTTATATTGTGGCCTTTTTTAATATGGTCACATTTAAGGGAACAGACGAAGAGTCTTAGAGCAATAAGTAAGTCGCTAGTAACCGAGAAAAAGTAACCGTTTACGTAAATGTGACGTAAGTAAAGAAAGGGGCTGGACAATGGATACCAAAACAATATTGGTTGAAGTAAGGGAAGCTTTACGTAGTAAAAAAGACCGGTCGGCGATTATAGATTTACTTATTGACAAATACGATATGGCCTTAAACACCGCAGAATCTCTTTTAGACATAGAAGAGATGCTACTGTCAACAGAAAAGCTTGACAGGCAAAGTTTACAGGCAAAGAGCTTATAATTTCTTAAAAACACACACGCTTATATTTTTATGCTTATAAAGCATGTTTTAATATAGCATATGTCTTTTTATAAAGCATATTTTTAATGTGCTTTATGGAAAGATTATGATATACAAATAAAGTTATAACAATAAATAACTAATTAGAAATAATAGGGGTAAAAGTGGAAAAAAGTTCAAGTTGACACTTGTCCTTTCCGGAAAAGTCAGTATACTATATACATCGGTTGGTAAACTTTTTTAAGGGGTCCGGATGTTATTGAGTAACGATAACTTTTTAAATTTTTTGGTAGCAAAATCACACCTTAATTTAACCAGTAGAGAAAATAAAGTAGTTGACTTATTTTTTAAGTTGCACGGCAATTACTTACTTAACCAGCAGCGCAGTAAGGTTAACTTAAGTCAGGCGGGCAAAATGTCTTTTCTATCATCTTCACAAGTATCACAAGCACTAAACGATTTACTTCTAAAAAATCTCGTTATAAGGGTTAAGGCAAAAGAGGTAGAAACAGAAGTAGACGGTGGCACTAAACATTCTATAGCTATTCTGGAAAAGATTATAGGTAACCCGGTTTACGCAGCTGTTTACGATAAAGTAGGCGATGTCTTTTTCTGTTTAAACTATAGAAGCGAAAGTTGGGCGTATGCTAAAGACGTCCCTATTTCTTCTGTAGTGAGAAAGTTTTCCATTAAAGAAGGTAAACAGGAAGAAGTGTCCACCGTCAACTCATTAGCCAAAAAAGCTTTGGATTACTTTTGCACGAAATTTATAGCCAAATACCAAAACAAGTTCAGTGTTCATCCGGGAACTATAAAGGAATTTATTAAACTAGTAACGCTACTACAACTTCGGGAATTACAAGAAAACCAAATCTTCAATCTAATTGATTTTTCATATGAAAGAAAAAAGAACATGAAGGCGCCAATGCTTCCTAAATATATTACGGAAGATTTTGATTTGTTCGTGATGACTAATAAGGCCGCACCTACCAGTAATTTTGGCGTCGAAACAGATATTGACGGTCAAACCAGAATTAAGAAATAGGAGGAAAGAATGGCAAAACAGAGTAAAGTACAAATCGTAAGAGAGGGGTTCCGTCAAGGAAAAACGTACGCTGAAATTTCTGAGGATATTATTCAGCAGTATTCAGGGACGACTAAGTTATCCGCAGGAGCATTAGTAGCCACCGTAAAAGGCTCACTGAAGAAAAAAGGGATAATGGTGGAGTACGGAAAGCCTAACGAGATTCCGAGCGAGAAAGATTTAAGAAAGACACCTAAACAAGAGGCTGAAGATAAATCGCCAGAAGTGGAAGAAACCACAGAAGCTGAAACTTCGTCAGAGACCGCAGAAGAAGAACAGCCTACAGAAGAAGCAAAACCTACAGAAGAACAGCCTACAGAAGAACAGCCTACAGAAGAACAGCCTACAGAAGAACAGCCAGCATCTCCGACGGATGATGACTTATTTTAAATCTATCACAAAGAAGGGGTAATTTATGTTTAACAGAGATAAAATAGAACAAGGAACTAAACTTATACTTGAAGGTATCGGGGAAGATTTAACGCGAGAAGGTTTAGTAGACACCCCAAAGAGAGTCGCAAAAGCTTACGAATTTTTATGTAAAGGCTATGAAGATGACGTACCCTCTATTATGAGTAGAACATTTTCAGAAGACCATAACGAAATGGTTTTACTAAAAAATGTAAGAATAGTAAGCCTTTGTGAGCATCATCTTTTACCTTTTAGAGGAATAGCACACGTCGCTTATATTCCCGATAAGAAAGTGTTAGGGTTAAGTAAGATAGCCCGACTGGTAGAAGCTTTTGCTAGGCGTTTACAACTCCAAGAACGATTAACAGTTCAAATAGCCACCACTATAATGAAAGAGCTAAAGCCCCTAGGAGCAGGAGTCGTAATTGATTGCGAACACTTATGCATGACTGCTCGAGGTGTTCAAAAAGAAGAAAGCACTACAATTACTTCTTGTATGCGGGGGGTTTTCCTAGACCCAAACAAACAAGCCCGGGAAGAATTTTTGAAGTTAATTAAATAAGGAGGTCGACATGCAACAGCCCAAGTACAAAGTAGGAGATATTTTAAAATTGAAACACATGCTACATAAAGACTATAAGTTCCACGTCATAGAAGCTATTACCCAAACATGCCCTGGGGGTACCCAAGTTCACTATATAGGGAGGGGGTTTGTTAAAGATTTTGGGTTAAGGTCTTATACTAAATCTATGTGGCATCCTACTAAAGATTTATGTAAGTATAATGAATCTGAAATAGAAGGGCTTTGGTTAGAAGAAGAGGATAAAAAAGATGAGTAAACAAAAAACGAGAGAAGAAAAAGTTTTAATTCCAGCAGATAAGGATACTCTAATGTCTTTCTTTACTTTACCAGGGGATATTGACTCAACAACCCTATCCCAGTTTATCAAATCTGTTTTAGAGGGGTTTCACAAAGGCGCTAAAGAACATGGGGAAAATGGTGGTGAGACCAAAAACCTTTTCGACGAAATAAAAGAGGAGTTAAGAGATACTTGTTGTTATTGTTATTTACAGTACCAAAAACTTTTGAAGCTAGAAGGAAAGTATCAAGCAATAGAAGGTTTATTAAAGGAAAAAGAAGAGAGGCTAGACCAAGAGGAGGAGTTGTTCCAATGAAACTATCTTTTATTTGCCCGACAGATTATTTAGAAAAGCTAGACACATTCCAAGACTTTTATTTATTACTACCTCATATTGCTAAGAAAGACCCCAATTACCGGGAGTTTTTTAAGAATAACAAGAGATATAAGATAATGGACAACAGCGCTCACGAACTCGGTAATTCTTTCGACTTCTCAGAGGTAATTGATTTAGCTGAAGAATTAAACTGCCAAGAGATAGTATTACCCGATAAACTTTTTGACATGAAAGACACTTTAAAACAAAGTGAAGAAGGTATAAGGAAGATAAGGAAAAAAGGACTACTCGGGCGAATCAAAATTCAAGCCGTGCCGCAAGGGAATAGTTATGAGGAGTATAAAGCATGCCTAGAGGTGTTTAGAGGTTGGGGAGAGATAGAGGTAATAGGATTAGCGTTTAGAATAGTGGAAAGATGCTTTTATAAGAAAACTGGGCTTCCCGGAGTCATGCCGAACAGGCTAGCCCTAACTGACGAACTAAGTAAGGAGGACGAAGAAATCTTATCCGAAATTGAGTGGCACCTTTTAGGCTTAGGAAATGTTTTAGAGTTGTACTTCCAAAAAAGGCACAAGTGGATAAGAAGTAACGATAGTACTAAACAGGTCAAGTACGCTTTAGTAGAAAAGTTTTTTAACCATTACGGCTGTAAGGATAAGGTTCCTGGGTATTTAGATTTTAATAAGCCTTATCATGAAGATTTTTTTAAAAGTACTGTAAACAATATTTTAGTTACCAAGGATATGGTAAAGTAGTTTTTCTTATGTCTATTAACTTTGATTACGACATTGTCAGTTGTAAAGATTGTCCTCTTTGGGAAAAAAGCACTTGCGGTTACTCAGGGATTCTTTGTAGAGTTGCTGGAATGCAAGGAAAAGGCCCCAAAATAGCTAAGGTGATGGTAATAGGAGAGGCTCCGGGAGGACAGGAAATAATAAAGAATGAGCCTTTTACTGGAGACGCAGGAAATTTATTAAACGACTTTTTAAGAGAGGTCGGCTTAAACAGGGAAGAGTTTTACATAACGAACGTAGTAAAGTGTAGACCTCCTAACAATAGAACACCTTCCAAAAAAGAAATAAGAGATTGCCTACCAAAACTAATAACAGAAATCGAAGAAGTTAAACCGCAGATAATAGTTTTACTCGGTGCAGTACCTCTTAGCGCTGTTTTACAAATAAATAAAGGTATAACCAAGCTAACAGGTAAGGCTATTTGGAGTGATAGATTCGATGCCGTATGCGTTCCTATAGTCCACCCAGCTTATGTTCTACGTAACCAAACAGAGTACGCAGTAAATCTTTTTAGGAAGGGTTGGCAAGTAATAAAACAGTTAATAGAAAAAGGCGTTTGTGGGAAAGAGGATATAAAAGTAAAGGAACAAGATTATAAATATTGCGTCGATTTAACTTCAGTCCAAGAACTATTTGCCTTATTACAAGACCAAAAAGAAGTAGCTTACGATTCAGAGACTACGGGATTTGATTATTTTAAAGATAACATTCTTTGTATGTCTTTTTCTTGGGCGGAAGGTAAAGGGGCAGTACTTCCTTTTTACCATTCAAACCCGAATTACATGGAAGATAAAAAACTAGACCCTTTTTGGGATGAGACGGCCTTTTCATTTATTATAAGAATGCTTAGAGAATGTTTCGGACAAGGACTTTTCGGGGATGTTATGATAGCCCAAAATGGTAAATTTGATAATAAGTTCCTACTAAGAAGAAACATCAACCCTAAAAATTTCAAATTCGATACGATGTTAGCACACCACCTTCTAAATGAAGAAGGAGACCATGGGTTAACAGAATTAGCTTTAGAGTATACGGATTTAGGTGATTATGAAAAAGATATAAAACAATTTTTACCTAACTCAAAGACATCTTACGCGGTAATACCGGAGAGTAATCTATGGGAATATGCTTGTAAAGATACCGATGCTACCTTTAGATTATACAAAATATTTTCAAAAAAGCTTAAGGAAGAGGGACTTGAAACGTTGTTTTATAAAATAGTAATGCCCTATTGTAACCTTTTGGCTAAGATGGAAATGTATGGGCTAAAGATTGACCAACAACAGTTAAGCAGTCTTATAAAAACATACGGAGATAAAATAGAAGAAAAAACAAAAGGGTTAAGAGATTTAGAATCAGTTAAAAACACTGAACAATTGCTAGGGAAAGAATTTAATCCTAGAAGCGTCCAACACGTTAGGTGTTTACTTTACGGGGACCCGAAAGATAATAGGAGTACAGACTCTAAAACACTAGAGGCTTTAGAAGGTAAAAACGAGGGCGCTACTTATTTATCAGAATTGAGAAAGCTGACTAAATTTTACGGTACTTACTTAAAAAACATACCAGACCTCGTTTGCCCCGACGGCAGACTCAGAACTACATATATGCAACACAGGACAAGAACCGGTAGGTTATCTTCGGTAAAGCCTAATTTCCAAAACCAACCTAAAAGGGGCGAAGAGGCGAAAGATATTAGAAGTTACTTCGTAGCTGAGGAAAAACACTTATTAGTTGAAGCTGATTTTAAACAGGCGGAATTTAGGTGTTGGGCGCAGTATTCGCAAGATGAGCGTATGATAAAAGATATAGAGAGTGGTATTGATATACACAAAGAAATGTCTGTTATACTATTCAAGAAATCGATAGAGGATGTAACCGAGTACGATAGGTTCATTGCTAAGATGACCGTATTCGGGGTTATGTATGGTAGAGGACCAAGAAGCGTGGCTGAAGAATTTGGTATTACTGAAATAGCGGCTAAAAGAACAATAAGAGCTTTTTTAGATAGGTACCCTAAAGCCGAACATTGGCTAAATGAAGCTAAAAAGTTCGCGGTTACCAACGGTTATGTAGTAAATTATTTTGGTCGGAAAAGAAGAGTTCCGTTAATAAAAGGTTTAAAAGTAATGTATACCGGAAGTACAGGGCAACTAATGTTTGATGTTAAGACAAACCAAGAAGCACATTCTATAAACCAAGCAGTTAATGCTCCTATACAAAGTTTTGCTCACGAATGTTTAAGTATAACAGCGTTAAGAATAGATAAAGTTTTTACTGAAAAAGGATTAAAAGCAAAGATTTTGATGGATATACACGACGCTCTTTTATTCGAAATTCCTGAGATAGAGTTAAAAGATTCTGTGACTATATTAAAAGAACAGATGGAAAAACCGATAGCGGGAATGACCGTTCCCATGAAGGTAGATATTAAAGTAGGAAGAAGATGGTCGGAGATGGCTGATTATGACGTTACCTAAATTTTGGACTGATAGACAAGGACGTAAAAAACTAATAAAGACTATGGATACTGGCTATATCCAGAATTGTATAAACATGCTTAAACGTAACGGGTTTACTAAAGTAAAAGATTTATTACTATCTAAAAGACATAAAACATTAGCCTTCTATCTAGATTGCCCACCGCCCAATGGTGAAATGGCTCAACTTTGTTTTGACAATGAAGTAGACTATTGGATAGAAAATGTAGACGATTTGAGTGACTACAACCAGAGTTATATAAATAGAAAGTTACCAGTTTTAAAAGCACTAGAAAACGAATTAAAGGCGAGGGAGGAAAAATGGGGAAGCTGAAAGAATTAACGGTTGAGTTAGAGAGGACTGTAAATTTAGGAAACTATGAAAATGTTAGAATAAGAACGGGGCTTATTATTCAAGTTAGCGATACTGACGACGTAAAGGAATTACACAAGAAATCTGTAAACACAATTGAAAAATTAAACAAAGAAGCTATACAACAGCATTACGATAGAGTGATATGAGAATAAAGAATTTGGAATTGGTATTGGCGCAAATTAGGCCGAAACTTAGCGATTACCTAAAAGAACATGGGAGAGATTTATCTCAAACTCATTTTCAATGTCCTAATTCTAGTATGCACAATAACGAAGACCGTAACCCAAGTTGTTGTTTCTATCCAGACGAGGAACACTTTCATTGCTTTACTTGTAATGCGGCTGGAGATATCTTTAAGGCGGCTTCTTTGATTGAGGGTAGACCATCTTTTGGTATAGAGTTTATAACAGAAAACGTAATTTACTTAGCAAAAAAGTATAATATAAGATATGAGGAGGAAGAAGGTGCGGGTGAGTCTGGAAAAAGCGATATATACGATATCCTCGAATTGATTTCAAAGTTGGCTTGTAACACTCTTAAGAAGGATAGCCCACTAACAAAAGAAGCTCGGGATTACATAAACAGAAGAAATTGGGATGAGCTAGTAGACGTATTTGAGTTTGGTTGGTGTAAATATGATAAACTACTTAAAAAGTTAGGTGAAAGAGCTACGGATGATAATTTACTGACAAGAGCGGGTATTTTACCTTCAAAAACACAAAAGAAAAAGTCTTTCCAAAAATACCTTTTCGATGATAGGATTATCTTCCCTATAAGGAATCATTTCGGCAGGGTTATTGCTTTCGCTTCTAGAGACTATAAAGGTAAAAAAGGAACCATAAGATACGTTAATTTTAACACGACAGAGGCTTATCAAAAAAGTAACGTCTTATTTAACTTAGATAAGGCTAGGTTCCAAAGCAGTAAAGTTTATGTTGTTGAAGGTTACGCAGATGTGTTTACGATGTATTTGTATGGTATAAAAAACGTAGTAGCTCTTTGCGGCAAAAATTTTACGGATTCGCAATACGAACTACTCGTTAAGTGTGGAGTAAAAAGAATAGTTTTTTGCTTAGATAATGAAGAAGGCGCTTACGATAGTTTAGATAGTATATTACATAAGACCATAGGTACTAAAAACGAATTAGATATAAGCATTAAGAAATTAGATAAGACCAAAGACCCAGACGAATACCTTTTGACTTATGGGCCACAGGAATTTTTAGAATTACCCGAATTGAGTATTTTCGAGTACCAGTTGCAAAAGTATTTAGCCGACCAAAGTAATGATGTACACAAGAACGAATGCTTAAATGCTATTATTAGAGAAGACAGTCCTATTACAAGAGAGAGAATGATAAAGAAAATGTCTTCTGAGGCGCATATTAGTACAGAATCCATACAAAGGGAAATACACGGTTTCGAAACGGATTCGGCTTCTGATTTTTACCAAGTAACAATGTCTGACATATTAGCTGAGCAAGAAAAGATGGAGGCTGTGATAGGAGCGTTCGAAAAGTGGGCTTGGAGTAGGGAAGAGTTATTAGGATTACACATGGGTTGGCCTATATTAACAGAAAAGATGGAAGGATTGCAAACAGGCATTTACCTAGTTGGGGGTAGGTCAAATATCGGAAAATCTTCTTTTTGTTTACAGCTAGGAGTAAACCTAGCTGTGTTTAACAAAGGCAAAGTTTTAGTCCTGTATTTTAGCATTGACGATAATAGAATAAAAGTAATTCCTAGATTGCTAGCTAATTTTAGTAACATAGAAATAAACATATTAAGTAACCCAGTTAACAGAATTTTACAAAACACAAACTTAACGGAAGAACAAAGGGAATTACTAGAAATGAAAAGAGATGAAGCCGTACATGAGTTAAGGCAACTCTCAGCCTCTTTTGTAATAAAAGATGTAGGGGAGGGAAGGTCTCTAGAGTATATGGAAAAGATGATAAAAATTTACAAGGCTATTGCTAAGAATAGACAGTTGGTGGTTTTTATAGATAACCTACACAAAATGACGACTACTGTAGATAAAAAACAGGTGAGAGAGAAATTTACCTATATAAGCGAGGGACTAAAAAGAATATCAAACGTTTACGACATACCTCTTGTTGCAACTGTTGAAATAAGAAAAACACAAGACTTATTAGCATGGCCTACAGAAGAAGACATAAAAGAAACAGTTGATTTAGCTTATGACGCTGACGCAGTTTTTATGTTACACAATGAATATACTATTTTACAAGATAACGCGAAAACAAAAATGTTTCACGTAACTGATGAAGGCTTAGTATTGCCCGTAGTTGGGTTATGGGCAAGGAAAAATAAAACATCTGATTTTAAAGGTAGAGTTTATTACAAATTTCACCCCTCTATTGCTAAGGTAGAGGAGGCTTTACCGGAGGAGAGACAATACTATGAAAACTCTAGGCGTGATAAGTTGTACAAAAAGTAAGCTAGATTACCCTTGTGATGCTTATAAGATGTATTCAAAGTCAACCCTTTTTAGGTATTTATACAGTTATTGTTGTTTGAAGTATAGTAGAGTGATTATATTGAGTGCAAAATATGGCCTTCTAGAACCTTTAACGAGAATAGAACCATACGAAAAAACTTTATTGAAAATGACGCGTTTAGAAATAATTGAATGGTCTGCGAAGGTAAGAAACCAACTTGTAACTTGTCCTACTCCCAGAGAAGATTATGTTTGGCATTTTCATATGGGCAAAGTTTATTTGAATAATTTTCCTTTTCAAAGTTTAACTGATTTAGGGATAAATTTCATTAAACATTATTTTCCCGGTGGTATAGGAACTACTATGGGGCATTATAAAAAGGAAGTAGAACATTTGAGGTCCCAAGAACAATTTACACATGGGGGCTAAAATGGGGAAGTACGAGGCCACTATCAAAGTAGAATTGGAGGCGTGCGATGAGTTGGAAGCTAGCGAAAAAGCAGGGGAGCTTATTAAAGATATTCCGTATGGTATACGCCTCAAATGCGGAGAGACAAAGAAGATTGAGGAATACTTATGAAGTTAAAGAGAATGGCTGAATTAGGCGCTTGCGTATTACCGAAACCCAAATACGTGAATGGTGAATTGGGAGTAACTGGAGAGAAAGAAAGGGCCTACAATCAAGCCAAGGCGGACTATGATAATTTAGAAATTGATATTAGTAAGTTACTAAGTAAAGGTACCCTAGTAAATGTTATAACAGCGACGTTACAAGCCGGTGATTCTATTTTTGGTTATAGTAAAAATAAAGCGAGAGCTGAAATTATATCACAGGGTGTGATAAGTAGTATAAACGAGTTAATCAAGGAGGTTTAACAGTGCTTATTTACAAGGATTTTGAGTTTGATTCGGCGCATTGTTTAAGAAATAAGGATTTAGACGCAACAGACAACATTGCTAAATTCGGGAAATGTTTTCAAACGCACGGTCATAGATATAAGTTGAGGGTGGGGTTGAAAGGGCCTACCGACCCTGAAACAGGCATGGTTTTTAATTTTACCAAACTTAAAGAAATAGTTGAGAGAAACGTGATTGACAAAGTAGACCATGAATTTTTAAATAGTTTACCAATGTTTGAAAACCTGATACCTACTGCTGAAAATATGCTAGACACTTTTTGGGGGATTTTAGATAAGATTTTTAAAGAGAAGGACATTGAATTATACGAACTAGTATTATGGGAAACGCCAACATCTTTTGCTAGGAGGACCGGATGATAATTAAGATAGTAGAACTTTTCAGTAGTATACAAGGCGAAGGTAGATATTGCGGGGTACCAGCTTTTTTTATAAGGCTCTCCGGATGTACTAGAAACTGTTTTTGGTGCGACTCTAAATATCACACCCAAGGCAAGGAATGGGAAGTAGAAGAACTAGTTGAGTTGATACTTAAAGAGCAACCGCTTTTTATCGTGTGGACTGGTGGAGAACCCTTAGCACAGTTTCCAGCTATACTTGAAGTTCTGAAAAACTTAGAGAGGGATTCGGATGGCTATATCATCGACAACCATTTAGAAACTAACGGAGATTTAATAGGCGAGTTAATACCTTTCGAGATGTTATCAGTGTTCGACTATATTTGTTGTTCTCCGAAAGATGTTAAGGTAGCTAAAATGATTTCAGCTTACGTAGAGTATCAACACCCAGAACTCGATATAAAAGTAGTAACTGATTTACAAAAAATTAACTCCGACTTATTAGAATACGCGACTACGTTGATGCCATTAACGACTCCCGATTCTTTACGAAATGGGCTAATAAAGAGAAACGTTTGGGATTATTGCGTAGCACATAATTTAAAATACTCACCTAGATTACATATCGATGTGTGGGGAAACAAGAAAGGGGTATAACATGGAAAAAGTAGTTTTAATTTTAAGTGGTGGTATGGATAGCGCTACTCTGTTAGGTAAGTTACTAGCAGAGGAAAACAAGGAAATTTACTGTTTAACATTTAATTACGGGCAAAGACATAAAAAAGAAATTGATTGTGCTGTAAGATTACTTGAACATTACAGGGCAACTCAAAAAGGTAAAATTTTACTGAAAGAACACGAGATAATAACAATACCCACTTTCGGAGGAAACGCATTAACTGATGATATAGAAGTACCCGAAGGTCATTACGCTTCTGAAAATATGAAACAAACAGTAGTACCAAATAGAAATATGATAATGCTTAGTATAGCCGCGGGTTACGCCGAAAGTATAAACGCGGAAAAAGTATATTACGGAGCTCATGGTGGGGACCATTTTATTTATTGGGACTGTAGACCGAGTTTTCTAGAAGATATGAATATGATTTTAGAGAATAACGATAAAACAGTTCAAATAGTAGCTCCCTTTATGTATTTAGATAAGGGGGACATAGCTAGTATAGGCTGTTGTATAGGAGTTCCTTACGAATATACGTGGACATGTTATAAAGGTGGAGAGTTAGCCTGCGGTAAATGCGGTAGTTGCGTGGAAAGGTTAGAAGCGTTTATAAAAGCGGCGGAGGAGGACCCAATTGAATACGAAGGAGAATAAGTATATAGTTACTTGGGAAGAATTCGATGGCCTTTGTACTGACTTATCAAATCAGATTCTTGGCTCAGAGCTATTTAAGGATATGAAAAATATTTACGCTATTCCCAGAGGCGGTTTAATCATAGCCGTTAGGTTATCACACCTTCTTGACTTACCTTTATGTTTTACGTACCACGAATGGAAAAAGACAGAAACATTAGTGGTTGACGATGTATCCGATACGGGAGAGGCGCTTAGTAGATTTAAGGATTTTAAGATAGCTACTTTACATAGAAAAGACGGGACAAAAACAGAGCCCGATTTTTGTGTTAAAACAATAAACCAGTGGATTGTTTATCCTTGGGAAAAAGGAGGTGTTGAAGATGGAAGTTAAAGACGTTATAAAAAGGTTAAACATTGACCCAAGCGCGATAAAGGCTTTAGAGGGGGAGGTGAAAAAAAGCGGTTACGACATCCCATACGAACTAGCTAGGGAACTTATGGTTAAGTTTTGGGCTATGAAAGCTACTACCTCTGAGTGGGTGACGAAAGCTAAAAGATTAACAATGGTTTATAAGCATGATTTAGAAAAATCTCTTAGTTTACTAAAAAGTCAGTCAGACGAAAAGAGTGAGGCCGCAAAAGAAAGGGAAGCTAAATCAAGCGAAGACTACAACACGAAGTCAGAGGCTTACAATACGGCTAAGGTAGTAGAGGAGTTTTTGGTTATGAAGAGAGTCGATTTAGAACAAGCGCATTTTATGTGTAAAGATTTACTTAAAGATTATTCAAATACTAGGCAAAATGAGCCTAGTGACGCGGGGTCGTTTTAAAAAAAAGGAGGAAAGAAATGGTAGAACAAGGAAGTTTCGGAACAGATTACGCAAACGATGAATGGGGAGAATCAAGGGCTAATACCGAGTCCGGTGGTAGTAATTTGAGTAAGTTTTCTTTGAAAGATAAAGAAACGGCTCAAATTAGGATGTTAGGTAAGAGGAAAGAGGCTAAGATACATTGGGGAGCGCACGCATCAAAAAAAATGATAGTATGTCCCAAAACTGATGACCCAAAAGCGGCTTGCCCCATTTGCGATATAGCAGAAAGAACAGGTAACAAAGATATAAAAGCCTCTTGGAGATGTTTCATAAATGTTATTGACAGGAGAGACGGCGTTTTAAAGGTTTGGGATTTTGCGCCTCAGACTAAACAAATCATCCACTCTATAATCGCAAATAGAGTAGATATTAACAAAGAAAATCCATTAACCAATTATGAAATCAGAGTTACGAGAAAGGGTACCGGTTTTGATACCACTTATGAATTTCAGATTTCATCTAAGCCGGTTGCACTAACTCCCGAGGACCAAGCATTATCTGGGAACATGATAAATTTAGAAGAACAGTATAAATCTATCACCCCTCAGGAATTGAATAAACTTTTTGCTGGCGGAGGACAAACAGTCCAAGCACCACAAAAAACAACGCAGGCTCCAGCAGCTCAAATGCCCGGTGTAGGCGGGGATGTAAACGCTAATGGCGCTGTTGAAGCCGGTGATGATACATTCTTCTAATAAGGAGATAGCAGTGAATTGTATATTAGGAATAGACCAATCTTTAGTAGAGTCCGGCGTTACTATTAAAAAAAGTACTGGCGATTATTGCCATTTTACTATAACGCCTAAAAAGCTTAAAGGAATAGAAAGACTTTACTATATAAAACGTAAATTCCTTACAATTCTTCAGGCTAATCAACCGGCTTTTATAGTTATGGAGGGGTATTCTTTCGCATCTAAAGGTAGAGGCATCTTCGACTTAGGTGAATTGGGTGGCGTTTTAAAAATTACTATTTACCAAGAAAGGATACCCCTTTATATTGTAGAGCCCGCAACATTAAAAAAATTTGTTACTGGCGGTGGTAAAGCTAAAAAAGAAGAGATGCTACTAAAAATATACAAACGATGGGGCGCGGAGTTTGATAATAACAACTTGGCCGATTCTTTTGCGCTAGTAAAGTTTTTTGAAAACGTGTTAACGAAAGGAACACATGAGCAATTCCGTGAGAAATAGGAAAGATAAGGGAGATAGGCTTGAAGAATTTGTCATAGAGAACTTTAAAGATTTTGATACTTCAACTGAAAAAGCTTCTAAAGAATTCGGTGACGTAATAAGTAAACTATTCTTAACTGAGTGTAAAAATCATAACACGAAAAGTTTAAGTATCGACGTTAACCACTGGAAGAAGATAAGGCAAAGAGCTACGGCCTTAGAAAAAATACCCCTTTACGTACGTAGAAATTCCGAAGGAGATACCTTTGTAGTTTTAGACTTTTTACATTTTAAAGAGTTAATGGAGGCTTTTCATTATGCGGAAAGAAGATAAAGTAAAAGCGATTCAAGAAGTAATCAATAAATATAATAGAAAAGCTAAGAGAAAAGGTGAAGAGTCTGTTATTAAATTTGGTAAAGACTTTGAAGGCATAACTAAATACTGTCGTTTCGGTATAAGTACCTTAGACGAGGTTGTTGGCGGGGTACCTTGCGGACAATTCACCGTAATTGCAGGACCGGAAAAAGCAGGTAAAAGTTCCTTATGCGCAAAGCTTATGGAAAATGTACAAAAGAGAAATGGTACGGTAGTTATTGTTGACGCTGAACATCAATTAGATAAAGGGTGGTTGACCTGTCAAGGGGTAAACGTAGATGACTTGCTGATTATAGACGATTCTTTTTTAGAACCTACTTTAGACAAAGTACGCGACCTTTTAGCAACTAAAGCAGTCAACCTTTTAGTAGTTGACTCGATATCGGCTTTAGGAAGTTTACAAGAGTTACAAGATAAAAAGGGTATGCGTAGTATGGAAGATAATACTATAGCAGTACAAGCACGAAAGATATCACAGTTTTTTAGGATGAGTGTGGGATTAACTGGTAAAGCTAAATGCGCCGTAGTTTTAATAGCTCAGATAAGAACCAATATAATGCTGTATGGTAACTTGGAAACCATTCCAGGGGGTAAAGCCCTAGAACACTATTGTAGTTTGAGGCTACGAGTAAGAAGGGGAGCCAAATCAGTAGCTCCTAAAGGAGAGGTAAACGGTAAAGAGATGCCTATCGGGTTTAGATGTATAGTTAAACTGGATAAAAAAAGAAACGTAAAGTCAGCAATGGAAGGCACAGAAGTAGCATTGCCGTTTTATTTTGATAAAGGGTTTACCGGTGAGGCGGCAATTCTTAAGGGGCAACTTTTGCAAGAGGAGACAGAAGCTGAAAAGGAAGAGGAGAACTCATGGTAAATGAAGTTATAACAGCAGATTTACAAATAAACCTGAATAACCGGCCTAAAGACACGATAAAGGTACTTAAATATATAAAGGACTTTGCAATAGAAAAAAAGTGTAGTAGAGTGGTAGTATGTGGGGATATTTATGAATATAGAACGCCTAAACCGGAAGAACAAAAGATATTTCAACAATGGGTAATGTCTTTAGTTAAAGAGAACGTGAAAGTACTAATCGTTATAGGCAACCACGATACCGTATCTTCGAAGTTGTCAGATAAAAACTATTATACTTTTGGTGAATTTACAAATTTGGGACTGTCAAAAGTAAAAGTAGTAGAGTCCGGATATAAAGAGAATGGCGTTTATTACGGGCACTTTTTACTCAAAGGAGCTAAATTAGGGCCACATAACTATCTTTACGAAGAAGGAGTAACAGCGCAGGAATTAGTCGACGCTAATCCCGAGTGTGATTTCTTCTTCTTAGGTGACGTACATAAGAACCAAACAGTAGAAGCTAGTAAACCAGTTATATATGTCGGCAGTCCAGAAAGAGAAAATTTCGGGGAAAGAAACGAGAAAAAAGGTTTTATCTGGTTTCATGACAACACACCGGATTTTATTTGTTCTCCTGCGAGAACCATGATTCAGATAGAAGAAGTATGGGAAGATGGAAAAAGACCTAATAAGCCGGAATTTTCCGTGGAAAACGCCATTATAAAGGTAATTATAAACATAGAGAAGGAATACTTAAAGAAAGTAGATTTGAATAAGGTACGTCAACGATACAAAGAAGCTTATGAAATAGCGTCAATCGAATTTGATATAATTGAAAAGAAAAAGGTAAGAAACGAACAGATAAACGAATCCAAAACACCGAAGGATTGTTTTTTGGAATATAGTAAGCACTTCGATTTTGACGAGGAAACAATAAGGCAAGGATTAACTATTTTAGAGGAGGTCGTGTGAATCTTACATATATTTACGTAAAGAATTTTTTAAGTTACAAAGAAGCATCTTTAAAATTCGATGAGGATAATTTGTATCTACTTATAGGGAAAAATTTTCAAAGAAACGGTTCAAGTAACGGGTCAGGGAAAAGTTCTCTTAGAGAAGCTATCGTTTGGGGACTATTCGGGGAATCAAGATTCGGTTCGAAGAATGCTGATGAGCTTATAAAAAGAGGGGAAAAAGAGGCTGAAGTTATAGTAGGCTTTAGTATGTCAGAAGGGGGTAAGGAATATTTAGTAAAGAGAAGTAAAAAGAGAAACGGTACTACTAAGTTAAATTGCAATTCTTTTACCGGGCAAACATTAAAAGAGACTCAAGACTATATCCAAAATTTACTAGGTATGGATTACGATACTTTTAAAAATAGCGCTTGTTTTGAACAAGGTGCCGCAGATTCCTTTTCTAAGTTAACACCAAAGGAAGCTAAAGAAGTAGTGATTAGATTGTTACAACTAGGAATATACGAAAAACTTTATAGTAAAGCAAAAATGAAGTTATCCGAAGCATCTCATTCAAAAGTTACTTACTCGTCTCAATTATCATTACTTGAGCATAGTGGTGATTCGGATGAGTCTAGTTTGAAGAGCGAAGAAGTTTCAAAAGGCTTAGAGCTATCTAGCCTCGAAAATACTGAAAAAGCGCTAAGCAGTAGAATACTAAATTTAGATTCTGAGCTTACTGAGTACCAAATGAAGAAAGAAGAAATAAAAAATAAAATAGTTGAGTTTGAAAGAGCCAAAATAACGCCAGTGATAACTAGACTTAACGATTTAAAAAGAGAAAAAAGTAATCTACAAGCTTTAGGAGATAAAGGAAATTGTCCGACTTGTAAACAACAGGTAACACAAGAATATCTAACAGAAGCTTTTTCCGTTTTAAATAACAGAATAGCCAACGGTGAAGAAATTTATAAAAAATTTACTTTAGAGTTAGATGCAATGAAATTGTCTTTTACAGAATGTTGCGCCCCGAGTTCTACAAGTACCGAATATAATACCACTAAGGATAAACTAGCAAGGTTAGGTAGTAGGAAGGTTACGTTATCCAACGAAATCGGAGTAATACAAGGAAAGTTGGCTGAGTGTCAGAAAAGGAGAGGAAAAATACAAGAATTAAGAGACAAAATGAAAGAAGCAGAAGAGAAGTATTCCATATACGAAAAGTTGACTAAAGCTTTTAGTAAAGATGGCATACCAGCTTTTATTATAGAAAATACTAAGCCAGAGATAGAGGAAATAGCAAACTCTATACTTCAACCGTTGACTGACGGGAGGTTAAAGATAAGTATAGAGACGGAGAAAGAGTTAAAATCAGGGAAAAGTTCTGATACTTTAGATATACTGATAACCGATGGATTATATACAAGACCTTATTTAAGCTACAGTGGCGGAGAAAAATTTTTGATAGATTTTTGTACCAGGACGGCTTTGTCAGCTATACTTAGTAATAGACATAAAGCTAAAATCCAGACTTTAATAATAGATGAAGGGTTAGGAAGTTTGGATGATGATAATAGAAAGAAGTTCATGGCGGCAGTACAACAAGTTATGAATAGGTTTTCTTTTAAAAAATGCTTTCTAATAACACATGCTACAGATATTCAAGACTTTTTTGTAAAGAAAATAGTAATCGTTAAGGATGATAAAGGAAGTAGGATAGAGGGAGAAAAAATAGAAAAAATAGATTTTGAAGAAAAGGAAGTAAAATTCGAAAGGCCTACTAAACCAGCTTCCTTACCAGAGATGAAATTCGAAGAGGAGTTATGGTAAACGAGGAGAATACAAATGGATTATATAAAAGCAAACGTATCTGATTTAGTAATAGGTGATGACATTTTATGGAGAGGAAAACCTTGCAAAGTAACAGAAATATTGGGACCCAATACCGTAAAGATACAAGAGTACAAAAATAGGAAAGTAGGGGATAGAGAGTTAAAAGATAGGAAAATCGCTATAGGAGACTTAGGAATGCCTATAGACAAAATAATAACTAGAGACAGTAGTCCGCTTTTCGCGGAACTAAGTAGTTACTTAGTCACCCAGTATAAGATGAATGATAAAAGCGCTTCAACAACTGTTACCGACACTAAAGGTGTTAATAATGCTACTATAACACAAAATACTAATCTATTGACAACTACTGGAAAAGTTGGTAGCGCTTTTAAGTTAAACGGTGTTTCTGATTATATAAATTGCAATAAAGGGTTTGAATCTACATTTCAAGACAGCTTTAGTATTGTAGTTGGAGCGAAAATAAATGATTTTAGTGTAAAAACTGACCAGAGTTTGTGTGGTTTTTATGAGTATAACGATTCGTATACACCCAAGAATTTAATCCATATACAGTTAGATAGTAATTGGATTTTACAAGGCTATTATTACTCAAACGAGGAAGGGGTCCCAAATTTTAAAAATGCTCAGGCAGAGACATCAAGCGCATGTATTTCAAGTGGGTACCAAGATTGGCATTTGTTTGTTATGGTTGTGGATAACAGTAGTAGGCAAATTTACCTTTATGTGGATGGTATATTACAAACCTTAGGAACAGGAAGTTCAAAAGATGGTAGTTTTTCTGCAGCTTTAGATATGACTGAGTTTGCCCTAAACTATGATTTTTATGTTGGAGCGAGAAATGCAGAGGACGTTTTGTCGAATAATGTTTACGGGATTTTGGATAATTTTATGTTGTTTAGCAAAGCCTTAACCCAAGCAGAAATAACAGCTTTATATAATAATGGGTCTTGGGCTGAAGATATAACGTATAATTAAGGGGGACGAATGGATTATATAAAAATAAAAGTAAGCAACCTATCGGTAAATGACGATATAGTATGGAACGGGAGGGTTTGTAGAGTAGTAGAAAAGTTAGGTCCGTTAACCATAAAAGTAAGGGAGTACAAATACAAAGGAGTAGCCTTAGAAGAATTTAAAGATGAGTGGTTTACTATTTCCGAAGACCTTATAGTCGATAAAGTAATTGCACAAGGACTTGACCCAATAGTTTTGAATTTATGGAATAATGTAGTCATTCAATACAAGATGAATGATAATACTTCTTCTAAAGTAGTTATAGATAGTAAAGGAAATAGTAATGGAACTTCTGTCCAAAATACAGAAGATATATCTGTTGGTGGAAAGGTTGGAAGAGCCTTAAGCTTTAATGGTTCTACCGATTATGTCGATTGTAATGATATTCTCCAGTCAACCTTTAGAGATAGTTTTAGCGTTATGGTGGGAGTTAAGTTTGATAATTTAGCAAACTCACCACAAACATTTTTTGGTGTTTCCTACGCACCGGACTTTTGGGCAGTAAGTAAGGTAGGCGTAGGTTTGTATAACGGTCCTACTGGAGTAGCCCGTTCACTCGCTGGTTTTTATACTTCGAATTTGAAGATAACTCAAGCTTATACAACTAACTCAGTTTTGGAGGCGGGGGACTCTGATTGGCATTTAGTACACATGGTAGTGGATAACAACACACGACAAATATATCTCTATATGGATGGTTCAAATTTAGAGTTAGGAGTAGCTACCCAACCTTCTGACGGAAAATTTGATTGGGGAAGTACCAACGTAGTAATGGCGGATTATGAATCAATCCTAAGTCCTTATCTCGGAGCGTTTCACTATAAAAGCAGTATTGGTTATCAGCATATCGGTGACATAGATAATTTTATACTTTTTAATAAAGCCTTAACACAACAAGAAATTACGTTACTTTACGATAATGGTAATTGGGTAGAGAACATACCACATTAGGAGGGTTATGAATAAACAATTAGAAGATTACGTAAAACAGAGTTTTAAGCAGCCTAAAGAACTACACTTCGAAAGTAGCTCTAGGTGTAATGGGGCATGTATCACTTGTCCTAGAGAAGGAATGACCAGATATCAAGGAGAGATGTCACGAGAACTTTTTCAAAAAGGAATAGACGAAACAAAAGAAAATGATTGGAGACTCGACTATTTTCACCTACACCTTAATGGGGAACCCCTTTATTTACCTATCGATGAGTTATGTTGGAGGATAGATTATGCTAAGGATAACCTACCAAGAGTGAACGAATACCCAATTATTTGTTTCTTTACGAACGCTTCTTTGCTTACCATAGAAAAAAGTAAAAAGCTATTAGATTCTAAATTGGATAAGATAGTCTTTAGCGTAGATGGTGGTACGAAAGAAGCTTTTGAGAAATGCCGGCCAGGATTAAAGTGGGAAATGGTTACTGAAAACATTAGAGAATTTATGAATTTGAAAAGAAGCAAAGGTAGTAACATATCTACACAAACTGCAATAATCCCTAATATCTATAATAGTAGTTCTTTACCACAATACTATAAGATATTCGGGGGAATGGGGATAGATGACGTAGGAGGAAGTGGAGTAAACAACATAGGGGGTTATGTAGACTCTAAAAAACTACGAATGAACACCCAATATACCAGAGGTAATATTAAAAGTCCTTGTTGGAGAGTATTTTTAGATTTAAGTATTTGCGCTGATGGTAAGGCCGTTGTATGCTGTCAAGACGTAAGAGGGGAATGTGTAGTAGGAGATTTGAATAAGGAATCACTAAAACATATCTGGCAATATGGAATGGAGCAAGTACGAAAAATACATCTCAGAATGGAACAAGAGCAAATAGCTTTTTGTAAAGATTGCGATTATATGGAATCTTTTGTAGCACCAGAATGGTGGCCAAAGTAAGGAGGTTTATGCAGCAGACTTTATGTTTAGGTGGAGGTAAGATGGTAGAGACGTCCTTAGAAGAAGGTAAGGAGCTAGTTCTTGAGGCTAAGGACTTAGGTATTGATATTTTCGACGCACACCACAGATACGGTAATTGTGAAAAGATTTTAAGCCAGGTACCGGAAATAAAAGTAATGTCAAAAGTATCTGCTTACCATCCGAATCAGTGGACTTCGTTAATGAATAATACCATAAAGAGTATAGGAAAACCATACATATACTGGGTTTCAGATTTGGATGACGAACTTCTTTATGGTAAGGGTGTTTTTATCTATGAACGACTTTCAGCTAAACATTTTACAACTTTAGGAATAACCTCAGAAAACCCAGATTTGATTATTAAGTTCGCTCTTGATTATCCTGAATGTAGAAATTTTATGGTTCCGATATATCCCGGTAGCGGAATAACCCAAAAAGTAGTAGAGTTTTTACAAACCAGAGGAAGTGTTTTCGCTATAAAACCTTTCGATGATGGAAGAGCTTTAAAAGCTCTATCAGTTATAGATTGTTTACGCTACCAGACGTGGATTGGCGCAGACTATATAATATTTGGAACAAAAAATAGGAAACATTTAAAGGAGGTAGTAGGGTTATGGAACAGTTTAAAGAATTAAGCGAGTATTTGGGAACTTCTGTTGAAGATTGCGAGAAGAAGTTTTCAGAAATTAACATAAACGAAATATGGAAAACCAGAAGAAATGTAGTTCAATTCTACAAAAGTACGGACTTTTACTTGTATGACTTAACTAACTTTGAAAATTCTACTTGTAAAGAAGAATACCAAAGGGAAATTGAAAATTTTATAAGAAAGTATAATTGTAAGACGGCTATGGATTATGGTTGCGGTATAGGGTCTGAAGTTATAAAGTTATTAGAGTGCGGAATGGATGAAGTAACAGCTGTCGATATTGAGGGGCCGCACATAGACTATATGAGGTGGAGACTTAAGAAAAGAGGGTTTGAGGATAGGGTAAAATTCATAACAATCTCAGAAGAAACAGAATTACCAACAGTAAACCTCCCATTAGTCGACGTTTGTATCTGTATAGCTGTTTTAGAGCATATTGAGAGAGCTAAAGAGGCCTTACACTTAATAGCAGAAAAAAGTAGATATTTAGTTTTGAGAGTAGACCCTTCTAATCCAAACAACGCTCATCCTATGCATATAGAAAAGAACTTTGGTTGGATGACCCTTTTAGATAGGAGAGACCCAGCAACTTTAAAAGAATTTGGTTTGAAAAGAATAAACAATACCGACCCAGTTATATTTGAGACAGGAGCAAGGTAGTTTTAACTATAAGCTTTAGGAGGAAATAATGATTAAGTTTGTTTGCCCTCTTTGTTTTAAGAGTTTAGAAAAGAATAAATGCTCTAAGTGTAACTATGAGATGAAAGTAGATTCTAATGGTGTAGTACATGCACATAGAAATGATGCTACTTGGGAGAAGTGCTTGGGGCAGGTAGAGGCAGTAAGAAAAGCTGAACAAAGTTGCCAATCGTATCAGAATAGGTTTGAAACAAAGAGTGAGGAAAGAAATAGAAGCAAAGAAATGAATGAAAAGATGATATCGAAGGTTATAGAGATTATTCAACCGACAGGAAAGACTTTTTTAGAGATAGGAGGAGCTAGTGGTTGGGCATCTGCTAGATTTCTTGACGAAGGAGCCAAAGAAGGAACCCTCCTAGATATTGATGAGAAGTTGTTGGGTACAGGAATCCCGAATCTTACTTCAGTAATAGGGGATGGCTACTACCTTCCTTATTTAGAAGAGCAGTTCGACTTTGTGTTTGATTGTTCGGCTCTTCACCACTTTGAATATTTGTATGAAGTGTTGGGGCAGGTAAATAGAGTTCTTAAACTCGGAGGTACATACATTTCCCAAGGCAATCCTCCCAGAGTAGGGAAGAATGATGATGATAAAGTAAGATATATGAAAGACTTTGGACTTATAGAAACGATGCCGACTTTAGATGAATATAGAGATGCTTTTACTACGGTATTTAGAAGCTTCAATATAATAAATGTAGAGGATAACACGATAATGTATGTTACAAAGGAGGAAGATGAGTAACCCCAAAATACCAATTAGCGGCTGTATAATCGCTCAAGACGAAGAAAAGTATATAGAAAAAGCTATTCTAAATATGACCCCTCACGTCGGCGAGTTAGTCGTTATTGATGGCGGTAGTAAGGATAAAACCATCGATATAGCAACGAAGTTAGGCTGTAAAGTGGTAGAGAATAAATTCGATTTTGACTTTTCCAAACAAAGAAACTTCGCGCACACTAAATGCAGATATGACTGGATTCTTTGGCTAGACGTTGATGAATATTTTAGCGATACTTTCTATTCACTACTACCAGCATTAGTAACAGCTACCCCAGATACTTGTGCTGGGTATCAAATTTTTAGAAAATCGATATTCGACGGAGAGGAAAGAGGAATAGACTACCAATGGCGTTTAGTAAATAAGGTTTTCAGTACGTGGACAGGAAAGATACACGAAGGAATTCAGTTTAACGCTGGGTATACTGGCTTTAAAGTCCCTAAAGAATATTTCATGACTCACGAACATACTATGAAAAGACAGCTATTTAACAACGCTTTGTACTATAACGTAAACAATGATATAAAAGCAAGGCCTGAAAATAACAAAGGGATGGAATATCACGAAGATAAGTGGATAGAAGTAGAAACTGACAGAAACGGTTAGGAGACTAAATGATAAACTTTTATGGTCCGATAAACTTTTTAGGATATGGCGTCCATACTTACAACCTTATGAAAGCATATAGTAAGTTAAACTCTGACATTTCTTTAACGCCACCTTTTGGTAGAGTAGCTTGGAAAGATAACTTAATAAAAGTATGGACAGAGAATAGATTAAAAATGTCTAAGCTTGACACGGGGATAATGATATTTGACGCGCCTTTCCTAAATCAATTTAGCGGGGCATTTAGAATAGGCTTCCCAGTATTTGAAACAAACAAGATAGATGAACTTTCAAAAACTACGATGCGAAATTGTGATTGGCTATTAACGCCCAGTAATTGGGCAAAAGAAGTGTTAAAGGCGGGGGTTAACTATGCAGTTGACGTTGTTCCCGAAGGATTTGACCCAAACATTTTTTATCCAAAGAGGGGTATAGAGTATAAACTACATAGACTATTGAAAAGAGATTACATAACTTTCGTACACGTAGGTAAATACGAAAAAAGGAAAGGTACTTTAGATATCTTTGATTGTTTCGACAAAGCTTTTGCAGGTAGCGAGCAAAAAGTTTTACTAAAGGCACATATACAAAACTTTTTCGACGAATCTTGGAGAGATAGCAGTACTAGATTTTTAGTTGATAAAGGGTTTATTAGTCAAGGCAGTAGGTATTTCAAAAAAGGTAACTTATCCATTGAACTTATAATCGGAAGCTTTTCAACGTTCCTTGAAATGGCTTCATTTTACGAAAGTGGGGATTTCGGTATATGGTTGTCTAAGGCAGAGGGTTGGAATTTACCACTCCTTGAGTGTATAGCTTGCGGTATACCAGCGTTGACGACCAACGTTACCGGGATGACAGAGTATTTGGGTAACTACCCAAGCGAATTAAAAATAGAAAACTATGAAAGGGAAATCGCAGATGATGGAAAATTTTACAAAGGAGACAAAGGAGAATGGTATCTTCCGAACCAGGAAGAAGTTATTAGCAAACTTCAAAGTATGGCGCATAACTACGAAGATTACTTACGAAAGAGTGAAACGTGTTCTAAAGCTGTTCAAGATTTTACTTGGGGGAATGCGGCCAAAAATTTAGATAGAATTTTAAAGAAGCTAGATAAAAACTGAAGGAGAAGAGATGGCGGAAACAAAAAGGTTTGTAGTCTATTCTAAAAACAACAAAGTTTGTTTAGATTTCGTAGGTGAAAAATCAGGGTCAGTACATACAGAGCTGTTTCCTTCAAGTGTAGCTATCGCTATGGGAAACAAGCTAATAAATGCTGGTAGAACACTAATAAAAAATAATTTTAGTGAAAGGAGAGCCAAAGATGAAACTAATATGCTACCGGTGCGGGAGGAGCAGCAAAGCCAATAAAAAGAACTTTCCTATACCGGTAATGCCTACAGTTGTAGACGCGGAAGGTAAGAAAGAGAGAAGGTTAGTAGGATATCTGTGTAAAGTTTGCGCTAGGAAAGCTGTTAAGCTAGCCCAGGCAAGAAAAACAGTTAAAGTTTAACAAGGAGGTAAGAGATGATTTTTTGGGTAGCAATCGTAAAGGAACCAAAAGAGAAAGAACAGAAAGACGGTAAGCTTGAGGAATTGATACTAAGTCCCGAAATAATTATAGCTAAGGATGAAAAAAGTGCTGCTATAAAAACAATCAAAAAGGCAGAGTTAAAAGACGAAGATATAGACCAAATAAAGGTGGTGGTGCGCCCTTTCTAGAAACTCCTGAAGGTTCAACAGTAACTAAAGCAAAAAAGAAAAAAGAATCTTCGGGAACTGATAATACGAGTATGTCCATTACCGCTCCTATTTGGACAAACGGACTCCAAACTGCTATGCCGGTTGTTTACAGTGCAAATTCATTATTTATGCCAACTACCGATATAGGGGTAGAGACAGAATGAAGATGTCACTAAACCAGAGTCTTTACTTGCACAAGACAATGTCGGGGGAGAAGTTAAAAATGAAAAAGGAGAAACCCTTAAAAATAGTCGAAACAAATTCTATTATGTATGCTAACTATTGTGTAGAGTGTAATAGGAGAGCTACGTTTATATACAAAGGCAGCAGCCTATGCTCAGAGTGTTTTTGGAAAGAGAAAAATAGAGAAAAAAGAAGAACAAGAAGACCAAAAAATAAAGAAAGAAGAAAAACAAGGGATAAATAATAAAAAATTCTATTTATTTTAGCTACACCTAACTACTTAAAATAAATAGAGATAGTAAAAAGAGAAACAGAGAAGAAAAAGGTTGCCCCTTGACCATTATAAAATATTCAGTATAATATATAAATAGATACAGGGGAGGTTAATTTGTCTACCGTCAAAGAAATAAAAAAGATAGTTAAAAAAGAAGAAAACAAGAACGTAAACTTTGACGACATCAATGAAAGAATAATAAGACAGATAGAAAAGGCCCATCCAAATTGTTTACCGTCCAATCCAGAAGAAGTAAAGAAGACAAAAGGCAAACTTAAGAATATACATAAGGAAGCAATAGTGAAATGGTTTGCTGCAGGCTACGCAGGCACAGAGATACAAAAGCTTCTATACGACTACGGTAAACTTCATATAGAGTTGTCAACAATATATTGGTATAAAGATAGATACAGGCACAAAATAGCGGAGTTAAGGGAAGAGGTATTTGGAGTTGACTTCGCATACATTCCTATAGCACAAAAAGAAGTGAGGCTAGCCAGATATGAGAAGATTTACACTCGACTTATGGACGGTGGCCAATTAACCGAGGCAGCAAATATTCTTGAGAAAGCTCGGGTAGAGAGGGAAGGCAAAGTACCCCTATTTCAAACTGGTGACGTTTACACTGGTAATAGTAGAGTAAGTAAGATGGAGGGTAACATAAATGTCCACCTCGAGCCAGAGCAGGCAAAAAAAGTTGACGAGATACTCATCTCAGCTTTTGAAAGAAAGAACGAAAGAAAACCTCGCGCTATGGACGTTACGGTATAGGACCATAAGAGGTATACCTTTCAGTTTCAAAGGCCACAAATACCTGTCAGGTATCTACCAGGATAAACATCCCTTCATAGTTATACGTAAATCAGCACAGTGTGGCGTAAGCGAATGGCTTATCAACTCAGCTTTATGGCTTGCTGACCATCACAGATACAATTCAACAGTAGTGTTTCCAGGAGACCCAGAAGTAAGCGATTTCATTAACGGTAGAGTCAATCCCGCTATACAGGATTGTGACTATTTACGTAGCTTAGTTTCTGTGACTGACAATATAGGACTAAAGAAAGTAAGGAAAGCGTTTATTTACTTCAGGGGTAGCCGTAAACCTCATAAACTAAAGACTATTGACAGTGACTGTATCCTATATGACGAATTAGATGAGTTGACCGAGGGAACATTAGCAAGAGGAGAAAAGAGGTTAGGACATAGTAACTTAAAATGGCAAAGAGCAGTGTCTACGCCAACCTATCCAGAAGAAGGAATAGATAAGTTGTACATAGAGAGTGACCAATGTAAATGGTTTATCGTATGTGATAATTGCGGCATGGAGCAAACACTTGAATTTGAACATAACGTAGACGTAGAAAGAAAGAAAGTAGTTTGCCGTAATTGCCATGAAGAGTTAGATAGATGTAAAGAAGGGAGATGGGTACCTACTTATAATGGTAGAAAGATAAGAGGGTATCACATAAACAAACTATTCTGTGAACGTACAGACTTAGAGGAGCTAATAGAGAATAGTAAGAAGATAGCCCAATTTGAATTACAAGAGTTCTATAACTCAGACCTAGGTTTACCGTATGCAGCTAAAGGCAATAGACTATCAAAGGGAGACATAAGAAGTTGCATAGGAGAGTATACACACCCAGCGGTAGCGGAACATTGCACGATGGGTGTTGACGTAGGTAGCGTATTGAATATAAAGATAAGTGTAATAGAAAATGGTAAACGTAAAGCTTGTTATATAGGCACAACGTCAAAGTTCGAAGACTTAGAACATCTAATGAACGCCTACGACGTAGACGTTTGCGTGATTGACGCCAACCCGGAAACAAGAAAGGCAAAAGAGTTCCAGTCAAAGTTTGCGGGTAGAGTTTACCTAGCGTATTATTGGCCTAGTGACGATAGACGTCAAGAGTTACTGTCAATAGAGGAAGACGAAGAAGAAGGGCACGACGTAGTCAAAATAAATAGGACACAAGCCGGGGATTACGTAGTTGGACAGTATCAACATAGAAGAGTATTGTTACCTATTGACGTAGAGAATATACCATATTTCTTAAGTCAATTGACAGCCCCATTAAGAGTAGTAGAGAAAGATAGAAACGGTAACGATGTAGCAAAATATAAAGAGTTCAATAAGGCAGACCATTATTTTCACAGCGACATATACGACTTTATAGCCGGCAAGATAAAGGAAGAAGGAGTAGGGGCTTTCTACTCTGGAAGTTGTAGCGGAGCCGATAGAGACGTCGAATTAGTCAGAAGTGTTTCTGGTGCTGGCGTTGATAGAGGTAGAGACACGGCAAACATGGATTGGTAATATTATGAAAATAATATGTACTATATGTGGTCGCGTAAGTAAGAGTAAAGAGTTCCAGTGTGAATGTGGAAACATAAACGATACCGACTTTATAGTATTGGGGTTAGGTAAAAAACCAACGCAAAACCAGGCTATAAAGAAAGATAACAATCAGGTAGATGTAAGTACTGTGGAACCAGTGAAAGTGGCTCTAAGCCGGGTTAATAGGGGCATAGGGGATTTGCGAAGAAAAAGGGGAAAAAAGTTTAGTTTTTTAAGAAAAGGGAGTATTTCATGGTGGATGTCATAATAAAACTTGAAGGTATGACAGAGAGAGACCATAGAGAGTTAATCAGTGCCTGTGCTGGGGCTGATAAGTTAGGTATTTGCAGGGCCCTTTACAGTCACTTAAGACGTAGCCCAAGCGTTGACGTAGAAGCGAGAAGGAACAAGAGACGAACGCAGGAACGGCCAATGGATAGCATAAACACTTTTGAAGATTTAAGGAGACGCTGGTGATAAACCCATACTCTACTCAAACATATCAAAGGCAAAACAAGGTAGAAGTTACCGATGGTCTTCTACGTAAAGAAATAAGCGGCAACAGGTCGTCAATATTTTCAAACATTACGTTCTATAAGTATAACCCAGACACTCTTGTAGGCAAGAAAGGGTTAGAAGTTTACAGGAAAATGAAAGAGGATGACCAAGTCAAAGCGTGCCTTACTATTAAGAAGTTTGCTAGGATGTCAACTACCTGGGATGTAAAGCCAGGGGATGAGAATAGCCCACAAAGTGTAGAGATAGCGGATTTTGTAAGATATTGCTTTAGGAAGTTAAAAGGGACGTTTGAGAAACACCTCGTAGAAATATTGTCAGCCTTCGATTACGGGTTTAGCATAACAGAGAAGGTGTTTGACATATATAGGGATGGACCTTTTAAAGGGAAAGTAGGGTTAGTAAAGTTAGCTAATAGAGAACCCTTTGGGTATACGTTCAAAACAGACGACCACAACAACATTATAGGTATATGCTTTGACCAAGCTGGGCTAGCTAATGATAGCAGTGAATTGGGTTCATACACTAATCCATATCCTCCAGATAAGTTTGTTATATACTCTTATAATTCAGAGCATGGTAATCCTTATGGGGTTAGTGATTTGAGAGCGGCGTATAGAGGGTGGTGGAGTAAAGACTTAAACATAAAGTGGTGGAATATATTCAATGAAAGGTTTGGGATGCCGACTGCGATAGCGAAATATCCAGCCAAAGGGAAGGGGTTAAGTAAGGCAGCAATAGATGAGATTGATGATGTACTAAAGAATTTACAGGCTAAGAGCGGGGTTAGAATACCGGATAACATAACACTAGAGTTACTCGAGGCTCAACGCAGAGGGGAATCGACGTACGGGGAGGCTATTGATAAATACGACCTTATGATAGCTAGGAGTATATTGGTACCTAGTTTGTTAGGGTTTAACGCTAGAGAAGCCACGGGTAGTTACGCTTTAGGTAAAAGTCATTTCGACGTGTTTATGTTCGTACTTGAAATGATAGGGAGGGATATAGAAGAGACGATAGTAAGCGAACAAATAATAAAGCCTTTGATACAACTTAACTACGGAGACGTACCAGAAGAGATTGAACCCAACTTCGAATTCGAATCTTTAATAGATGAAGATACTGAGGCGAGGTCTAGAGTCGTTAAGATGCTCGCTGATGCGAATCTAATAGATAAAAGAGAAGATTGGGTTAGAGATTATCTTTCGCTGCCGGAAAGGGACTTGAATAAGTACCCCTACGCAACCCCAGTGGGAGAGGTTTCTTCAACACCGACCTCGCCTCCGATTAGTGCCGGAGGTAATTTTCCAACCTCTCCCACACCCTCCAACCCACCTAAAGAAACTCCGGGCAAGGGTAACAAAGAGATACCAGATAAGGGTATCGATAAGGTAAATGATAAAGAAGAGATGCAGTTAAATAGGCCTATTACTAAGTTTGAAAAGAAGGTCGACTTTAAAGGAATGGATGCAGAGCTAAACCTTTTAACTGATGGATTAAAAATAGCTTTAACGCCTATTCTTGAAAGTTGGAAAAAGGATTTACTTAAGAAGGCGGAGAAGTTATTGTACGAGAAGAATCTTACAGATGTCAATAAGTTACAGATAAGAGGCGTAGGCGAGTTTAAGAATACGTTAAGAGACTACCTTATCAAAACCTATTTAGATTCAAAGTTACACGCATTGGAGGAAATACAGGAAGTGGGGTTTCCTGTGGAAGTCAAGAGGAAATTCGGGTTGCTTTCTATGAGTAACTTCGCACTTGAACCGTGGGACCCCATACCTCCAAAAGAAGCACTAGACTTCTATAACAGAAAAGTCATTGCGGTGATAAAGAAAGAAGGACAACCAAAGAAGTTAATGGCTATAGGTAAGATGCAAGAGATAAGTTACTATGATAAGAGAGCCTTTACCATTACAGGGATAGAGAATGAGTATATCTTAAACCAGGCAAAACTTGCTATAGAAAAAGGGATAAGGGATGGGTTGTTAAAAGACACGATGAATAGCCTTAAAGATTTATTCAGTAAGTATTTGGAGACAGGGGAGATAAAAGACGGGAAGTTAGTTACTCCTTCACGCCTAGAGACGATAGCGAGGACGAACATAACAGAGGCGCTAAACGAAGGTAGAATGACGATGTATAAGGACCCAGACGTAGATGATTTCGTTCCTTATTTGCAATGGAGTTCTATAATGGATACTAGGACTACGGAATACTGTAGGAGTATGGATGGTAAGATATTTAAGAAGGGCGAGGTGTTACTACCACCAGCGCATTTTAACTGTAGGTCTACAGTTGTTCCAGTTACTACCATAGAGGTAGAAGAAGCTGGAGGAGTAGTTGTAGATAATTGGCAAAAAGAGAATAGTAAAGTGGGTAGACCACAAGGATTTAAAAAGGAGGAAATGTAACCAATGGGCAATGAGTACGGTCAATCAGTAATATTAGTGGATGCCTCCACTGGAAAACCTGTAAGTATAGATTCTAGTGGTCGTCTATCCACAGATGCTTCCTTAAGCGGTGATGTTACGCTTGGAGCGGTAGAGATTAAAGATTCTGAAAATGATGTTAGAACAAAGGTAGAGGCGTTAGGCGGTAAAGAATCGTTGTATGTAAGAGGAGCGGAGTTAGCGCAGATATCCGGTGATTCAGCGGCTATTAAAACGGCTGTTGAGAAGATGGATAACTCCGAAACAACGATTAGCTCGACAGATGTGAAGAGGGTAGCGATTTACGATGATGCTGATAATCAGATAACACAGTTTGGTGCAAGCGCTGATGATATGGACGCATTTACCTCAGGTGATACAGGGGTAACAATCGTAGCTGGAGAAGATGGGAGTAATGTAAAAGCTATATCAATGAGTCAGAGAGGAAGTAAAAGAGCCTTAACTGTAGAGATATCAGATGCTAGCGGTAATCAGATAACAAGTTTCGGATTATCCGTAACTGACGATGCCGCTTCCGGTACTGAACTAACCCCTGTAGGTGGTAAGTATTACGGGGAAGCACCAGATGCTTTAGATTCCGGGGATGCAGGATTCTTAGCATTAACTGAATATAGGAAGATAATGACTGGAGGGTATAATGAAGCTACTGGCGTTGTAGACGTTAGTGAGGTAGCACCTCCTGAAAATCAAACTTTGGAAAGCACTTTACTGAATGCTGTTACTGCTACTGGAGATAGTGGTGTAATAAGTCCGTTAAATCATATACATCATACATTTCATTTAACGGCTTCGGGTATATCTACAGGAGGTAGTTTGAAACTGTTTACCTCATTAGACAATTCTAACTGGTATGAATTATATTCTGGGGATATAACAGCTAATGGTGTTTACGAATATACTTATGAGGACAAATATAAGTATGTGAAGGCTAATATACACTCACGAACTGATGGAACTTATACAGTTAAATATTTAGGAGGTAGATAATGGCATTAGAAAATACAGGTTATATACACGCTGACATAAGCGAGCATGAAGGAGACGTAAAAGACGTAGTAGCAGCTTTTGTAGATAGCTTAGCCGGAGGAACAGATGATGAAAAAAGAGTGAATCTACCTAAAATTAAAATACTACTACAAGATGCTGTTGATTACGTCATGAATAACTTACCAGATGGCGTAGGGAGGGTAGATGGTTATTGTATAGAACCATTACTGAATGAAGTGTGTAATGAAAAGATAGCTGAATTACCCGAACCAGAGCAACCGGAGATATAAGAAAATGATAAAAAGGTTTAAACAATTACCAAGTTGTGTATTTGCAGAGAGTTTATCGAGTATAGACGGGCTTGAGGATAAAGGGTATACCGTTGCAGGAAATCCTACAATATCTCAATCTCCGTATGGTAGAACATTGAATTTTGATGGTACGGGCGATTATGTAGATTGTGGGGTAAACACCGATTTAAACCCTACATCCGCACTTACTGTTTGTGCTTGGGTAAACTTAAACGCTCTCCCTGTTGATGCATCTACAAGGATGTATCCTGTTTCTAACGACTTAGATGCGAGTAATACGGGTTATGGTTTGTTTGTAGATTTTGAACCTGTAAGATTTGTTTTCAGGGTAAACGACCTCACAACAGATGTAGTGGTAGGTACGTTTGAACCACAGATAAACACATGGTATTTTCTTGTTGGTGTTTATAACGGCTCGACCTTAAAACTTTATGCAAATGGAGTGGAAGACGCTTCAGAAGACGCAACAGGCAGTATAACATATGTAAATACTTATAGTTTTTGTTTCGGTCGTAGGATAAAAGACGGGTCTTTCCCGTATAACGGTAAGTTAAAAGACGTAATGGTGTTCAATAGGGCGTTGTCGGCAACGGAAATATCGGATATGTACCATGGTAGAGCGTTTGATTACGGTAAAAACCTTTTTAGCCATTGGGATATGAGCGAAGTTAATACTCAAGATACTGGCTGGAAAGACAAAGGTAACGATTTAACTGCTACGAACAGTCCGACCATAGTAGGTGGTCATAACGGAGGTAAATGTTTATCTTTCAACGGTAGCACTCAATACTTATCAAAAACAAGTGGTGTTGATTTACCTTCAGGGGATGCGGTAAGAACGTTGACCTGTTGGGTTTATAGAGATAGTGTAGATACCCATAATCATGGTTGTGCTTATGGTGAGGTCAGCACAGGCAAGGTTTTCGGGTTCTATGTTCAAACGACTAATGTTCTATGGTTTTGGCGGTGGGGTGACGTAAATACAGGTTACTCTTTTCCGTCTTATGAATGGGTGTTTTTGGCTTTTTCGTGGGATGGAACAAACATTACGGTCTATGCAAACGGGGCACAGGTATATCAAGGCGGGACTACTTTAAACACAACTAACGATGATATTTATTTTGGTAAAGCTTTACACACCAGCCTTTACTGGCCCGGATACATAGACGACGTAAGGATATATGATAAAGCTTTAACCACGCTTGAGGTAGAAGACTTATATATGAGGACAAGATAATGAAAAGATTAAATGGTGAACACTTAAAAGCGTACTTGAAATTAAATTCTAACGCTAAGGATTATTCCGGGTATGGGAATAACGGTACATGGGAATCTGGTACAGAAACTTATGCTGATAGATGGGATGGGAAGAGCGTAGCTGATTTTGATGGTGCTTATGATGGTAACGCTTTAAGTTTTGGTGATGTTGACTGTGCGGATGAGTTTACGGTTTCTTTTTGGATATATTCTCGTTATTTCGGTGGTGAAGGAGGAACACAGAACTACGGGTTTATAATCGCAAAACAAGGGGATTATCCTGATATAAATTACAGGATGCTTACAGAAAAAACTACTAACAAGTTTGTAGTCGAGGCAAAAATAGGCGGTAACCTTAAAACCGTTACTTCGGCAGACGGATACGCTATAAATGAATGGCATCATGTTGTGGGAGCTTATAATGGAGCTACTTTAGCTTTATATATTGACGGTGAGTTATCAGCATCAACGGATTGTTCTGGAAGTTTGTTTACAGATAATACTGATGGTTCTATCGGTTCATATTGGATTACAGACCATTGGAGATATAGTCAAAACGCTTTGATAGGCGAGGTAAGAGTATATGATATAGGATTGACGGGTGATGAAATAAAACAACTTTTTCAGATGAATTATCCTAACTACGCCGAAGTTGAACAACCGATTGATAGAATACCAGACGTAGCTGATAGTACGCTTAAAGGCGCTTGGCTAAACAAGTCAGTAGCAGGAACGGCTAAAGATTTGTCAAGCAAAAATAATGATGGTACGGCAACAGATGTAATATTAGAAAAAGTAGGTGGAACGTTTAACGGTACTTCAAGTTTCATCCAAATACCCGACTCAACTGATTTTAATTTTGATGATATGACAGTTTCTTTTTGGGTTAAACCTGCTGCAAACGGTAGTTATGATTGTGTATTAGGGCAATATGATGACGGGGCAAGTGACGATTGGTGGAATTTCGAGAGGGAAAACGGGTCGACGATATATTTTAAAGTGGATGATGGGTCTACTATAACAGAGGTGGTGAGTACGACAACATTAGCTGTTGGGAAATGGTATCATGTAGTAGGAGTAAGGAAAGCAGACGGTTACTTAAAAATATACGTAAATGGGGTCGAGGAAGATTCCGCAGTCGAAACTGCTCATACCGTAGCCTCTGACCAAGACGTATTTATTGGTAAACAATATGCACTTGATAGATTTTTTGACGGGGAGATAAAAGACGTCCGGATATATTCAGAAGCTAAAACCGCAGATTGGGTAGCTTCTGAATACTCAAGAGGTGTACCGGATGACAGTCTTGAGTTAAGTGTTTTGGATGGGACGAAAGATTTAAGTGCCGGAGCTAAGACTTTAACTAACACGGCTACCATTATTGGTAAAAGCATGGATTTTGATGGTAGTACAAGTCAAATAACGGGAACAGATACAGGTTTCCCAGCAGGGGCAAGTGCAAGAACAATTTGTGCATGGATAAACCCCGATACAGTAAGTGTTAATTATCAGGGGTTATTCGGTTATGGTACAGGTTCAAATAATAATGCTTTTTTATGGTCTACCAGCGGTACAACAGCCGCAAAGCAAAAGAAATTGATAATCGGAAAGTACGGTCAAAATTCTTCACCAGAACCCAATACAGGTTTAGTAGCTAATAAATGGCAATTTGTGGGTGCAACTTTAGACGCTGACGGGAATGTGCTTTATTATTATAACGGTGAATCTGATGGTACAGCAACTTTAAGTGGTGTTGACACTACCTTGAACTCTACAATGTTTTTTGGTTTAGCTTATTCAGGTGGACAAAAATATGACGGTCAAATAAAAGATTTAAGATTGTATTCAGAACTTAAAAATGCTACTTGGTTTAAAGAACAATACGAAAAAACAAGGAAATACTATTGATATACGAAGATGACATTAAAAACATAGGCGCGATAATTAAACAAATGTGCGATATACGCGGCAAGAAAGTGTCGGGGAATAAAAGCCGTGAATTAGCAAAACAGTATATTGAAGAATATCAGAAAAACCCCGACATTACTGTAGTCGGGTTTTTAAATAAAGGTAGGGGATTATGACTCCTGATAGGTGTTCTAAACACGATGAAACTATGTCGAGAATATTTGATGACACGAGAAAAATCGAAAAGAAATTGGAAAGTATAGACTCTAAGATGGACGGCATAATAGATTTTAAAAACATGATACATAAAGTAGTCTTCGGGAATGGTGAACCTGGATTAAAAGGTAACGTAGAAACTTTAAAGAGTAATGTAACCAGACTATGGGTAATAACTTTAGCTGTATTGGGAGCTATTGTTACCGTATGCGTAGCGATAATATTTAAAGGAGGATTATAATGCCTTGGACAGTAGCAGATGTAGATAAACACAATAAAGGGTTAAGTCCTATTCAGAAAAAGAAGTGGGTGCAGGTGGCGAATTCAAGTTTACGTAGTTGTATTGCAGAAGGTGGCTCTGATAATTCATGTGCCCCTAAAGCGATACAGGCGGCTAATGCAGCTGTTAAGAATTTTCAAGTAGCTCTTTTCCTAGACGGCCCGTTGGTTAATATAAGAAGAATGGAAATCTTCAAAACGGGTAAATGGAATGGACATACTTTCGAAGAAAAAGACATCTTAGAGATGGAACAAAATTTTAAGAATCTCGAAGGTGACTTAAGACCTAAGCTTAAGATAACACACAGGGATGAACAGGAAACGCTAGCGGGTCTTTCAAGTTACGGTGACGTAATTAGTATTTACACCGATAGGGTTGGGGGTAGGCTAAAGCTTTTTGCTGATGTTGATGACGTACCTTTAAAAGTAGCGGAATGGATTAGAGATGGAAGATTTAAAGAAAGAAGCATAGAACTTTTATGGAGGTACGTTGTTGATGATAAGGAGTATAAGAAGGTTATAACCGCAGTAGCTTTACTTGGACATGAGATACCAGCAGTAGCGGGTATGGAGCCCATAAAGTTACAGAAAGAAGATAACGAGCTAAACACGAAAGAGTTAGTAGGAGTAGCCTTTACTTTAGATGAAAATGAAGAAGGCTTTTCTATAGAAGAAAATGAATTTGCCCGAGGTGACGGGCGAGGGCAAGGTGGTCCCAGACAGGGAGACGGAGGCGCTGAGATTTGTAAGTGTCCGAAATGTGGTTATGAAACTACCCACGAGAAAGGAAAACCTTGTAATGAAACGATATGTGCCAAATGTGGCGCAACAATGATAGGTAAAAACATGAAAGGAGGTGAAGGAATGGACCTAAAAGAAATACTGTCAAAAATCGAAGCGTTGGAGTCACAGATTGCTTCTTTTGTTAAAGCACAGAAGGATAAAGAAGATGCTTTAACACAGGCAAAGGAGGCTGAGGCTAAGAAGAAGCTTGAGCATGAAATTGCTGGTTACAAAAAGCAAGCAGAAGAGTTGACTAAGCTTAAGGAAGACTACACGAAGATGAAGGAAACTTTTGAAAAAGCGCAGAAGGAAAAAGACGACCTTATTCAAAAGAATAAGGAAACGGAAGCGAAAAGTTTCATCAACGACCTTAAAGGTCAAGGTAAACTTGTCCCGGCATTTGAGAAAGAAGCTTTCTCATTGTTGACAAGGTTGGATTCAGAAACGAAAGTCGGCAAATTTTCGATAGTTGATGATAAAGGGAAAGAAGCTGAAGCTGAGTTATCTCAGTTTGAGGTCTTTCAGAACCTTTTGAAGAAACTCCCGAAAATAGTTGACTTTAAAGAGTCTTCTAAAAAAGGCGAAGGAGATAATAAAGTGGAACACGCAAAGGAAGTAGAAGTCCAGGGAGCAACGTTTCAGCTCAGTGATACTGAACTGGAAAAAGAAGCCCAGGAATATATGAAAGAAAACAAGTGCACTTACGAAGATGCTATAGTCGCAGTGAGTGCGAAATTCAAGAAACAGGATAAAGAACAGGGCCTTGATGCAATAGACGAATAGTAATCATTCTTCTATATGCACCTAAAACTGTTTATTGTGAAAATCAAATTAGTAATTAAAGGAGGAAGTAATGAGTAAAAGAGGTTTTAGACCTATATTGCAAGACTCCTTTATTGCTGATGAGGCTTTGACTCAATACCAAGCTGTTATATACAGTGGTACTGCTGCTGCTAATGTTGGTCACGTAAAGAAACCAGCTGCTGCTGCGGATGTTTGTGCCGGTATTGTTCAGGATGATGCTTCTGCAAGTGGTGACGTCGTGAGAGTAGTTCAGATAGGTAAGAGCTACGTAATTGCTGGCGAGTCCGATAATCTCGGTGCTGCAATTGCTATACACGATACTGACGGCAGAGTTTCAAGTCCTGATGGGTTTGCTAGTGGTGACGGTTATGTTGGTTACTACGAGGAACCACCTGCGGCAAGTGGAGATATTGTAACCGCTTATGTAAATGTAATGGAACTTATCAGGTAAGGGAGGAAAGTAGATGCCTAAACGAGCAAACGTACATGTAAGTGCTCCGTTGACCAATTTGGCTATACACTATCGTAATTTGATGTTTGTAGCTGATAAGGTACTGCCCGTACTTCCTGTAGTGAAAGAGTCTGATAAGTATTACATTTTCAGCAGGGAAGAGCTCAAAGAGAAAGATACTCATCGAGCAATAGGGGCAGAGTCCAATGAAGTAGATTGGGACGTAAGCACAGGGACATACAGCTGTGAGGCGTATGCATTGAAAAAGCTAGTACCTGACAGAATTGTCAGAAATTCAGATGCTCCGATTCGTCCGCGGATAACAACTATGAACAAGTTGCTGAAGTGGATAAATCTTGGCTATGAAAAACGCGTTAAAGATTTAGTAACTGGTGGTAGTTTATCGCATGCTAACCCCAGCCCGAAATGGGATGGTACTAGCCCGACTATTGAAAGTGATATAGACGGTGCGAAAGCTAGCATTAGACTAAATGCGGGTGTTGAACCTAACACGATTCTGATGAATGACCAGGTTAAAGATGTCGTGAAAAAAGATTCCACTATCAGAAACCTAATCCGTTACACGATTACGGGGTCTGGTGGCCAGGAACTTCTTGTAAACGGCGATTTGCCTCCGGTCCTTTTCGGATTGAAGGTCACACTTGCGATGGCAGCTGAAGATACAGCTCAGCAGGGACAGACGGCGTCATATTCTAGGATATGGCCTGATGATGTGTTAATCAGTTACGTAGAACCAGCACCATCTCTTGAAGCTTTAACACTTGGCTACACGTTTAGGGTTTCCCAAGGCGGCGTAGTTGTTAAGACTTGGAGAGAGGAAGCTAGAGAAGGGGATATGATTGAGCCCCAGATTATCCAGGATGAAAAGCTTGTAGCAACAGCTTGCGGTTATATTCTGGACGATGTTCTTACGTAATACGCATATGCCTGACGGGGGCTAATTAACTTTAGCCCCCTAAGGGCCTTTTAGGAGGATAGAGATGGTATACATTATTACGGGTAAAGGTAAAAGTAAATCCAAAGGTGCGATGCCAAATGCCCATAATGGGAAATGGTCGAGACACGCCACCGCACAGTATCGAAAAGTCAGTAAGGAAAACAAAGAGGAATTTAGAAAAGAAAAAATGGTACAAGAGTTACATAATCAAGGTTTTAACGAAGCTGCAATTAGCGGCATGACCACATTAAGTGAAAGCTCTGTTAAGAGTATGATGAAAAAGACGGGTAAAAACATCCACTTAGATGGTCAATATTAAAGGGGCGGCTATGACTAAAGTTGATATAAAGCATATATGGATTTGTGAAGAATGTGGAAGAGAATACGAAAAACTCCCTTTCCCAACGGAATGCGCTTGTGGTAATTGGTGCGAGGACTTCTTTCGTTTAAAGGATAGATGGGACTTCGAGGATGATAGAGCTGGAAAACCTTTACTTGGGATAAAGTATGACCCTGAAGTTTTAAAGGAGAGGAATAAAAAACTTGGCGTTAGACACACCGAAGAAATAACAGTTCCTATAGGAGAAGAAGACGTAACGATAGATTTTAAATCTATGACGAAGGACCAGCTAAGAAATTATCTTAAAGAAAAAGGTAGTAACTTAGCAGGGAAGATTTTAAAAAAAGAAGATATGGTACTGGCCTGCGAAAGGCTAGACTCATTAGATGAACTTTGGTAATAAAAAAAAAGGAGAACAAAATGGAAGAAATCAGAAAAGACGATGTGCAGGAACAAGCGGAAGTTGCTGAAGAGGAAAAGAAGGAAGATGTAGCCGTAGAGGAAAAGAAGGAAGAAGTTACAGAAGAAGTCGCAGAAGAAGCTGAAGATGAGGATTCTGAAGACGTAGAACCCGGCGAAGAAGCCGATACTGAATAGTAGAGGTTAAAAATGTCGTATTATGGAAATAGCGGAGATGTAAGAGCAGATTTGAACGGTGGTTTACCTACTACCCATGATAATTACATGGGAGAAGAGCAGATATCAGGCGCTTTGATTGAAAGAGGTAGAAGAAGCGCTTATGCTACTGTAAACTCTAAACTGCAGCAAGCTTATCCCTCTTATGTCCCTTGGGCTTCTGGAAGTGAGCCTAATATAATCTATGAAATAGCTAATAAGTTAACAATGTGTTTTGTTCTTTCCAGAAAGAATCCCGATTCGCAACCCTTGAGTAAAGAAAGAAGGGTAGAGTATTGCGAAGAGCCAATGGATATGTTAGACAAACTAGCTTCATTTGAAATGGAGTTTCCAGAAATTGAAACACCTCTCGGGGATAGGGTTTATAATACAAGAAGTGGTTATACTCCAGCTTGTGATATGGACGATGTAGAAAACCAGCGAATTGACCCCGACCTTTTAGAGGATATTGCAGATGACAGGGATAAATAATGATTATAGTAGAACTCGACACGAAACAATTCAAAAATTTAGAAAAGTATCTTGGTAAGATATCCAAAAAACTTGGTGATTTACGAATCCCTTTAAAACAGGCCGGCCTTTTGATGATTAAAAGTATCGATACAAACTTTAAAGTCCAAGGCCGGCCTAACAAATGGAAACCCCTATCTCAATCTACTGTTAAGTTAAGAAGGAGAGGGAGCTCAGCTATTTTACAAGATACGGGTAGATTGAAAGGTAGTTTCGCTTTAGAAGTAAGTAATTGGGAAGCTAGGATAGGAACTTCAATTGCGTATGCACCAGCACACAATTTCGGCTCCGTAACTGTTAGAAATACAGCTTGGGGAAAACCCACTAAAAGTTATGTTCATACCATACCACAAAGAAAGTTTATGTTATTCCAAGAAGAAGATAAGAAAAGGATAGATAAAATATTTTCCGCGTATATTGGAAAACTATTAACCGATAAGATGGTAGACATAGGGGGATAGTGGATACGCTATTAACATATATAAAAACGGCTTTAACGAATAGTAGAGATACGGGGGGTACTTTGAGTTACGTCCCAAAAACGGCGATACAAAAAGTAGCCCCCAAATCTCTACCACCGCTGAGAAATGACCAGTTTCCATTTATAGGAATAGCTCCTTTAAGTTCTCCGGAAACTTGGATAACTTCAGCAAAACGGGAGGTGGTGCATACTGTAGAATTATATTGCGCAAGAAATTATATGATACAAGAAGATGCTATTGAGAAATTAGCGGAGTTCGTCACGGATGTTTTAAGTGTAGTCAGGAACGAGAGGTATTCGAATTGGCTAAGCGCTCCAACACAGCCAAGCGTTACTGGTTATATAACAACACCGTACGGAGATAACATTTATCTAATTGTAGCTACTATACAATTGGAATGCCGGAGGATATTTTTATCCTCGACATAGGCTAAAGGAGGAACATGAAAATACTTGTGATGACAGATAATCCTAATTTACATACAGGGATGGCGCGAGTAGGCAGAGAAATAGCTTTACAGTTAGCGAAGTATGGACATAAAGTATTTTATCTAGGTTGGTTTTCCAAGAATACTAAAGAACAGAAATGGCCTTTCGAACTTATACCCACTACCGGCGGTAGCTTTTTTGGTGAGGATATTTTCGAAGAAGTTATTTTAAGTAGACGGCCGGATACTGTTTTAACGATTGGCGACCCTTGGATGTACAGTTTTGTAGCTAAACCAGCGTATAAAAATGTTAGGAGATTATTTCAGTGGGTTGGCTATACGGCTGTTGATGGTGAAAAGGTAGGCGGTGGATTACCTAATTTTTGGAACCAGGTTATACCATATATGGATAAGGTAGTAGCTTATACTAATTATGGGAAGAACGCACTTGAAAAAACCTTCCCACAGTTAAAAGATAAAGTCGATGTTATTTATCACGGGGTAGACCATCATACTTTTACTCCTACTGACGAAGCTAACAGAAATGAACTAAGGGAACGCTACAAAATAAGCGACAAATTCGTTTTCCTAACTGTAGCAAGAAACCAAGGAAGGAAAAATTGGCCTGAGTTACTTAAAGGATGGAAAGTATTACAAGAGTTAAATCTTTGCCCTAACGCTGTGTTCTGGCCACACACTTATTTTTATGATGGTGCTGGACATAATATGGATGATTTGTTAGAAACTTTTGGTTTAGCGCAAACTAACTCTATTATATTCTATACACAGATTGCTAGAGGTAATAGCCCAGTAGAATTAGCCCCAGAGAAAGAATTAGTGAATTTGTATCGTATGGCTGATTGTTTAGTCTCGGTAGGCGGTGAGGGTTTTGGCCTCCCAGTCCTTGAAGCTATGTTATGTAAGGTACCGACTTTGGTACTTAATCATTCGGCTACGGGAGAATTAGGAAGCGACGACAGGTCGTTACTCGTCGAACCAGCACATTATTTAACAGGAAAGTATTTAACGGAAAGACCTATACCAGAACCGAGAGCTATAACGGCTAAAATGATAACGATGTACGAAGATGAAAACCTAAGGGAAAATTTAAAGGAAAAAGCTTATAAATTCGCCCTGAATCATACGTGGGATGAAGTAGGTAAAAAATGGATTGCGTATTTTGACAAATTAGAAAATCCAACGAGACACCCACTAATATTAGAGGAGGTAGGAATATGATTCAGCTAATTTGGCACGGACCCGTTTTCGGGCAATCAGGCTATGAGGTTATTACGAGGAACATTCTTATTGCGTTAGATAAAATGGGTGTCCAAGTAGCTTTAAATGACGCGTATACTTGGAACTTAGAAAAAGTTTCCTTACCAGTTGATGTAGATAGTAGACTTAAAAGAATGCTAAACACTAAAATTCTTGCCGGTACTCCCGCTATAATGCATCAAAAGGAGCAACAAGCATTTCTTCCAGGATTGGTAGAGGGTACTAAAAAGTATTGTTATACGCTGTTCGAGACTGATAAGCTTCCAGAGCCTTGGAAAGATGGGTTATTAAATATGGAGAAGATATTCACGTTTAGTAACTTCAATAAAGAAATGTGGGTTAAAAACTCAGGTATACCGGAAGATAAGATTGTTGTATTGCCTTATGGGGTAGAGAAAGATTTCACAGTTGAGGGACCTAAAGCTAAAATTCTTAACAAAAAAGAGTTTACTTTTATTTCCAATGGTGACTTTACTGAAAGAAAAAACTTTGAGGCTTTAATAACAGCTTTCGTAGAAGAGTTTAAGCCAAACGAAAATGTTTGCTTATTACTTAAAGCGCATTTCGGAGGATTCACAAAGGACCATAAGAAAAGGCTATTGGATAGTATTTCTAGCTTCGTTACACGCATCACTAGTAATCCACCCAGAATATTGTTTTTTGGGGATAAAGTAACGACTAAGGATTTAGCTAACCTTTATAGAACTAGTGATTGTTACGTCACCACCAGTAGAGGGGAAGGGTTAGGATTACCCGTAATTGAGGCTATGGCTTGTGGGTTACCAGTGATAGGGACTGGTTGGAGTTCTTTAGCTGACTTAAACTTTGAAGGTATAACACTACCTTACGAACTTGAGACCATAGATAGTGTTGAGTATATTAGAAAATGTCCAGAAGCTTTAAACCACAAGTGGGCTGAAGTTAATGTAGACGAAGTACGAAAAGCTATGCGAGAGGTATTTCTAAATAAAGAAGCCTATAAACAAAAGGGCCTAGAAAATGCGAAGAAGGTGCAGGGTAAAACTTGGCACGATGCAGCTGTCAACATATTGAAGACAGTCCATAAAGGAGGTACAGAATGAAAGTAGCTTTAGTCTTATGTAGAACATTAGGGGACGTCGTTTTAATCCACAACTTAGTTGACGGTATACGTAAAAAGTATGGTGATGTAGAAATCGACGTTTACGTAAATGAGATGTACAAAAACCTAGTTGAAGGTAACCCCTATATTACAAATATCAAAACATCAGTAAATTGGTTGGATAACTGGGATAAGGTAAGTAAACTTATACTTACCGACTATTACGATGATTTCTTGATACCTCAACAGATACATTGGGAAGACACCGTTTGGCATCAACTTAGCGAATACAGGTTTGGGCACCTTTTGGATTACTATCTAGAAAGAAGTAGGTTACCTAAAAGGGATGAAGGCGATGTCTTAAAATTGTTCATAACGGATGAGGATAGAAAGAGAATAAAAGAAAAGTTAGAAGAAGAAAGCGTTCCGGTAAACAACTATATAGTTATGCACACTACTTCAGGCGTTCCTACTAAAGACTGGGATGGGTTTAATGGGTTAGCGCAAAAGTTTGTTGACGATGGGGAAATAATTGTACAAGTGGGAATTCCTGCAGATAAAGGGTTAGAGGGGGAGTTTGGGGAAAGGTATATAGATTTGAGAGGAGTACTTAGTTTTCGGGAAATAGCGGAATTATGTAGGAATTCTAAGTGCTTTATAGGACTGGATAGTGGTATAAGTTATATTTCGGCGGCTTCGAATGCTGTTACTGTAGTTTTGCAAGGAAGTACGGTGCCGGAAACTTCAGGGCCGTTTGGATTGAATGTAGTCAACATTTTAAGCCCGACGTTACCTGAGTGTAAAGCTTTACGTTGTCATACAAATTGCAGGTTTCCTAAAAGGGCTAATGGTAAGTGCATAAACTTTTTAACGGTAGATAAAGTTTATGACATAATCAAAAGGAAGGTTTACGATGAATCGAACTCCGGGGAAGAAACAAAGTGAAAGCCAGGGACGGAGGTTAAAAATTCAAAAGCAGGAAGTAACTTATATATACCCTGAAAAGGATAAATTTTACTTATCGAAAGCTTCCCAATCTTTGGAAAATTTGAAAAAGATGCTTGGCTATATCAAAACAGGTAGAGTTAAGTTTGAAGGGCAGTATAAAAAGAGTAGAGAAAAAGAGGCTCTTGACTACTTGCAAAGGACGATAAACGAAAGGGAACAATGAAAGTAATCTTTTTAGTAGATGATTTTATAATTGAACCTTTAGGTATAGGATACCTAGGCGCTGTCCTTAAAGAACAGGGACATGATGTTGACCTAGTAAAAACTTATGGTAAATTTAGTATACCTGAAGAAATAAGACATCTGCAAAAAGAAAAGATAGTTTTTGCCTATTCAGTTACTACAGGAACACACCAATACTATTTATCGCTAAGTGGTTTAATTAAATCATTTTTCGAGAATAGTATCTCGGTATTTGGCGGTCCACATCCTACGTACTTCCCAGAAATTCTTAAAGATGGCAGGGTGGACTTCATTATAAGAGGTGAAGGAGAGGTATCGTTTCCAGAACTCGTACGGAAAATTGAAAATAAGGGCGTGTTGCCTGACTTTAAAAAACAGAGCGATTTTCCCGGGGTTACTTCTCTTATTGAGAAACTGGACTCGATACCTTTCCCTGACCGAGATTTGCTTTACAAGTATGAAAAGAATTATGACAACCCGATTAAGAGTATAATGACTATGCGGGGTTGCCCTTATAGCTGTTCTTACTGTTATAATGTGCTTTACAAAAAGTTGTACCTAGAAAAGGGACAAAGGTTAGTTAGGTTTAGAAGCGCCAGAAATATAATAGAGGAGTGTAAAGAACTTAAAGACTACCCTCTCGAGATGATTTACTTCCAAGACGATGAATTTACTGCTAACCCTAATTTTAGAGAGTTGATGTGTTTATACAAAGATGAAGTAGCTATTCCATTTCATGCCCAGATAAGGATAGATAGGGTAAAGGATGAGAATATAAAACTATTAAAAGAAGCGGGTTGTCTTGGAGTAACGTTTGCTATAGAATCAGGGAGTGAGAAGATAAGGAAAAATTTACTAAATAGACATATGACTAATGAACAAATCCTTAACGGGGTTAAAATACTTAGAAAGTATAACTTAAAGTTTAGAACAGAAAATATGATAGGTATACCGACAGAGACTAAGAATGATATTTTACAAACCGTAAAGTTAAACATAGAGTGTAAACCAGATGTAGGCTGGTCCTCAATTTTCCAGCCTTATCCTAATCTGGAGTTAGGGAATAAATGTATAGAGATGGGGTTATGGAAATGCGATGTGGATAAATTTAAGCCGAGTTTCTTTGATGAGACTGAGTTAAAGTTTCCCAAAGCTCATGCACGTTTCGTAAATAACATACAGAAATTTTTTGGTTTTATAGTGAGGCATAAATGGGTATTGCCTTTTATCAACATATTAAGTTTTATACCAGAAAATGAATATTTCGTTAAATTCTATAAATGGTATAAGCAAAGATGTTATGATAAACTTTATGAAACCCCGATAGAGGAGGAGACATGTCAAAAGGTAGAGAAGAAGCTCTTGGCGTGGGGGACAAAGGTCTTAGTAACCCCGTCTTTCCCAAAGAGATGATGAGAAGGAGATGGTCTATTAAAGAAATAGTGAATATAATTTACGACGATTTAGCTCGTAATGGTAAGCTAAAGCAAAGAATAGTAACACTCGTAAATGATGTTAAACAAGGAAAGGAGGTGAAAAAATGAGTGTACCCATAGCGGCAGAAGGACATGTAGGAATAAGAAAAGAGGAAAGTTTTGGGAGTGGTGGTGCGGCTGTAGAATTTCAGCCTATTTATAGTGAGGATATTACTATAAATAAAAATTACTACTATGGTGACTTTATCATGAACACGCAGTCACAAGTAGGGAGTAGGCTGATGAATGTTGGACTTGCAGGTTCGATAACTTTTCCTGTTTCTCCTGATGGTCCTGAACAGTGGTGGATAGCGGGTATAGGGGGTGCTTCATCTCCTTATGCTCCTGACAGACCTTTGAAGTCTTTAGTGTTAGAGATTGATAAGGAAACAGCAGCTATTTACACTTCAGGGGATATGGTAGCATCTCTTGAATTTTCTTCGAGCCAATCAAATCCGTTACAGTGTGTGGCTACAATTGAAGGTAAAGGTTATCAGAAGGATACAGCATCTTCTCCTTCTTTTACTTCAGGAGATGACCCTTATCTACATAACGAAGCAACTTTCGAAGTAGATGATGTAGAATTAACTGATGTAACGGCTTTTACTCTTTCGATAAATAACAACTTAATCACGGACCTTTATGCTAACCAAAAGGAAAGGGTCGATATACCAGCTTCTAAATGTGTTATCACGGGAAGTTTTACTAAACTCTTCCAGGATACAGATGAGTTGGACGATTTCTTAGCTGAAGACCCAGTAAAGCTTGAGGTTACATATGCCAGAGGTAGTAATTCGTTTAAGTTTCAGTTAAATAAAATCAAACTTGATAATGCAACTGAACCACTTGCGGGTCAAGGAGATTACATAGCTGAGACATTTAACTTTACTGCTTTTATTGATGACGTTGATAATGACGTACTGACTTTAACAGTGGTATAATGCGCAGAATTAAAAATCGCGCTAAAGGAGGAAAGAATGAAACTCGTAAATGTAAAAGAGACTTATGATGTAGTTTATCCAGAAGATGGAGTAGCAAAAGAAAAACAGCCTGTTTTTAGTTTACGTAAACTAAGTGCTGGTGAAATAAATAAGATAGACGACGAGATAATCATAAGTGGGGGTGATGAATCATTTTCATATCTTGGGGGTACAGCCTCAAAAAGGAAAATCGAACTCGCCCTAATGGACTGGAAAAACATAGAGGATGCTACAGGTAATATAGTTCCTTGTAGTTCTAAAAACAAAGAATTGTTACCTTCAGCGGTACAACAATTCCTCGTTAGAAGAATCGATGAAGATAATGGATTAAGGAAAACGAGGAAAAGGGAGGAACTAGAAAAAAACTAACTAAGGCTACGGAACTTTTATTATCGGGGGTACCTTCGAAAGGCGTTTGTGAGATAATGAAAGTTAAGCGATTACCAAAACCGTTAATAACTTATTTGTTCTGTAGCCCATCGTTAGATGGAAATTTAAGATGTTTACCTAGAGAAGGTGGTTATTACGACCAAGACTATATAGACATTTTAAACTTCCAGATAATTGAAAGGAGAATAGTTGATTGGCAAAGAAGGCAAGAAAAGAAAACACCAAAACCTAAACAAACTAAGGGGAGGGTTTCTATTCCTTTAAAGGATTTGGATAAGTATGAATGAACGAATACTAGAACTCCTTATAAAAGCTAAAAATGCAACAGGTCCCGGTTTGCGCGAAGCCCAAAAAGCCGTTAGTGGTTTCGCCTCTCGCGCTAAAAGTGCTATGCGAAAATTTGGGGGGATAGCGGGTTCGGTTCTTACAGCCTTTAGGAATAATTGGTTAGGCGCAGTCGCGGCGATTTACGCTGTACAAAGAGCTATCAAGAGCGTTATAAATGTAGTTCATGCCTGGGGTGTGGCTACTTCTGCTATGTTTGAAGGTTTCGAGGTTCAGCTTGAAACGACTCTAGGTTCTTTGGGTAGAGCCAGAGATTTAATGAAGTGGATATCAGTTTTTGCCGCTAAAACTCCATTCGAAATTCCTGAACTTGTCGAAACCTCTATTCTTCTACAGAATATCGGTTTAGATGCTAAGAAAACCTTAGAGATTGTGGGTAACACAGCTGCTTCTTTTGGTAGAAGTATAACAGAAGTGGGCCAAGCCTTAGCCAGTATGAATAGGATGGTTCTACTCCGCTATGGGTTGGATGTTAGTAGAGAAGCTAATAAAATTACAATTCGCTACGCAGACCAGTGGGGTAAGATACAAGAAGTTGTTAAAGAAGGTGGGTTAGAGGTTCAGAGAGCAACCCTCCTATCTATTTGGAATGAAAGATATAAAGGGGGCATGGAAAGATTTTCAAATACCTTTGAGGGTATGTGGTCAAATTTACAAGACGCTATAACGATGTTTAAGGATAGAATTGGAAAGGCAGGTATTTTTGACCATTTAAAATTGGACCTGAAAGCATTATTAGATTTACTAGACCAATGGGCCGAATCTGGAAAACTCGATAGAATGGCCAAATCTGTATCTAACGCTTTCGAGGCTTTGTACGCAAGTGCAAAGAGATTCGTAATATTTATAGTGAGGGGAGTAGGGCAAGTAGTAGATACCTGGAACGAGTTGAAACTTTTAGCTAACTCTCTCAGAATAGGTGTTTTAAAAATAGCTCTTGCATGGCAGCATTTACGTTTAATAAGAGACCCCCTTAGGTTTAGGGAACACTTAAAAGAATTGGATAGGTTAAAGAAAGAGATAGGAGAAATAGAAGAAGAGAACGAGAAACTAGCCGCGCAAGCTATAATTGATTATTCCGAGAAGTGGGGCGGTTCTCTACAAGATGTTATTGATAAAATAGACGCTATAAGAGCAGGTTTGGCAGAAAAAGTTCCAGAAGCCGTTGAAACTGCTACTGGGGCTATTGTGGAGGGTACTGAAAACGCTACAGAAGCTATTAGTACCTTTTCTGAAAATTTTAAGTCTAAAATAAACGATGCTAGGGATGCAGCATTAGATTTAGGTTCAAGGTTTGGTGAAGTTATGGTAAGCCAAATAGAGACCCTTTCTAACGGTATAGGAGAAGCCTTTTCGGGGATGATAATGGAGGGGGAGAGTTTTGGAGAGGCTATGAAAAACGTGTTTAGAAATATGGCTTCTCAATTTATACAACAAGTTACTTCTATGATAGTTAAGTGGATGTTATTTACTGCTTTAACAGGCGGGGGAGGTGGTGGTTTTGGTTTAGGTAGTCTTTTTGGAGGGCTCTTCCGTCACAGTGGAGGCATGATAAGAAAAGCCCATAGCGGATTAGCTCCAGATGAAGTTCCAGTAATAGCGCAATCAGGGGAAGGAATACTAAGTCGTAAAGGTATGCAAGCTTTAGGCGGGGCGTCAAATCTTAATAGATTAAACTCAGGAGAATCAGTAGGGGGTGCCGGTGTAGTAAACCATAACTATTATATTCAAGCTGTAGACCCACGAAGCTTTTCTGATTTAGTACAAAGAAACCCAGAAGCTGTTGAAGTTGTTGTGAGTAGAGCTATAGGAAGAAATTCTAGTTTAAGAAAAAACATGCAAGAAGGATTGGCATAAATGGGAACAGAAGTTTTTACAGGTGATGTAATATTAGATTTCGAAAAGGTTAAAATCTACAGGACTCTAACTACCCCTTTTGAAAGTGGTAAGGAACAAAGAAGAAGTAAATGGACGCGTCCTAAACACCAGTTCAAATGGGGATGTAGAGGTAGAAATGAGGACCACGCTGATTATGTATATAACTTCTTCAACTCCATGCAGGGTAAGGGAGATAGTTTTTACTGGGAAGTAACCGATGAAAGCCCTACGAGTCAAAGCGGTGATGAGCATGTAGGGACAGGAGATGGGACAACTAAAACTTTCTACTTAGACCGTTACCCGGTTATAAGCGGTGATTGTAACTTAACTGTTGGAGGAATAGCTAAGACGGAAGCTGTTGATTATGATGTTAACTACACTACAGGAGCTTTAACTTTCGGAACTGCCCCGACATCTGGAGATATAATTACCGCTACTAGTTACCGTTTTTACTATAATGTAAGGTTTTTGGAGGATGAGCTAAGCCGGCAAAATTTTGCCTATAAACTTTACAATTTTGATATTAGCTTAGTAGAGGTGTTGTAATGAAACAACTTCCCCAAGATTTTAGAACTCAAGCTTCAGGTGATTATAATAAACCACTAGAAATAGTAGACATCTATTTAGACAACAACTCTTATTACTTCGTATCTAACAATACAGAAAACATAAACTTTTATAACGCTATAAGTGGAGATTCCGTTACTTATTATGCCGCTCCAGTTTCTAGAGAATCTGCTAGTTCTTCAGCTGGGTTAGACATAGACAATGTTAGGATAGGATTAGCTAACGTAGATAAGACCTTGGTCGGTTATTTACAAGCTGAGGAATTTAGAAGTAGGAGAATTGTTATAAGACAAATCTTTTCAGATTTATTAACCAGTTCGGGAGACGCAGTAGTTATTTTTGACGGGTTAATGGATTCTCCAGCGGTAGACCAAAACTGGCTCTCCATAACAGCTAAACCTAGAATAAGTACCTTAAAGAAAAAAGCTCCCGGAAGATGGTATCAGCTACCTTGTAATTGGAAATTTGGGGACCAGTATTGTACAATTGATGTAAGCGACCCACTGTATACGAAAAGTAAAGTGGCTGGAGCGGGGTGCTCAACTACTAGAATTTCGGGGGATGACTTATCAGAAGGGAGTGGTTACTGGAGAAGAGGTTACGTAAGATTTACATCGGGAAATAACCTTTACCAAAGAACCACTATTAGAAGTAGCGGTGCTGGGTATATAGAATTAGATGGATTTTTACCCTATACCCCCTCTAGCGGAGATACATACACAGTAGTTGCAGGATGTGATAAAACACTATTTATGTGTAGTGGTGATTATGCTAATGAAGCTAACTTCGGGGGTTTTCACACTATTCCCGAGAATATGATAATAAAAGGCTAATGAATAAAAATATAGAAAAATATGTAGGAATTCCTTACAAACCTAAAGGTAACTCTTTCAAAGAAGGTATGGATTGCGTTACTTTGTTGTATACGTATTATGCAGAGTTGGGTTATAAATACGAACTCCCTGAATATACTTACGATGGAAAGTTTAGACCTAGTAACTTAAAACAGTATGTAGAAAAAATGAGAGAGTTAAGAAATAAGAACACGATAATAACTGATATAAAAGATTTGCTGGAAGATGATTTGGTTTGTTTTTCTTTGAGTAGCACTTATGTTGATTTAGCAGGCGCGTATGTAGGTGAAAGAAAATTCCTATATATGCCACACGTTGGAAGGAGTTGTTTAGCAACCTTTACTCCTTTTTGGAAATTAAAATTTAGATACGGAGTAAGATTATGCCCGTAGTAGCAGCGGCAGTAACCGCGATAGTATCATTTGTAGCTAGCAATGCCGCCATTATTTTAGTAACAGGGGCGGCTATTGCTTATGGTATTATGTCTGCTAATAAAGTCGGACGTCCTAATTTCGGCTCTGTTGGTGGGGGTACTGCTGGTTCTCCAAGGTACGGATTTGGGGCTCTACAAAATACCACAAGTTCGGAACTACCCTTACCAATACTTTACGGCGAACTTGTTATGTATGGGAATAACATTTATCAAAGTGAGCCGGGAGAAACAGTTGACAGAGCTATAGCCCTTTGTGAAGGAGATGTTAATAGCATAACAGCTGTTAAAGTAAATGATACCGCTATAGGAGATATTGATGGTTGTTCCTACACTGCGTATACGGGGACTTCTACTCAAACCATAGATAGTAGATTAACGGGGGAGGTTTACGGGTTAAGGCACACCGCTTATTTGGCAGTAACCTTAAAAAGTGGAGATAAGTTAAAAGGAGGTAATCCGACTGTCTCCTGTTTAATCCAAGGAACCAAAGTCAGAACTTGGGATGGTTATGTTTGGAGGGCAACCAAAACTTATAGCAATAATCCAGCAGCTTGTATTTTAGATTTTCTTACTAACGACAGGTATGGGTGTGGTTTAGCAGACTCTGATATTGATTTAGATAGTTTCGGTAGTGTATATGAGTATTGTAATCAACAGGTGGATAATAATGATGGGGGAACTGAAAATAGATTCGAACTCGATTTCGTAATAGATTCGCATAGGTCGCAGATTGATATATTGGGGGATATTTTAGCTACGTTTAGTGGTTTTTTAGTTTGGAATCAAGGTAAACTTTATTTGAGAGTAGAAAAGAGTGAAACACCGGTCCAAAATTTCAGTGAAGATAATGTTATTTTGGATAGCGCCAGTTATTCTATAATAGATAAGGACCAACTACTTAACAGGGTTAAGGTTTTATTTATCGACCCAAATAGTGAATATACTAAAGTTTTTGCTATTGCTGAAGATTTAAACGACCAAGACTTAAGGTCGTCGTTAGAGGGAGGGAGAGGGATAATATCTACGGAAGCTTCTCTATTAGGTATTACGAGGCAATCACAAGCTTTAAGAATGGCTAATTACTATCTAAAAACCTCTCGTAAAAACGGTACGGTTCTTAATTTTAAAACCAGTATAGAAGCTGTTCATTGCGAACCAGGGGATGTTATATCTGTTACGTTACCGGATTTTAACTGGACTAATAAACTATTCAGGATTGTTACTATAAAAGAAACTGAAGATGACGAAAGAGAATTAACATGTAAAGAACATTACAATGATGTCTACACAGATAGTTACGGGGCGGGTTTATCTTCTATGGATATGCCTACTACGCCTATAACTGAATATGAAAACAAACCTTTACCTAATGTAGGTTCTGTTACTATTGCAGAAAGTAACTACCTAAATAAAGATGGTACTTACTGTTCTGATATAGACGCTACTTGGGACGCCTTAGCCGAGGGAGGAGAATATTTTTCTCATTATATTGTTGAGCTTAAAAAAGGTGGGGAGGATTATATAGAAGTAGGAGTTACGCAAGATACAAATTTTACTATAGCTGATGTAGAAACTAACATTACCTATTACGTAAGAATAAAAGTAGCTAATAAAAACGGTTATATATCCTCTGGTACAGTCTCTAATCCTTTAACTGTAAGCGGTAAAGCAGGTTCTCCGAGTAACGTAGGAAATTTCCAAAATACTTTTACCGATGAGATAAAGCTTACTTGGGATGCTGTTACAGACCCTGATTTATGGGGGTATGAGCTAAGAACGAATGATACGGTCTGGTCCTCAGGGGATGTTTCTAACTTAGTTTGGAGGGGTAATGCTGATAATTATACGATAGTAAGACCTTCTTCCAGAACTCCGGGTACCTATTATATTAGGGCTATAGATAGAAGTGGAAATTATTCTTTGGCATCGGCTTCTACTACTCCAACTAATACCGCGCCAGATGCTCCTACTATTTCAGCAGAAATTTGGTTTGGGTATGGAAAGCTCGAATGGAACGATTCTATGGATTCCGATTTATTGCACTATGACGTTTACGTTTCGAGAAACAATACTTGGGGGAGCGGTGATGATTATTTAGAAGCTAGGGTTAAAGGTACTGAATGTATAATTCAAGGAGATTCTCCGGTAGTAGGAAGTGGGGATAGTGGGGGAAGTAATTACTTACAGTCAACTTCCTTAATAGGAAGTGGGGATAGCAGATTTGAAGGCGATTCAGTTGTTATAAGCAGAGGTACAGGAGTAGGTCAAACAAAAACTGTAGTAGGTTACGATTCCAGTATAGGGAGAATAACAGGAGATACGGTTTGGGACGTAAATCCTGATGCTACTAGCGAATGGATGATAACTGATAATAGATACTATAGGGTGTGTGGGGTGGATTCTTTTGGTAGCGGTGACTTTTCGAATATTGTAGGGGTCCCTTACGTTACATTAACTGAAGACCAGCTTGGTGATGAAATTATAAGGGCCCGGAACATATACGCGGGTGAAGTTATAACCCTTTCAGCGCAAATAAGGGACGCGATAATAAACAACGCCCACATAATTGACTTGTCAGTTGAAAAGTTGACTTCTGGTACAATAAATTCAGCTGAGATTATTATAGGTAGCGGGGGTCAAATAGTTAGTGAAAATTACGTTTCGGGAGATAGCGGATTCCGTTTAGATGATACTTACGGGTTAGAGGTTTGGTCGGGATTCATACAAGGTTCAGTTATAGTTGAAAATACCATACCCGTTGACAGGATACAGGCTTTTCAAGGAGAGGTATTTAAAATAGCCTTGATAGCTAACTTATTATTCGGAGACGATGGCGGTGGGAAACAAACTTAAAATAGGAGTATATTATGGCTATTTATGTTAATGCAGGAGGTGGTGGAACTACCACTGGTAATATAGCGGCTAACGCAGATACTGATGTTACTTTGTTTACTACCCCTAACACGGCTAACCAATTGTATTTGATTACTGTTCAAACCAGAATTGATGACGCTATTGATGCTACTGAATACCCTAATAATGATTTTGGGTTTAATCAAACTATGAAGGTTGGTCCTAATGTAGCCGTAAAAATAGCTTTAGCGAATGCTGGGGGGAATGCCGCGCATTATACAGCTACTTATCAATACGTGGGGATTATTATAGACACTAATTAAATTAAGGAGGGGCATGGCTAACATACTTATTTACAAAAGAGATACGGGGGAGATATTTGGGGAACATTGGGGCCACCCTAATGATACTGACCCATTAACAAAAGAAAGACAGTTAGAAATGTTGGCTTCAATGTACCCTGAAGAGTTTTACGAAGTCGGTATGGTAGTTAGTGAAGGGGATAATTCTGTATTTATTCCTGATGTTGTGGAAAGAAAAGAAGTAGTAGAAGAAAGAGTTAGAAAAAAGAAAGACGGGACGTTTGAGAAAGTTAAATTAAAGAAAAACAAAAAATTTATTAAATCTAACCAACTTTCTAAAATAAACAAACTCCAAAAACAAAGACCTGAATAATGAATCAACAAACCCACGACCTAATAAAACACATAGCTAAATTAGAAAGAGAGATATTGGAAGCCAGGACTAAGTATCACGAAACAAAAGCCAGACACAAAAGTGTGGTTAGGCAATTATCTGAGAATTACCATGATAAGCAAGGTAAAAGATTTGAGGAGTTAAACTTTAAAATAGATGAGTTGTTAGATATTACTGGGCAACTAAAAATGGAGGAGGTACCGAATGAAAAGGTTTAAAACGTTTGGCTTTTTTTGGTGGTTGTTGATTTTATCTTCTGCTACATGTTTTGCTGATACTGTAGTTGCTACCCCTGATGTGAAGAGTACACTCATCAACTCTTTGCTGACGGCTTTGGCAACGGCTCTTGTAGGCTTACTTGCCTGGATAGGGAAGAAGGTAGGTAAATTTGTTAACGCAAAGATAGAAGATATTGATAATGACGTGTTACAGAAAACAGCGTACGTAGCTGTTAGGTACGCCCAAGACGCTTTTAAAAATGCTACAGGCAAGGAAAAGTTTGGAAAGGCTTGTTCTTATGTGGCAACAAAACTTCCGGGAGTTAGCGGGGACGATATTGAAACAGCTGTTCACGCTATGTATATCAACTTCTCAGGCGAGATAACAAAAAACGAGTAGGCGACGCTTGGTATAGAGATATTAAAGCAGTAAATACTTGGCGTCGCATTTTTAAAAACTTCACTTTCGTAGGTGAAGGGTTCGACCCCGATTTCAAAGAGGATATGAAATGGGGAATAAAATTTAAGATAAAGTGGTAATAAGATTAGCCCCTAAAAAACAGGGGCTTTTCTTTTGGTCATGAAAAGGTATTGTCCACATATAGAAAGTGGGGGAGAGGGGGGTTTTGAGGGGATTTTCTATATATAAAAAGGATACTTTGATGTGAATCGCGAATATATAGGAAAATATAGTTATATTTATTTACCGTCAATAAGTAAAGAAAATAAAAAGTTAGAAAAAAGTTGACGTAACGCTTGACTATTAACCGGAAGTCCGTATAATTAAATCATAAGGTTGACAGGCAACAAAAGATAAAAGGAAGTCAGAAATGAAAAAAGAAAAAATAATCAAAAGCGCAAAAGAGGCAATAAGAAAAGGGTTCGGCAACTATTACGTAATGAAAAGTTTAACTTGGAACGATTTGCTTAAAGGGTATGAAGCAGGAAAGAGATTAGTTGACTATCAAGAAGTTGAAGTATTAAGTAAAATAGCACTTTTAGGATAAGGAGGTCAAAGATGGCGTTAGGAAGAAGTAGGAGCGGAGGCAGTTCACAAAAAGATTATATAGTTTGCACTAAAATGTTAGCGGTGTTGAAAGATAAGGAAACGGTTTACAAAATGGAAACGATAAGAAAGGTAAGGCGTCAACTTTTAAGAAGGAGTGTAGAGTATCTTAAGGGGTTAAGCTATGACGACATTAAAAGTAAACTTGAAAAGGGGAGAATAGCATGAAAGGGTTAAGCAAAGAAGCGGTGGAGAGGATGGAAGGTTTGATATCGATTAAAGAGTGGTGTAGTTTTAAAGAAAGCGTTTACGAGTTAGTAAATGATTTACTCGAGGAGGGGTTTGAAGAAGGAGACATAACTTTATTTTTAACTGGACACATAACTAGGTTAGTTAAATTTTGTGGAAAGGAGTTATAAAATGCCAGTTGCTGAATTGCCTAAAGAGTTATTAACAGAAGAAGTTTTTAAAAGCGGGTTCAGGGGGATATTTGTTGGGGGTTGTATAGAAAGAAAAGAAGGGAGTAGTTTCAGGGGTAAGGCACATGCGCATTATGTCAAGTATAAAGGAAAGCATCAAAAGTACGGGGGTTGGATTTGTATACGGAGCGCTAAAAGGTTAAAACAGAAAAATTTATTGATACATGAATTGGCTCATATAATTACAGGGCAGGGGCATACGAAAAAGTTTTATGAGTGCGTAAGAAGGTTAGGCGGAAGTATAACTAAAAATGATAGACGGATAGCGCCGAAAGCTACGAGGGGGTTATAATGGGGAAAGAAAGAATTTCAGATAGGTGTCCTTATTGTTTTAGTAAACTTATTTCTAAACCTAAAATGGCGCATGAAATATTAAAGATGATAAACTATCCTGAAGAAAAATCAATTTAATAGCGGTGTTTTTACTAGGGGGGAGATGTACGCGATTTATAGGTATATAGTACGAGCGTCTAAAAAGCGGAGGGGGAGTTAAAATGAGAATGTGGAATGTCGACCCAGCTTTATTATGTAACAAGCATTTATTAGGTGAGCATGTAGAGATGCATATGTTCGCGGGGTGTATTAAAAAAGGGAAAAACTTAAGGGGGTTCGTAGAAAAAGGATTAGTCGAGGTTGATAATATAAAGAAAAGGCATACGGCGTTAGTGGAAGAGATGGAATGTCGAGGGATGAATCACAAAAGTGATTTAAGCGCAAGTTTTAAGGGTCCGGGGTGGGTAGATGTAGAAGTGAGTTATTTTGAATTGAGTAAGAGGTGCGAAAGGTGTAGGGATAGGATAGCTACTGTTTTTGGGGATAGATATAAACAAAAAGGAGGTCAGAAATGAAAGGTGTTTTAGATTTTGATGTCACGAGGGAAAAGATTTACTTGAACGACGAAACAGAAATAAAGGGAAAAGAGGCTATAGTGAGGACTGATAACCGAGACGTTCTCGGTATAGTAACTCCTAAATATAAGTTGGTAGAGCATAGGGAGGTGGATAAAACCTTTACCAGTATTAGCCTGTTACGTAAAGAAAAGGAGCATCTTTGTAAAGGGGGACAGCTCGCTTTTATCGATTATAACTTAGACGCTCTCGGACGTAGGAGTAAGATTGAGGTAAAAAAAGGAGACGTGGTTAAAATTATGTTACGCGCTTTTAACTCCTATAATAGAACTACTGGAGTGGGTTTTATGTGGCGTGTGTTACGACTGGTTTGTACTAATGGAGTTACGGTTCCTAAAAGCGTAATAGGTTTATCTATATCGCATATGGGCGGTACTGTGGTAAATAGGCTGGAAGAAAAGCTGATAGATAGCATGCCGAAAGCTATGGGGTTCGCGGGTAAATTTAAGGAATGGTGTGAGGTGAAGCCTCAGAGGTCGAGTATCGAAAAGTTTTTTGAAGATTGTCCGAGCCTCTATAAAGGGGTAAAAGATGAGTTGCAAGGGAGAAGTATTGTGGAGAGTGAGAAAGAGGGGCTATGGGGGGTTTTTAACGTTTTAACCCACTATATATCACATCAAATAAAGCCGAAAAGGGGGAAGGATTTGGTATTAGCACAGCAAAATAAAGAGTCTAAAGTTTTAGATTACTTCTATAGGTTTAACTGGTCTAACTAAGAGAGTGAGGAAAAGATGATTTGTAAACATTTTATATACAAAGGAGATTATTGTAAGATAGCGGAAAAGAGGGGTTATAAGCAAAAATGTTTAGTAAATGGGATAATAGAAAAATGCAAAACAGCAAAAAAGGAGGAAGATGAAAAGGTCGGTGATAATACTTTTACTGGTGTTATTTCAGGGGACAGCTTTTGCACAATCCCAAACAGCGAGTTGGTATAGCGTAGAAAGTTGTAAAAAAGAAGGAACCTGGCAAAGGTTCGGAGGGAGGATGGCAAATGGAAAACAATTCTCAGATAATAATAAAACTGCAGCATCATGGGATTACTCTTTCGGAACAAAGCTTAAAGTTACTTGCATCAGAACAGGTAGAAGCACAATCGTTGAAGTCACGGATAGAGGACCGAGTAAGAAGCTCTATAAAAAAGGGAGGGTTATTGACTTATCAAAATCGGCGTTTGCTTCGATTGCTCCTCTCGAGTGGGGTATTATCGAAGTAAAAATAGAAGAAGTATAAAGGGGGTAAAATTGAAAGAAATAACAGTACAATTTTGTTCTGATAAACGTATATCTAAAACCCCGTGTTTATTAGTACAGAATGAAGACAAATCGTGGAGCGTTTTAATGTATTTTAAAAAAGGTAAACACGCAGAACAAAAACACTACGACTACCTAATGGAGTGTTTTAAACGAGCAATGGTCGTAAAAGGAGGAAAATTATGATAGTTGGTAAAAAACAGTCGAGGTCGAGGTCGGGGTCGAGGTCGGGGTCGAGGTCGTGGTCGAGGTCGTTGTCGTGGTCGAGGTCGTGGTCGGGGTCGTATTAAACCAAAAGGAGGAACTAAAATGAAAGTATTAGTCGAAACTCAAGAAAATGAAGGCCTGGAAAGTTTGGTGGGTAAAGTAATAACGCTGTTCTGTATCAATTACATTTACACAGGGAAGCTCGTAGGTATAAACGAAAGTTGCGTGAAATTGGAAAACCCGAAGATAGTGTATGAAACGGGCGCATTTACTGATAAAGACTGGAAAGACGCACAGGCATTACCGCACAAATACTATTACGTGATGAAGTCTGCGGTAGAAAGTTTTGGCGAGATGAAATGAAACGCTGTGAATGCGGCAGGAAATATGGGTTGGATGCGGGGAAATTAGCGTGTTTAATGTGGGGCAAAGATTTCTTGGTTGATGTTGTCAGAACTGCCAAGATGATAGCAAAGCATGCAGACAAGATAATCGTGGAGAAGGAGGGAGATGAAAAGTCCAATTTGCCCAGAACATAAAATATCACTTAATTATACCGACACTCAATATGGGAAACGATATTATTGTCCTGACTGTGATGTTGTTTTATGGGAGGGTTCAACTTCTACTCCAGCAAACTATGAAACAAGGCAACTCCGAATTAAACGCCATGCCCTATTTGATAAAAGATGGAAAACAAAAAAAAACAACGCAACCAAGCATAACTTGAACTTTCTTTTATTTTGGGAATAGACCGAGACAAATGTCATTT
>Ga0180431_10000439_pt1 | contig 60334 bp, 47 predicted proteins | sample SS_ome_11_FD_132459 | JGI IMG/M metagenome (GOLD analysis project Ga0180431, IMG submission 132459) | Hypersaline lake sediment archaeal communities from the Salton Sea, California, USA - SS_1_MS_1 metaG | ecosystem: Environmental > Aquatic > Non-marine Saline and Alkaline > Hypersaline >... | reverse complement strand
TATACCGCGTGGGTCTGGAACCGGAACATGAGCGCCGGCAGCAACATCTACCAGACGCTGGCGGACGGCACGGAGGTGCCGCTCTACGACGTCAGGGTCTTCACTGCCGGCGACAACACGCCTTACTGGCAGGTGTTTACGGCGCGTTACAGCGCGCCGGCGGACCTGACGAAAATCTCCTTCTCCCCGGTGGCGAAGGGCGGAGCCGGCAGTTGGGCCCTGTATGACAACCTGCGCGTGACGGTCTTCGAGGGGACGGACTTCGCGGCCGAGTGCCGCGCCGTGCAGCGCGCCCCCCTCATCGACGGGGACCTGGGAGACTGGACCGGCGAGTGCCCCGTGCCGCTGATAGGCGCCAACCAGCTCACGGCGCTGGACGACGGCTACGCCTGGACGCCGGCGAACCTGAGCGGCGTCGCGTTCCTGCGCTGGGACAGTGCCTCCCTGTACGTCGCCGTCCGGGTCCGCGACGACGTGCACCGCGCGGTTGCCACGGGCGACCGCGCCGTTGAGGACGACAGCCTGATCCTGGCCTTCCATCCGACGAACCGGCTCCCGGGCGACGACGGGAAGGCGTTCGCCTTCTACGTTTCATCCGCAAGGCCCGGGGGCGGCAGCGGAGAGCACACCCTCTTCCGGCCGGAGGCATACAGCGGGGGGCTCGGCAGCGGCCACCTGGCCAGGGACTCTTCGGTGTATGAGCTGACGGTCCGCCGCGAGGAGGGCCTGACGGTCTATGAGATGCGGTTCCCGTGGGCCGAGCTGGGCGGCCTGCGGCCCGTCTTCGGGGGCAAGTTCGGAATGTCCATTCAACTGAACGATAACGACGGCGCGGGCCGGGTCGCACACGTGAACTGGGGCGAGGGCATCAGCCCGGCGTGGCGGCCGGCGCGCTTCGGCGTCGTTACGCTTGACCGGTAGGAGGAGTGTCCGTGGGTGCCGCGACTGCAGGGCGCGCGCGAGTTGCAGCGGTGATGTGCGGAGCCATTGTGCTTGTGGCGGCTCTGGCGACCGGCCTGCTTGTCCGCGGCAGGCGGGAGGCGGGGGGCCTGGAGGTCTGGGAGATCCCCGGCAAGCCGGGCCGGTATGAAACGAACTTCTCCGGGCTGGGAACGGACGTGCGGCTGGTCGCCTGCGCGGAGGGCAAGGGGGAGGCGCGCCGGATGATGGAGGCAGCCGTCGCCCCGCTGCGCGCGGTCGAGGACCTGATGAGCACGTATGACGCGGACAGCGAGATAAGCCGCCTGAACCGCTCGGGCGCGGAGGCGGCAGTTGAACTCTCGGAACCCACGCTGGCCGTGCTGCGGAAGTCCGTCGAGATGGCCGAGCTGACCGGCGGGGCGTTCGACGTGACCTACGCCCCCCTGAGGGCCTTGTGGCGGCGGGCCCAGGAGGACGGCCTCCCGCCGGCCCAGGACGCCGTCGCCGACGCCCTGGCGGCGGTCGGGCAAGACAAGCTCCTCTTCGACGGGCAGCGGGTGTCCTTCGCGGCGTCCGGCATGGAGGTGGACCTGGGGGGCATCGCCAAAGGGTACGCCATCGACCAGGCGGCTGAGGCGATGATGGGCGCCGGGGTGACGGCGGGGCTTGTCGACGTCGGCGGAGACATCCGGCTCATCGGGGTGCCCGAGGGCAAGGGGCTATGGCGCGTCCAGGTCCGGCCGGTCCTCGGCGTCCCGGAGGACGTGATCCTGACGCTGCCCGCCTGCGCCGTGGCGACCAGCGGGGACTACGCCCGCGGCTTCCGCGTGGGCGAGCAGTGGTTTTCGCATATAATCGACCCGCGCACCGGCTGGCCCGTCGAGGGCGTGCCGAGTGTAACCGTGGTGGCGCCCGACGCCGTGACGGCGGACGCCCTGGCGACGGCGCTGAGCGTGATGAGCCCGGACGAAGGGATATCCCTCGTGGACTCGCTGGCGGGGATGGAGTGCATGATCCTGCTGCGCTTGGGCGACGGGGCCGTCAGCCGCCGCCTGTCGCTGGGGTTCGACCGTTTCCTGGGAGCTCAGTGATGCGCTCCGTGGCCGAGATCACGATAGACCCCGCCGAGCTGGGCTTCTGGGTCCTTCGGGGCTTGCCTGAGATGGTGACGGCGGAGGAGGCGGCCGGGGCCGTGCGGCATTACGTCGAGCGGAAGCGGTCCGGCCTGGCGGAGGTGCTTCAAGTCGCCGCGCGGGAGGGCGCCGTCGTGGTCCGCGCGGAGGGGGAGTTCCCCGAGGAGACGCTGCGGGAATTCAGGGACCTGCTCGACGCGGGCCGCGTGATGAGAGTCGCCGGGGAGATCGACGTCCCGCCCGAAGAGTTCGCCATAGATGCGGGCGAACTCCCCGAGGAGGCGTTTGACGAAACGGAGACGCTGCGCAGCCACGTGCGCTACTTCCCGCACCCGGTGTGCGAATGGTTCGAGGTCAGCGCCGGCGAACTTGTGCTGACCGACCGGCAGGTGCTGTTCGAGCCGCAGTGGCAGATAACCAGGGAGGAGGACGCCGGCCCCTCGGGCGAGCACCGGATCCCGCTGGCCGACGTCCAGCGTTTCTGGCGGGGCGAGTGGTGGGACGTGCCCTGCCTGATGCTGCAAACTGCCGGGCGCACTTACCGATATGGGTGGTCTGCGGGACGCGGCGAGCCGGAAAGCGTCTTCGACGTGGACGAGTGGTTGGAGCACCTGCGATCGATACTCGGGCGAGAGCAATGAAGCGCTTCGGTTTTCCCAGGCAGGCCCGGCTGATACACAAGCGCGACTTCGACCGGGTCCATCGGGAGGGCAAGCGCCTGTTCGTTTTCCCGCTCCGGCTGCGCGCGCTCAGGCGGAGCCAGGGCGACAGCCGCCTGGGTCTTGCCATCGGGCGGAAGGTGGGCGGCGCCGTCGTTCGGAACCGCTGGAAGCGGGCCGTTCGTGAGGCGTTTCGCCTGAACCGCCATCGGCTGCGCGGTCCGTATGACCTGGTGGTGTCGGTCTCTTGGGACGCCGGCCCCGACGGCGTGAGCGCCGTCGGGGCCGCTTTCATTGGCCTTGTTGACAGGCTGAATGCTCAGGATGAAGGTGCTTCTCCTGCCGTTCCGTCTGATTGAGCGCGCGCTGGCCTGGACGGTCATCCTCATGGTCCGGGCCTACCAGCGCCTGCTCTCGCCCCTGCTGCCGCGCGTGTGCCGCTTCCAGCCGTCGTGCAGTCAGTACATGATCGACGCGATTCGCAAGAAGGGCCTGGTGGTGGGGGTGCTGAAGGGTATCTGGCGCGTGCTGCGGTGCAACCCGCTGTTCCCGGGGGGATACGACCCCGTTCGGTAGGTTCACGGCGCGGCGGCCGGACCCCCCAGCGCCAGTCGAATGTAGTAGAGCACGTCCTCGTGCCGCCTGATCAGGCTGTCGATGACGGGGCCTCGTTCATAGGAGTTGGGCAGTTCCTTGCTCTTGCGCAGTCGGCTCAAGAAGCCCTGTTCCGCCTGCGCCGCGCTCTCGAGCGCCTCGACCGCCTCCTGCCCGCCAATCTGGCCGAGCGCGATGGCCGCCGTCCAGCGCACGTAGCCGGGATGCTTGAACGTCTCCAGCTTCCCCTCGAATGCGGCCACCTCGGCGTCGCCCGGGTTCTGCCAGTCGCTCAGTTTGACTGGCTCGCTCAATGCGCCGTCCGAGTTGAGGGCGATCTCAGGGGTCTTCTGCGCGGTCAAATACTGTTGGAGAAGGGGCACCGCTTCGGCGACCTGCAACTCGCCCATCGTCTTGGCGGCCGCCCACACGATTATGGGGCCGGCGTCTTCCTTCTCGATGCGCCCGCGCAGGTACGGGATCACGAAATCGCCCGACGCCGTCAGGGCCTCTTGCGCCCTGATTCTCAGTTCCGTGAGGCTCTGCCTGTCACTGTCACTCAGCTTGGCCTCTGCGCTCACGGTCTCCTGGAACTCGTCCAGCCGCTCCAGGAGGAAGCTTACTCCCCTGGGCTGTCGGAGCCGGCAGAGCGCGATGGCCGCGCCGATCCTCACGCGTTGCTCCGCGCCCTCTTCGTCAACGACTTCGAGCAGCGCCTTGATGGCTTCGCTTTTCTGGGACCTCCCACTGCGTTCTGACTGGGCCGCAAGCCCCAACCCGGTGGCGGCCGCCACCCGCCAGGAGCTCTCCAGGCGCGTGTCGTTCATGTCGGTCTGCAACTTGGCGATGCTCTGATCGTCGGCGACCTTGCCGAGAGCGTCCAGGATGACGGCGGCCCGCTTGCTGTCCAGTATCTTGTTCAGTTCGGTGATGAGGTTGTCCCGGACGGCGGTCAGAACATCCTGCACGGACTCGCTGTCCTTGTGTTCGTCGGCGAACTCCACGAGCGGTTCGATTATCTGGTCCTTCAACTCGCTGACGTTCCCTTCGGCCACGGTTCGCACGGCCTCGTCGCCGGCCAAGAGGCCCTCCAGCAGAGCCGCAGCGGTCTCGCGCGATGGCTCCAGCTCATAGAGGTACCGGGCGGCATAGACGGCCTTGACCCCTTTGCCCTCCTGGAAGGCGGCCCTGAGCGCCTCGGTCGCCTCCTCGTAGAGCATGTCCTTCAGACCCGTGGCGGCGCTTCTTACGCAATCCTGGTCGGTCTGATCCAGGGCCTCACTCAGGAGCTGGGTGCTCTTCTCCTTCCAGACCTGGGAGAGCTGCGAAACGGTGCTGATCGCGGCGAGGCGCACGGCCTTGTCCGGGTCGTCAATGAGCTGTCCCGCCAGGGTCAGTGACTGCATCCGGCGCACCTTGGCCAGGACGCTCAGGCAGCCGATGCGCACTGTCTTGCTCTCGCTGCCCAGCGCCGGCTCGATGTGGGGCAGGGCCTTCTCCTGCATGCGGGTCAGTTCCTCGACCGCCCGCCGCTGGGTCTCTTCCTTCTCGCTGCCCAGTTGCTCGACGTAGTATCCGGGCTCCTGGCTGCTGGGGCATCCGCAGAGCAGCGGGAAGGCCGCCAGCAGCACGAAGAGCAGCAGTGTTCTCGCGCGAAAGATTTTCATGGTTCGCATGTCCCTCCGGCCGGACGGGCACGGCCGATCCTGCGACCGTGCGGCTTCAACATAATACCGGCTCCGCACCGGGTCAAGTGCCCGTCTTCACGCACGCCGTGCCTACCCGTCGAAGGCGGCGTCGAAGGCGACCTCGCTGGGCGGGAAATCAACCGAGCGCACGAACTCGCACGCCTCCGCCGCGCCGTGCTCGCGGTCCATGCCGCTGTCCTCCCACTCGACCGAGAGCGGCCCGGCGTAGCCGATGCGGTTCAACGCGCGGATGATCGCCTCGAAGTCCACGTCACCTCGCCCGAGGCTGCGGAAATCCCAGCCGCGCCCCGCCTCGCCGAAGTTCAGGTGGGAGCCCAGGATGCCGCTCCGGCCGTCCAGCGTCACCGCGCAGTCCTTCATGTGCACGTGGTAGATGCGGTCCGGGAATGCCTTGATGAAGGCGTCCGGCTCCACGCCCTGCCACTGGAGGTGGCTGGGGTCGAAGTTGAAGCCGAACTCCGGCCGGCGGTCGAGCGCCTCCAGTGTGCGCCCGGCGCTGACCAGGTCGAACGCTATCTCGGTCGGGTGCACCTCCAGGGCGAACTTCACGCCGCACTCCGCGTAGACGTCCAGTATTGGGTTCCAGCGCTCCGCGAGCAGCTTGAACCCGTCCTCGATCGTCTGCGGCGCCACTGGCGGGAAGGAATAGACCAGGTGCCAGATCGAGCTGCCCGTGAAGCCGTTGACAACCTCGATGCCCATGTTCCTTGCGGCGCGGGCGCAGTCCTTGACGTTCTGGATGGCCCACGCGCGCATCTTCTCGTGGTCGCCGGCGACGTCCTCGGGCACGAACCCGTCGTGCCGTTCGTCCAGAACGTCCAGGACGAGCTGGCCGGCCAGGTGCGTGCTGATGGCCCAGCACTGGAGGCCGTGCTCCTCCAGCAGCGCCTTGCGCTCGTTGCAGTAGTCCACGCTCTCGGCTGCCTGGGCCGGGTCGAAGTGATCTCCCCAGCACGCGAGCTCCAGTCCGTCGTATCCCCACTCGCTGGCCATCTCGGCCAGGTCGCGCAGGGACAGGTCCGCCCACTGGCCTGTGAACAATGTGACTGGTCTGGCCATCGTCGTCTCCCTTCGTCCCTGATTGCCGCCTGAACGCTCCGCCCTTTTATCGCACCCAACGTGCAGATGCAAGTCCTTGTGCGGCTCAGACGTAGCCGCAGTGGGAGCATTCTTCGGTGAACCGCTGGTACTTCTCGGCGTACCGGCCCACGAAGTCAGTGCGGGGGCCGACTTCCCGGTCCATCCGCACCATGGCCCGGGCAGCCCGAGCAAGGTCATCGTAGTGCGCCAGCGAAGCGGCCAGGATCGCCGCCCCCATGGCGGCCCCCGTGAGGGCAGGGCGCAGCACCGTCCTGTTCAGAGTGTCGGCGCGAATCTGGAGCCACGCCTCGCTGCGCGCGCCCCCGCCGGCGGAGAATACCACATCGCCGATCTCGGCCCCGAGGGAGGCCAGCGTGTCGTAGGCGAGCCGCTCCAGGCAGGCCACGCCTTCCAGGTACGCGGTGAACAACTCCTGGCGACTGCGGGGCGCCCCGATGAGGAAGCCCTCCGCGTCCGGCCTGCGGAAGGGAAACCGCTCTCCCCGTCCCACGAGGGGATAGGCGATCAGATCGGTCGGGCTGCCCTCGAGGGCGCGGGGGCTCAGGGACTCCGTTTCCTTCTCGCCGAACTCGACCGCCAGGCACTCGGCCCCGGTGTTGCTCGCCCCGCCCGGCAGCCACCATCCCGCCGGGTGCCGATGGCAGTAGACGCGGCCCTCCGGGTCCAGGGTCAGCCTCTCGCTGACGCCCTTTATCACCAGCGTGGTGCCGATGGTCGTGTTGTACTGGCCAGGGCTGGCGGCCCCGCTGGAAACCTGGGAGGCACAACCGTCGGTCATGCCGGCCGCGACGGGGGTGCCGGCGGGCAGGCCCGTCTGGTCGGCCCGTTCGGGCGTGACGCGCCCTGCCAGTTCGCCGGGCCTCTGCACGTTCGGAAGGAGGCCGATCTCGATGCCCAGCTCTCTCTCGATGAAGGCCGGCCAGCGGTCCTCCAGCAGGTCGTAGCCGAACTTCAGCACGTTGGTCTGGTCGGACCGTCCCCAGCTGTCCGTGAGCCACCCGATGACGTAGTCGGTCGGGCTGACCAGCGAGGCCGCGCGCGCGTAGAGGTCCGGCCGGTGGCGCCTGAACCAGAGTATCTTGGGCAGGCCGAAGGACGGGCTGAACCGGTAGCCCAGTCGTGCCGTGAGGGGGCCGCCCGCCTGCTGCGCCTCGACGGCCTCGGCCTCGCTTCGTGAGTCGCTGTACATCACGGCGGGGCAGAGCGGGCGGTGATCCGCGTCGAGCGCGCAGAGGGTGCCGCTCGTGCTGGTCACGCTCGTAGCAAGGATTCGCCGGGCGTCCACGGCCTTGAGGGCCTGGCCCAACGCCTGACGGACGGCGGCGATCCAGTCGTCCGGATCCTGCTCGAACCAGCCGTCGGGAAGCGAGGACGCGACCCGCGGGAACGCCGATTCCCCCCGCCCGACAGGCGCGCCGTCGGCGGCGACAACCGCACATCGCGCGCCCTGCGTGCCCACGTCAATGCCGCAGAACAACGGTTCCACGGGAATGTCCTCCGGACGGGACGGGTCACCGCACCTGCCGCGCCGTCGCGTAGGGGTGCCGGCTGGCCCGGAAGCCCCGCAGCACCGTTTCCATGTAGCGGTCGCCGCGCAGGATCACAACGACCGTCCCGGTCTCGAGTTCGCTGACGACGACCGGCCTGTCCCCCTCGCGGGCCAGGACCACCCGGCACGGTTCAGGCAAGTTCGCCGGATCGCCCGGTCCCGCAATGACCCAGACGAGCAAAGGCGCCCCCTCGCCAGTCAGGTCCGGGAAGCTGCGCTGGACCGGGACAGTCAGGCCCGACCGCTGCCGGACCTCCTCCTGGAGCCGGATGCCTTTCTTCCAGACGTCTTCGCCCTCGGAGGCCACGATGGTCCACCTTGTCCCGCCGTCCTCCAGGAGCGGTATGTCTTGCCAGTAGAGCATCTTGTCGGGGTCCGCCGGAACTACAGGACCCATCTGCCGGGCGACGGACAGTACGGTCTGCCTGGCATCGGAGAACTGGGCGAGGGAGAGTCCCCGCTGACCCGGCCCGGGGGCAACGCGGAGTAGCTCCCGGAACGGCCGCTGCTGGGCCTCCAGGCCCAGCATGCAGTGATCGGCCGGCCCGACGACCTGCTCCAGTTTCCCCAGCGTCAGCAGCACCGCGGCCGGCAGGGGGTCCCGCGCGCGATGGGCCTGACGCAGGAGGCCGGCTTCACGTCGCACCGTGCGCCAGAGGGCCACTTCCTGTCGGGCGTCGCGCAGGACGTGCCAGATCACAAGCTGCCGGTCCACGCCCTGATCGGGCGGTGGGCAAGATACTGCCGCCCCCGCCAGGCCCTGCCACGCGCCCGCCCAGAAGGCGCTGCGAACCTGGAGAGCAGCCCGGCGCCAGTCGGCCCCGTGCAGGTCGAGATGGAGCCAGACGGTCTCATCCCCGCTCAGGACGCCCGACTCGACCATACCCGCCACGGCCCCTTCCTCGCATCCCTCGTCCACAAACAGGTGCCTGCGCTGGCCTCTGCCCGGGGGCGGTGCGGGCAGATGGGCAAGCTGCTGGCAGAGCAGGGCGGGCACGTAGCCCCTCTGCACCGTGACGGCGCTCGTGGCCGGCGCGGCACTCTCGACACGCAGGACCCACAGCGGGTAGGAGTAGGGCAGGGCGGTGCGTCCGGCCGGGAACGGCCCGGGTGCCAACGTGCCGCCGCCGGCCCAGAAAGCCAGGAACTGGAAGCCGGATTGCTCGATGTCGCCGCGGACGCCCCTTGCGCCGGTGGACGTGAGGGTCAGGCCGCTGACGCCGTATCCCCCCAGCTTGGCGACCGCGCCGCCGGGCAGTGCGTCCTGGTCGGCGCGGCTCATGTACCACAGCCCGAAGTCCTCGGGCGGGGCGGCGGGCCGCTCCAGGACTTCGACGGCCAGCGGCACCTCGAGCACTCCGCCGCCCGAGCTGATTGCCAGTCGCCCTGCGTAGGGCCCGGGCTGCAGCGCGGATGCGTCGGCCGTCACGGCCAGCCATACCGTCTGCGACGCGTCAACTTCTATCGCCGTGACCGGGACGAGGCGGGCCGGTTCGTCGCCATCCTGGCGAACCTGCCACAGGTCAACGGCCGCCGGGGGCAGGGCGGCAGGGCCCGGTTGATCCGGCGCCACGCCCGTCAGCATGACGCGGAGCGCCTCGATGTGACGCAGTGCCCGTACGCCCAGGAACACGGTCCGCTTTTCGTTCGCCGTCAGAGTGAACGCCAGGTCCTCGACTTCGCTTTGCGGCGGCACGCCGCTGAACGCCCACAGCAGGAACCCGCGTTCGCGCCGGCTGGGAGTGAGTGGGATCAGGTCTTCCGGCGTTGGCGGCATCATGTCCGCTACCGGCTCAAGAGTCGGAGGCTTCATGGTTGCCTTGCGGGGCGGGAAGGCTGTCTGCGCGCCGTCGACGGGTACGGCAAACCGGCCCAGGAGGTCGCCCTTGCTGTACACCTCGTGGAACAGCCACGCCGGCCTTGCTGCTCTGGCCGCCCCTCGCGTGACGTCGGTGCGTTGCTCCGAAGGCTCCAGGTTCTCGAACAGGAGCGGGTCGCAGGGAGCAGTCTCCTTGCCTTCGCCGTCGTAGGCACGCGTGATGACCGAAACCTCTTCCAGGCCGCTCGTCAGCGGAGTCAGGTTGATGCACACGCCGAAGCGGTCGCCGGCCGGGTCGGGAAGGCTATCGGCGGCGAAGTGCTCGTTCAGTTCGCTCAGCCCGGCGAATCCGCGCAGGGGGACAACCATCAGGGCGGTGCTCAACCTGTGGCCGGGAGGGATTCCGGCGTATGACCAGCCGACCGTGCTGCCGCCCGCGACCCTCTCCGGCGGCAGGACGCGGGCGCCCGCATGGCGCAAGACGAAGCCGACGGACCGCCGGGACGTGGGCTCGCAGACGGCGATCCAGCGCAGCCCTCCCGAACCGGGGCTCGTCCCGAGGGCTCGCCCCGAGGGGGCCTCGTTGACCTGCGAGATGAAGAACTCCGTTGCCAGCGCCTCGGAGCCGAGGCCCCGGTTCAGGCAGTAGAGTTCGCGGCCCGTCGCGCTCCCGTCGGCCGGAAGGACCAGGTTTCGGAAGGCCGGCGCCTCTCTCCCTGAGAGCGCAAAGGGAGTTCGGTTCTCGAACGTGAACTCCACCAGGAACCACGGCCGGTCGGCGCGGAAGACGTAGCGCTTCCTGATGTAGAGCCCGCCCGCCTCGCAGGCCAGTGCCAGGCTGAGCTGGCCGTCCTCCCACTGCTGCTCGACGGTCTGGAACGGGAAGTCGGAGGAATGCACTTCGTCCAGCAGGCCGCACCTGCCGTCAGGGGTCACGCCGGTCGTCTCCTCGCCGTCGAAGGCAAACGAGACGACGCGCCCGCCGCTGTCCGCGTCAATCGTGGCCTCGTAGCGGCGCGTCTTGACGACCAGAAGCCCGCGTTCCCTGTGCAGGGCGAGGGCGCTGTCCGCTGACGCGGCGCGCAGAGGCAGGCCGCCGGCGAGCAGCAGGGCCAACGCGAAAGCGCTCTGCACGTGCTTCAGCAAACGCACCCACCTCCCCGCTTCTGCACCGGAGCCGCACGCCGCGCGGCGGCGGACGCGTATGATAACCCTGGCGGGTTGACGGGGCAAGCGGGTGGCGAGGACCAATCGTGGACACCGGCAGGGGGACCGCGTGGGGGTTCACAGTCTTCGCCCAAAGGGCGTCGTGGGCCGCCGACAGGCCCGTACTCGGGATTTTGCGCTTGACAGGCACCAGTGTCTTGGTGTTATTATGTGCCCGCGGAGCGATTCTTTTCTACTCTCGACTGGGAGGAGTGATTGATGGACGGATGTGGGGCTAAGGAGATGCTGCTTATCGGGACGAAGGTCAAGAACTACGTGAAGGCAAAGGACTTGATGAGTGCTTCCGACGTGCTGGATGAGTTGAACAAGGCCGTGTACGCTCTGCTGGATCGCGCCGTTGCGCGGGCCAAGGCGAACGGGCGCAAGACCGTCCAGGGCCGCGACGTGTAGCCTGTGCCGTTTATCAGAGCGCCGTCAAGGGGGACAAGGCGGCGAGAGAGTTCAGGCGTGCAAGCCCCGCTCGGGGAGCGGGGCTTGCGTTTTTCTGGATTCGTCTTCAGTCCAGTTTCAGGAACGCCACGATGGACCCCTGCGAGTCGCCCACGTAGAACATGGGTCGCTCGGGGTCTCCGGCCGCGTGGCAGTCCTGGGGCAGGTTCTCGCGCCAGATTTCCTCGCCCGTCTGGGCGGAGACGCTGCTGACCGAGTTGTCGCTGTTGAGCACGTAGAGCACCTCTCCGCCCCTGGCCAGCAGACGCACCACGCCCGGGCAGGTCCACAGCATTTCGCCCTGCGCGTTCAGCTTGACGCAGGCGGCGAGTGGTTCGCCCGTGAACACCAGGATGCCGCCACCCACGACTTCCGGCCGGCCGACGAGGGGGGCGCCCAACGGCTTTCTCCACTGCTGGCTGCCGCTGTCGGTGTCCAACGCGTAGAGGAAGCCGCGATTGTCTCCGACGTACAGCGTCTCGCCTTGCACGGCCACCCCGCTGGAGATGCGCGACGGCCTGTCCGGCTCCCATCGCCACAGTTCGTCGCCATTCTCTGCCTCGACGCATATCACCTCAGAAGCCGCGACGAAGAGGTTGTCGTCATCCAGGACCGGCCTGTGCAGGATGGAGCCCGTAATTGACAGCATCCACCTCTGGTCCCAGTCGATCACCCTGACGCCGGCGAGATGGCCGTTGCCGCCGGCCAGGAGGACGCCGTCCTCGAAAGGAACGGGGGGCGTCGAGAGCCCAAACTGCGGGCTGTAACCTCTGGTGAGTTGACCGGTTTCCGGCTCGAACTGGTACACGCGGTTGCCGGACACGAAGTAGACCTTCTTGCCCGCCGCGACGGGGGGGACGTCCAGCCCGTGGGTGAAGCTCTTCACGGTCTGCCATTGGCCCGTGGCCGCCCGGAGCATGTGCACTTCCCCCGAGGGCGTCTCCGCTATCACGAGGCCGTCAACCGCGTACAGGGCCGCCAGACGAGTCGGCCCGATGCGTCCCAGGTCGGCTCGCCACAACGGCTTCAACCCCAGCGATTCCACGTCCAGCACGTCGTTGGCGGGTGCGAGGGCGGGCAGTGCAGGCGGCGCCTGCTGCACTTCAGACAACCCGCAGGACAGCAGGCCCAGCGAACTCACCATGAGGAGGCATGCAAGGCACCGCGTCTGGCGCATTCTCATACTCGATTCCTCCGGAGACCAGCGGAAGAGGAACGAACTCGCAGCACGTCAGGCCGCCTGACCGCTCCTCAATCCGTGCCAATCCTTCGCGTTGGGAACTGTAACCCCTCAATGCGTTTGTGTCAAGCCCAAAGGCGGGCTCCCGGGCTCGACACGCCTCCGGCGGGCGATTAGACTGAATGTGGCGGCATCAGAGGTGGGAGTGCGATGGACAGTGAGCCGAGCTTCATGTGTGACGCAATGCTGGGCGGGCTGGCCCGCTGGCTGCGCGCGGCGGGCTACGGCGCCGTGTTCGACGCGCACATCGCCGACGGCGAGCTGGTGCGCCGGTCGCTGGAGGAGCGGCTGTGCCTCCTGACCAGCGACTCCGGGGTGCTGGAGCGCTATGCCGTCGTTCAGGGCCTGGTCCGTTGCGTGTTTGTGCCCAAGGACCAGCCGCCGGTGCAGCAACTGGCCCACGTGATGCGCGAACTCGACCTGGGGCTCAGGCGGCCGCGCTGCATGAAATGCGGGGGCGAACTCGAAGACGTGTCGCTTGACCAGGTGGAAGACCAGGTGCCGCCGAAGGTCAGGGCGGCCTGTGACCGCTTCTTCCGGTGTGTCGGCTGCGGCAAGGCGTACTGGCGGGGCACTCACTGGCGCGGCATCCGGCAGAGACTGCGCCGGGCCGTCCGCCTGGCGCGTGGCTCGCCGCCCTGAACCGATTCACTTGCAGGATGCCGGGTTCTTGACAATAATAGCATCAAGCGCACTGAGGGCCTCGTCGGGTCGACGTGGGGCTCACAGCCGGGCGCAGGATCGAGTTTGGCTGGGCGCAGGACACCAGATGGCCGGCGCGGACAAAGTGGCGGAAGCATTCCATCCGGACGAGGGGCCTCTCCCTTCCGATCCTGAATTGCTGAAACGGCGGGTCCGCGAGATGACCCGCGAGTTGCAGCGAGCCCACGTTCGGATCGAGTCGTTGGAGGCCGGGCTTAAGGTCAAGAGCCCTGCGCCGGCCCCGCGTGAAGTCGAGAGTGAGCTGCGGATCCTCTCCGAGCAACTCGAGCGCCAGGCCATGTTGCTGGAGCGCGACGAGCAGGTCGGCCGGGAGCTGCAGCGCAGCCTGCGTCCCGTGATGGACGAGGGAACGACGGGCATCAAGTTCGCGATCGGCTCGAAGCCCGGCACACGGGTGGGCGGCGATTTCTACGACATCATCAACCTGTCCGATAACTTCGCCGCCTTCCTGATCGCCGACGTCTCGGGATACGGCCTGCCGGCGGCCGTCATCATGGCCGTGGGCCGACTGGCCTTCCGCACGTACGCCGCCAATGACCTGAACCCGCGCAGCATCATGGAGAGGGTCAACAGGGTGATGCTGCGCAGCACGCTGGCCGGCCACTACATGACCGCCTTCCTGGGCATCCTTGACACGGAACTGCTCACACTGCAATACGTGAACGCTTCCCATTGCACGCCGTTCGTGGTGCGCGGTGGCGAGGTGATCCCGCTCGACACTGAAGGACTGTTCGTCGGCATGTTCGAGGACGGGCAGTATGAGCAGAAGGGCATACAACTGGAGCAGCACGACCGGCTGTACCTCTACACGGACGGGTTGCTCAAGTGTTTCCAGGCGCCGGACCGTCGGGCCTGTGAGAAGAAGCTGCAGACCTTCCTGAGCCAGGACGGCAAGGTGAGCCTGGAAGACACCGTGGAGCGGCTCAGTTCCCTGGTGGACCAGCCCGAGGACGACATGGCCCTGGTCGGCGTGGAGTTGCTGCTGGAGAAAGCGCAGAGGAAGACCATCGCGATCTCCAGCATTCCCAGCCAGTTGAGCAACGTCGAGAACGCGATCCTGCCGGTGTTGGACAACAAGGGATACGGGGAACGCAACATCTTCGCCGTCAAGCTGGCGCTGGAGGAAGCCGTCGTCAACTCAATCAAACATGGCAATGAGCTGGACGACACCAAGAAGGTGACGATCAGTTTCTACATTGACGACGACCGTGCCCTCATCAGCATTGCCGACGAGGGGGAGGGATTCGACCCCGGGGAAGTGCCTGACCCGACCACTGAAGACGGCCTGCTGGCCACGTCGGGGCGGGGCCTGGCCCTGATTCGTGCCTATATGGACGACGTGCGGTTCAACGAAAAGGGCAACGAGATCACGATGATCAAGTATGCCCCGTGGGCTGCCGCCAAACGCACCTGAGCTTTCGTCAGTCGAGTGGAGCCATGCCTGGAAACACCGCGTCAGAGGCGACGATTGAGAAGGAGTTTGCGGACGACGTCTGCGTCCTCCGAATGTCTGGCCAGATGCGCGAGATGGGGGCAGACGTGCTCAGGGAGAAGCTGGACGAGGTGCTCGATGACGGCCACTACAAGCTGATCTTCGACATGAGCGACATCTCGTTTATCAGCTCCACCGGCCTCGGACAGATGATGAGAGCCTTCCGGGCCGCCACTGAGAAGGAAGGCTACGTGCGTATTGTCAACCCACAGCCGCTGGTCGAAGAGGTCTTCCGCTTCACGAAGCTCCACACGCTGATCGGGATATTCCCCACCGTGGAAGAGGCCCTCCAGGCGGAGTAGGGACCGACGCACGCCGCACGGCTGCGTCCGCGTCCCCGCCGTCTTGCCTCGACGCATACCGTCGGTCCGCCTTGCATCCGACCCCGCGGCGCTCCCAACGCGACCAGATCCAGTTCTTCAACAGGCTGCTAGGATTGACACCCTGGGGACGGAGAATATAATGGAGGCCGCGGGCCAATCCCTTTCCCTCATCTGGTGGGCAAGATGAGCCCTATCACGTACAAGGACGCGGGCGTGGACATCGAGAAGGGAGCGCGGTTCGCCCGGCAGATATACCAGTCGATGCAGTCCACCTTCGGCGAGCGTGTGCTGGCCAACCCCGGGGGCTTCGGTGCGCTGTTCTCCCTGGACTACAATCACGCCCTTTTCCGCCACAATTACTCCCATCCCATCCTGGTAAGCTCCACAGACGGCGTCGGGACGAAACTGAAAGTGGCTTTCATGGCGGGCCGGCATGACACGGTGGGCATCGATCTGGTTGCGATGTGCGTCAACGATGTGCTGGTTCTGGGCGCCGAGCCGCTGTTCTTTCTGGACTACCTGGCCAGCAGCAGGCTGGAGCCGGAGGTCCTCACGCAGGTAGTCAGCGGCATCGCCGCCGGGTGCAGGGACGCGGGATGCGCGTTGCTGGGCGGGGAGACGGCCGAGCTGCCGGGCTTCTACGCCGACGGCGAATATGACGTGGCCGGCTTCACGGTGGGAGTGGCGGAGAAGGGCCGCCTGATAACGGGCGACAGGATACAGCCCGGGGACATTGTGGTGGGCCTGCCGTCGAGCGGGCTGCACTCCAACGGCTACTCGCTGGCGCGGCGCCTGCTCTTTGAGGAAGCCGGAATGGAATGCGGCGACTCCCTGGAGCGCTTCGGCATCGGGCGCACCGTCGAGGAAGAACTGCTCACGCCGACCAGGATATACGTGCGCGCCGTGCGCTCGGTGCTGCGCAACTACCGCGTCAAGCAGGTTGTCCGCGGCATAGCCCACATCACCGGCGGCGGCCTGCTCGAGAACGTTCCCCGCGTCCTGCCCGACGGCTGCGGCGTGGAACTGGATTCCCGCAGGTGGCGCAGGCCCCCGATATTCGACGCCCTTCAGGATCTGGGCGACGTACCATGGGAGGAGATGTACCGGACCTTCAACATGGGCATCGGAATGGTGCTCATTGTTTCTCCTTACTACGTCAGCAGCGCGCTGCGCCAGCTCCGAAGGGCCGGGCAGGCGGCCGTCGCCATCGGCCAGGTCGTTCGGGGGGCGAAGCGGGTCACCATCACCTGACCTCCACTCCGCGCTTGACGCCATGAGAGGCGAGCGAGAAAAGAACATCGCCGTTTTGATGGCGCGCTACGGGATCGGCCGGCGGCTGGCGACCCGCGTGGTGGCCTTGTTGTCGCACAGGGTGGACGTGACGGATACGCTGCTGGCCGGGGCGGGCGACGATGAGACCCTCGAGGGGCTGCTGCTGGAGCCGCAGTGGCTCACGACCCCGGAATCCCTCACCGAGGATTCGCTCCGCTCGCGGGCTGGGGAACTGGGTGTCCGGGAGTCTGACCTGCTTCGCGTGCTCGTGGACCCCGCTGAGGGCTGGCGGACCGTTGCCCTGGAGGACGACCTGCTGGCGCAGGTGGCACCGGAGGACCGGCCGCCCGTGCCGGAGGACTTGAGCCTGGTCCGTGCCGGACCTACCGAGATCAGCGCCCGGGAGACGCAGGACCTGTTCACCCCGGCAGAGGTGGCCCGGCTGAAGTTGAGCGTCCTGACCAGCCAGGACCTCGATGAGCGCGTGGAATCCCTGCGCAAACTTGTCTTCGCCCCGCTGGAAGGGGCGCAGAAAGCGGGCATCTTCGTCAGTGTCCTGACCGATCGTGAGGCGGACCTGAAGGTGCGCCGGGAAGCGATCCGGTCGCTCCAACAGATCGGGTTCCGCTCGGACATGGCCGACGCCGTGCGGGGCCTGTTCACCGAGGATACCGAAGACGCCGTTTACGCGATCCAGCGTCTGGGCGCACTCCTGGGTGAGGCTGAGCAGGGCGAGGTGGCGCTCACGCTGGCCGTCGTGCTGGAAGTGTTGGATCAGAGCCAGGATGCCCGAATCGTCCGCGAGTTGCTGCAACTGGTGGCGCGCTCGGCAGCGCTGCTGGTCACCGACCACCAGAAGACCGAGCGTTTCTTGCAGTGTGCGCTGCGGCAGTTGACGCGCGAGTTCGACAGGCTGAAGCCGGCGGTTGAGGACGCGCTCGGCGCCTGTTCGGCGCAGGCGCCGGACCTGATGGTGGACCTGTTCTGGGCCGAGGTGCAGCGCGCCGACAGCGCCCGCGTGCGCAGCTTTCTGCTGAGCCTCACCGAGTCCGTGGCGCTCGGGTCGGAGATGGCGGACGAGCTGGCTCGCAGGGCGGTGGATGAGATACTGAACCCGGCCCTGCCGGAGGGTGAGAAGGCGCGGCTGCGGTATGCCCTGGTGCGCGTAGGCGAGCCGGCGGCGCTGATTGTGCTGGAGCGGGTGGACGGGGCTTCGGGCGTTCAGCGGTCGGAACTCATCCGCCTGCTGGACGTGCTGTGCACGGAGAGCGAGGTGTCGGACGGCGTGGTCGAGCGGTCGGTTCTCGCCCTGCTTGACTTGCTGAAGCTGGCGGACAGGGTGACGCGCCGCAACATCGTCGAGGCCGCCGTGCTGGCCGACCCGCGTGTCCCCGCGCAGGTCCGCGTGCAACTGGCGCACGAGTTGCTAAACCTCATGGCCGAGTTGCACCTTGCCGGCACTCTGGACGCCATTCAGACCTCCCTGGAGAAGATCGGTCCGCCCGCGCTCGGGCCGGCTTACGCGTTCATGAGGCGGGAGTACCCGTCGGAAGCTGCCGAGCGAGCGGCGCTCGTGCTCGGCCGGGTGATCCAGAGCAGCCCGGAGGCGTTGACGCCCGCGCTGGCCGAGCAGGTGTTCGGCCTCTGCACCGACTTGCTGGCTGAGCCGAGCCTGAAAGACGGCGCCTTCACCATGCCAATGGCTGCCGTCTGCGGGTACACCCCCTTCGGGGAGCGGGTGTTTGACGACACGCTCAGGAGCCTGCGGGAGAGCCTCTGGCGACTGCCGTACAGCATGGACGTCCTGGATGCGCTGGCCGTCATGGCAGGATCCCCGAACGTGCGCAGGAACCACCAGGATGCGCTTTTCCAGCTTTTTGACGGCATTGTCCGATTCCAGGCCCGCACGGGCCTGGGTGTGCGCAGGGACGGCGAAGAAGGCTCCGTCTACGAGTTCGGACGCGAGGTCCAGTTCGACACGCAGGCGGTGCCGGCGGCCGTCAGGGGGTTGGAGCGTATCTGTGTCAGCCCCGTGGCCTCCACCGAGATGCGCGTGGAGATCGTCAAACGCCTGCTGATCCTGTGGGAAGGGGTCTCCAAGGTCAGGGTCGTCTGGGGGCCGGGGGCGATTGACGCCCTTGTCGGGGCCATGTGCGATGTCGCGTCTTCCCCGCACTCGACCACTGCAATGAAAGTGCGGCTCGGCGTGTCGCTGCGGCGGTTCCTGTATAAGATACGCGTCATCGAGGGCCTGGGCACGGTCTGCTCCCAGGAAGATACTGCCCCCGAAATGCACGTCCTGGCCGTGGGAACTTGCGTGCAGTTGCTTCAGGAATGGGAGTCAGCCGACGAACAGGACCACGAGCGTAAGCTGGTGCTGCTGAGGGCTGTCGGGCGGATCGCGGCTAACCCCTCGCTCGATGCCGGTGACGGAAGGGTCGAGAGACTCCGTGAACGCGTCCTGCAGGCGCTGTTCAGCGGCTTGCGCGAAGGGCTGGCGGGTGTCAGAGAGCCGCTCATACTCCTGCGTGACTGCCCTGGCACGCCCCCCGCCCGCAGACGCGAGATCGACGAGCGGCTGTCGAAAGCGTTCGGGCTCGTTCGCCTTGGACATTGAGTGCTGACCGCCTCGGCGTGCGTCCCCTCCCGCCCGAAATCGTAGCACGGATACTCCTGGTTCTGGACGCGTGTGGCCTCGTCAGCATGGGAACTCATGGGGGCGCCGTGTGGGGGGCGCAGTGCCCGCCACCAGGATGACGGCCAGCGGCGCACCGGAGAACGCGCTTGCGTGGAAGACCGATTCCCGGGGAAGGGCCATTATTCCTTTGCAGAGGTGTTTTTGGACAGATGGCGCCGCACCGGGGTGGTTGGATTGACCTCGTTCGGTAGTTGGAGTAACATGACCCCGTGAGATAACGGTATCTCTGGGAGACTATCGATGACAGGCCCTTTCCGCTTGCGCTTCTTCGCACTGCTTGGGGTCATGGCTGGCATTGCGTATTGGACGGGCTGCGTTCCGCCCCCCAGGGAGCCGGCGGTGGACGTGCCGCAGCCGACGCCCGCGAGCGCTGAGGAGGCCGAACGTCTTGCGCGGGCCAGCGGCCAGTTGCTCCTGTCCGATCCGGCCGTCAGGGAGCGTGCGGCCGTTGCGCTGCTCTCGATGGACCATCCGCAGGGCGTCCAGGCGGTGCTGGACGCGATGGTTTCGGCTGCGGATCCACAGGTGCGCGTCAGCATGATTCGGGCGGCTGCCTTCTGCGCCGACCACCGCTGCTTCGAGGCGATCCTGGAAGCGGTCGGCGCCCCGGATAGCGAGGTCCAGAAGGAAGCGGCGTCGGCCCTTTCGCGGTTCACGCTGGCCGCGGAGGTCGAGGCGATGATGGCGTATGCCCGCGCGCCCGAGACGCAGCCGGACCGCCGGCAACTGCTCTACAGGGCGCTCGGGGAGGGGTTGGCGGTGCAAGCGGTGCCGGTCCTGCTCGAGGGTCTCCAGAGCGAGCAGGAGGCCAGTCGCGTGGCGGCCCTGGAGGCCCTGCGCAGCATCTCCGGCCGGGACCTGCCGGCGGACGTAGCGAAGTGGCGCGAATGGTGGCAGACCAGCTCCCACAAGAGCCGCGAGGACATCCTGGCCGAGCACCTGGAAGTGGCTTCGGCCGACGTGCGCTTGCTGACCGAGCAGTTGCAGGACCTGCGCGAGCAGCACGACGAGTTGATGCGGCTCGTGCGCGAGCCTGACGCGGAGACCGCAAGGCTCCTGCTCCAGGGGTTGACGAACCGTCATGCCCTGGTCCGGCGCTACGCGTCGTTTCGCCTCGCCGCCCTGCCGGACGACCTGCTGACCAGCGTCAGCCTCGATGACGAAGGGAACTACACGGTCCTGCGAGACGCGTTGGACGATGAGGAAGACGGCATTCGTCAGAGCGTCATGCGCTTTGTCCAGCGTGCGCAGGGCGGATATCGCGACCGGCTGATACTGAAGGCGCTCCAGGACCAGAGCGCCGGTGTGCTGGTGATGGCCGCCAAGTCCGTCTCCAGCACGACAGGGCCTGAGGCGGTGGCGCGGTTGGAGCAGCTTCTGGCCAAATCCGCCCAGCCTGCCGTTCGGGTGGAGGCGGCGAACATGTTGGGGAAAGTCGGGACCCAGCAGTCGATTCCGGCGCTGCTGGATGCGCTGGACGACCCGGAGGAGAACGTCCGTTGGTTTGCCGTTGAGAGCCTCAGCAAGCTGAGCGTCGCCGAGGCGGGGCCGAACATCTCTGCCGTCCTCCGGGGCGACGAGAGCGCGCGCGTGCGCTCGATCGCGGCGACCGCACTGGGCGAACTCGGCCAGCCGGCGGGGGCGCTCGCCCTCAAGGAGGCGCTCAGCGACCCCAGCGAGAGGGTCCGCCAGGATGCCGCCGCCGCCTTGCTGACGTTGGCCACGGGCGGGGCCGACCTGATGATGGTCATTGCCGGCTACTTCCGCGACAGCGGCCGCCTCGACGAGACGCGGAAGGTCCTGGAGCGCGTCGTCGAGCAGTACGCGCAAAACGAAGGGGCGCGCAGCCAGGTGGCGGAGGCGTACCGCCAGTTGGCCGAAGTCCTGAAACAGCAAGGCGATTTCGCGGCCGCCGCAGCCGCCTATGAGAAGCTGGAGGCCCTGAGCCCGACGCCCGAGGTCAGGGCGGAGCTGGTGCGCTGCTGGCTGAAGACGGACCAGCGCCAGCCCGTCGTGGACGCCTTGCAGAAATGGCTCCCGAGCGTCGGTGACGAGACCGTGCTCCAGCTCGCCGTGGAGGTGGCGGAGCTTCTTGTCCAGGAGGGGCGAATGGCGGAGGCGGGCGCCGTGCTCGGGGCGCTGGAAGCGGCCGTTGATGAGAGCACGCACCCGGAGCTTGCCGCGCAAGTCACGCGGCTCAAGATAGCGGCCGGAATCGGCGTCGAGCCCCCGCTCGACGAGTGATGGGAGGAGCAATTGTCAGGGAGAGACTCTGCCCGTCCGTTCACCGGAGAGAGCTTCTTCCTCGGGTGCGACCACGCCGGCTACGAGATGAAGCAGAAGATAAAGGAGTACCTGCTTGCGGCCGGCAACCTCGTGGAGGACCTGCAAGAGGATTTCAGGGAGCGGATAGACTTCCCACCGGTGGCGGAGAAGGTGGGGCGGGCGGTGGCATCGCGCCCCGGCGCATATGGTATCCTTGTGTGCGGCACGGGCATAGGCGTGTCCATGGCCGCCAACAAGGTCCCCGGCGTCAGGGCGGCGGTGCTCTACGACGAGCTGGCCGCGCAGTACGCCAGGCGGCACAATGACGCGAACGTGCTGACCTTTGGGAGCCGCACTATGGAGTTCGAGGACGTGCGGCTGCGCCTGGAGACGTTCTTCAGCCACGAACCCGAAGGCGGCAAATATGCCGAACGCAACCAGTACATGGAGAGAATGGACATTGAGCGCCAATCGAACGCGAGCGGGGGGTAGGGCAGGGACGGACGCAGTCGCCTGCCCCCGCCTGGTGTTGAGTGCCTGCGTGGCCGGCCTGTCGCTTGTCGCGGCCGGTTGCGTGCCTTCTGCGACGGTTTCTCCGCAGCCTGGCCCGGCGGCGGCCGGTCCGACGCCGCAGCTCGTGCCGGAGTACTTTGTGTACATCGTTCAGCCCGACGACACGTTGGGGCGGTTGGGCGTGCGGTTCGGAGTGCCCTGGGAGCAGATCGCCGACGAGAATCACCTGTCGGACCCGGACGTGTTGACGGTGGGGCAGGTACTGCTCATCCCCCGGATGGAGGGCGTTGAGGTCCCCGTCGCGTCCGCGGACCCGCCGCCCGTGCGACCCGATGCGCCGCGTCGGTCCGTCCCAGTGGCGGAACTGCATCGCGGCAATCCCAAGGCGCAGTTCTGGTGGCCGACCGGCGGGTCCGTCATCTGGCACTACGGGGACGCGCTTCGGGGGTTGCCCGAGCCGGGCATCGGGATCTCCGCGCCCGCGGGCACAGAGGTTTGCGCGGTTGACGCCGGGACGGTTATCACGTGCATCCACGTCACCGGACCGGACGGTGCTGCGTGGGGCAACGTCGCGGCGATCGCACACGCGGGCGACTGGGTGAGCTGGTATGCTTACCTGGGGAGCGTCCTCGTTTCCAGGGGCCAGAAGGTGGCGAAGGGCGATCCCATCGGCACCGTCGGGTCCACGGGTGCGGCGGACCTCCCGCAGCTCGCCTTCCGGCTCTTCCGCAACGAGCGCCTGGTTGATCCCGAGCAGCGCCTTCCCTGACAAGGCAATTGCCCTCGGTCCCGGCATCCGTGTAACATGACAGCACCACGAGCAGCGCTATCCGACGGGGTTCTCCCATGACCGAGCAGGACACTGCCAGCGCGCGGCCCAAGAACATCATGGTTGTCACCGGGGCACCGGAGGACCTGGACGTTCTCAAGGGCCAACTCGGCGATGCCGGGTACGAGTTGGTCTGGAGCCCGGGCCCCGAAGAGGCCCTGGAGATGATCCGGGCCGATTCCCCGGACGTTGTCCTTCTGGACGTCGAGAGTACCGGGGCCGGGGGGGCCGAGTTCTGCGAGCAACTGCGTTCCCGGCCCGAAACGGAAGCCGTCCCCGTCATCGCCATTACCCGCTCGGAAGTGGCCGAACAGGTCAGCGCGCTCGACATGGGGGCGGACGGCCTGGTGATTCGTCCCTTCCGCCGGGGCGAGGTGCTCAGCCGGGTCCGCACCTTGCTGCGTATGAAAGAGCTTCACGACAAGGTGGCCCAGCAAAACAAGGAATTCCTGGACGCCAACGCGCGGCTGGACGTTGTGAACCGGGAACTGCTCGCGCGCAACCGGGAACTCGAGCAGGGCATGAACATGGCCCATCGCCTGCAGATGGCGTTGCTGCCTCAGAAGTACCCGCGCGTGAAGAACATCGGCTTCTCGCACACTTACGCGCCGGCCGAGGCGATCGGGGGCGACGTCTTCCAGATTATCGGGATGTCTGAGGGACGGGCCGCCATCTTCATCTCGGACGTCAGCGGTCACGGCGTCCGCGCCGCCCTGGTCGCCAGCATCGTCAAGACCGTCATCGACTACATCGACCTGTCGGACAAGACGCCGACCGACGCCCTGAAGGACTTCAACTCGCGCTTCAGGAACGCCCTGGGGTCGATGAGCCCCCAGATCTACGCGACCGGCGTCCTGATGATGCTCGACGGCGACGACCGGACCGTCGCAGTCGCAAGCGCCGGCCATCCGTGCCCCCTCCTGGTCAGCAAGGAGCGCATGAGCGCAGAGGAGGTCATGGACCTGGACGATACGGGTCCCGCCCTGGGCTTCGTCAGCGATCCCGAGTACCCCACCGTTCAGAGGCAGCTCTCTACCGGAGATATACTCCTGGCATTCACGGACGGGGCGTACGAAGTCGTCAGCGAGGAGGGAGAGATGTTCGGCCTGGCGAGGATGCAGAAACTCGTGGCCGACAACACGCACCTGATCCCGCGCGACCTCATTCAGAGGATTGTCAGCGAGACGGACGAGTTCATGGGCACTGCCCGGCGGCCCGATGACGTGTGCCTCGTGGCGGCGGAGGTCTATTGAGCGCGGGAACGCGGTGCGCCTGCCGAACGAACCGGGATACCAGTCAGTCACAGCGACCTGGGAGTTGTGTGAGGAGGACTTGTGATGGGTAGATGGACGAGGTTCCTTTTCTGCGGTGTCCTTGCGTTGGTGTTCTCTGCCTCCCTGTGGGCGGCCGAGGTGGGTTACTTCGACGACTTCTCCGGCGAGCAGCGCGGTTGGGCCGACAGCAGCGCCTACCAACTCACGCAGGAGGACGGCGTCCTCACGCTGGAGGTGCGCAAGCAGACCAAGTGGACCGGGCAGTACCTGAACCTGGGCGGAAAGCTTGACCTCTCCGGCCACCCGTACGTCAACCTGAGGGTCAAGACCGATACGCCGTGCCTGCTGCACGTGTACCTGGCTGACGGCAAGAACAACGACCTTCTGGACCGGAAGGTGCGCGTTGTGGACGACTTCGTGACACTTGTCTATGACTTCAGCGATGCCGGTCGGGTTGACCTCAAGGGCGTGGAGGGCATGATCTTCACGGTCAACGGAGCGGCCAACTCGTGGGACGGCACGCTGGTCTTTGACGAGCTGCGGGTGGGCGATAAGGCGGTGAGGCTGGCCGGCATCGACGGCGTGCCGAGTCAGATACAGTACCGGGACTCGGGCGAGCACACCATTCTGCTGACCGGGCTGGACAACGCCGCCTCCGTGAAGGTCTCGGGGGCCGGCGGCCTGGTCCGCAACGCCACCGCCTCGCCGGTCCGGGCGGGCAAGGCCGTGTTGTCCTACGAGTGCGTGCCCGGCGCAACGGGCGCCGACACGATGGCTGTCACCGCCGTCGGGGCGTCGGGCTTCCAGGACAACACCGTCTCCTTCGGGCTGACCGTCGAGGACAACCTGCCGCCGACCGTGGATGAGCCGGAGGACGTGGTCGTCGTGGTGGGCGCCCTGAAGGAAGTGCGCCTGACGGGCATCAGCGACGGGAACATCGCGGCGGAGCAGCCGCTGAAGATCTCGGCCGGCAGTTCCGACGACCGCGTGATCCCGGGCGGCGGCGTCAAGGTCGCCCACGCGCCCGGCAGCCCGTACGCGGCCCTGTCCTTCAAGCCCGAGGGCAGGGGAGAGGCGGACGTCACGGTGACGCTCGACGACGGCGGCCCGGGCCGGGGCGCCACCAGCGTGACGTTCAGCGTTCGGGCCGTCCCCTCGTGGAACAACCCGCCCACCATCGCCGCGCTGCCCGACCAGTCGGTCTTCTGCGACGCCGGCGAGCAACGCATCGCCCTGACGGGCATCGGCGACGGCGATGACGGAAAGCAGTCGCTCACGGTGACAGCGTCCAGTTCGGACGAGTCGGTCATCCCTTCTCCCGTTCAGGTGGATTACTCCGGCGGCGATACTGCCGTGCTCAGGCTGAAGCCGAACCCGTCAACCACTGGCACGACAACCATCACGGTGACCGTGGGTGACGGCGGCGGCACGGCCGACAACAACGGCGACCGGCAGGTGCAGACGTCGTTCGTCGCCACCACGCGGGTCCGCCCGCTGACGGCATTCCGTGAGACGTTCGGGGATTGGGAGGGGGCGGCGCCCGCGTGGCGCCCCGAAACGGGCATCGAGGTGTCAGGGGCGACGCTCGACGGCGGCGACGTCCTGCGGGTTGACTGCAAGGACAAGCTAACCTTCGGCGGTCTCTGGCTCGACGTGCCGGACATGGACGTGACCCAGTGCCCGTACCTGACCGTGGACGTGCGGCCGGCCGACACAATGCAGTTCAACATGTACTTCTACGACGGCACGGGCCGCCGCAACAGCGGCGCGAGCCGGACGACGGCCATCACCGGCGGCAGGTGGCAGACCGTCACGTTCGACTTCTCCGGCGAAGGCCAGATGGAGGACAACAAGGGGCAGCCCGTTGACGCCGGCTGGGTCAAGCAGGTGCTCTTCAACTTCCACCCGAAGCTCGGCTGGCCGTTCAACCGGTACTCGGGCACCCTCTACTTCAGGAACCTGCGGATCGGCACGGCGGCCGATGTGCCGGAGCGCAAGCCGGCCTGCACCATGGACGAGGTCGCCGATCGCGTCCACCTCAAGGGCGCCGGGCCGCAGGAGGTCCGCCTGACGGGCATCGGCAGCGGGGACGGAGCGGCGCTGAAACTGACCGTGTCGAGCTCGAACGCCGCCGTGGTGCCGGCGCCGAAGGTAGGCTCCGTCGCTCGCGACGGCACGGCCGCCCTGACGTACGCCGCCGGGCAAACGCCGGGCAAGTCGGTCATCCAGGTGAGGGCCGAAGCGGCGGGGGCCGAGCCGCGGACCGTCTCCTTCGCCGTCGAGATCCTCAGCGACGACCCGTCGGGCGCCGTGGCTGCCTCGATAGACTGCTCGCAGCAGCACCAGATGATATACGGCTTCGGCACGTTCCAGAACGATCTGCCCGTCGAGCTGTACGCAGGCGAACTGGGCGCGTCGGCCATGCGCGTGGGGCTGATAAGCAACCAGATCGAATGGGCCAACGATAACAGCGACCCGGACGTGCTCCACAGGGGGGCGCTGGACTACACGGCCTTCGACTTCGAGCACCTGCGGCGCCTGCACGAGGCGGGAGTGGAGACCTTCATACTCACCTCCTGGTCCCCGCCGGCGTGGATGAAGCCGAACATGAGCCTCAACTACCAGGGCCCCGGCGCTGAGGGCAGCTGCGAGAACACGCTCAACCGCCTGGGCTACGACTACTACGAGGAGTACGCGGAGACCATGGTCGCGGCCGTGCGCATGTTCCAGGAGGAAGCGGGCATTGACCTGGCCGCCATCGGCCTCCAGAACGAGCCGGTCTTCCACGAGCCTTACCCGTCGGCCATAATGGACCCCGGGCGCTTCCTGGAGATGATCAAGGTGGCGGGCCGCCGCTTCGAGCGGGAGGGGATCAAGACGCGCCTCTTCATGCCGGAGCAGGTCTTCAGCCAGACCAGCTCGATGCGCCTGTACATCAGTGCGCTGACCGCCGACCCGGAGGCGGAGAAGTACTGCGACATCGTCGCCACGCACGGCTACGACACCACGGGCGTGCGCGCGGCCAGCCCCGACTTTCCGGCCTGGAGCGACATGTGGAAGCGCTCGCAGCAGGGCAGCCGCCCCAAGGAGATGTGGATGACCGAGACGGGCCTGTCCTACTCGGACTGGGACTCCGCGCTCGGCGCCGCCGTCACGCTCTACGGCTCGCTCGAGTACGGCAATATGGGGCTCTGGACGACGTGGTCTATCGAGGGCCAGCTCGTAAACCGGGCCCAGCCGAACCCGACGTTCTACTCCTGCAGCCAGTTCTTCCGCAACGTCCGGCCCGGCGCCCGGCGGGTGACCTCGACCTCATCCGACCGCGAGGTCTTGGTCACGTCCTACGTCAACGACGCCGACCACGGGGGGAACCTCGTCTCCGTGTTGATCAACAGGTCCGGGTCGGCGAAGGCCGTTCGGCTCAACGTCCAGGGAGGCGCCGTGACCGGCAGACTGCTGGTCACACGGACCGACCGGGTCAGCCGCGGCGCCACAGTAGGGCAGGTTGCTGCGTCGGACCTCGTGCTGCTCCCGGCAAAATCCGTCACCACCGTCATAGAGCAATAGGAGTCGGGAGTAGTGGCGTACCCGCAAGACGCTCGAGAGAGCGAACGTGGACGGGTTCGAGCGGCGGCGCATGTCTGCTGCGCCAGCCGACAGATATGGCGGTCTCTCACTCGCTGAGGCCCTCACTTCGACGTTGTTCGACCGTCACTGCCACGTCTGGGGCCTGCGAAGCCTGTGACCGTCGGGCTTGACGACGGGATCGGGCAGCTGGATTGAAGCGACTCGTGCCCTGGAGACATGGAAATGGGCAGCGGCTCGCCTTTGCAGTTCCGCGGAGTAACGCTTTGGGGGGAAGGCGACCACTACGCGCTTCTGCGACCACTCGCGCTGGATCGCCTGCACGGGGCCCGCGAGATCGCTGTCAGCAGATAAGAGCAGCGCCGTGTCGAACTCGTCATGCATGGCATCGAGGAGCATCTGGACCGCGATATTCACATCGGTTCCCTTTTCCTCATGGTCCGTCCAGCGGTTCGAGCAATTGAAGCACTTGCGCTCTTTGGCCAGATAGTGCCCGTAGTGGATAGCGACCTTCGTGCGAACCTGAAGGGCCTCCAGGTATGTGTTCTGGCGACGGGGCTTGTCGGGGTCGGAAGGCGTTCCAGACACACGAGCAGTGAAGTAGTTGACCTTAACCAGCAGTTGGCGAGACTTGAGATAGCTTCGGACCAGCTGCTCAACATCGAGCCACAGGTAGCGCTGCCAGCCGGCTTCCCGCAGACCGAAGTAGAGATTGAACCCGTCGACGTACGCAATCAAGCGTTCCAAGAGCCCCTCCACTGTCAGTGACAGGCCGAACGAGGCAACTGAAGGCAAGAAAGAAAGCTTGACATCTGCCGCCGGGCGGGTATTATAATGATAGTGAATTGCCCCGCCAAGGATAGTATCCTTGGCCCAACGCCCCGAAAGGGGCGTTTCTTTTGTGGCAATCCGCCGCAGTGCGCTCTTGCGAAGTCGCGGACGTCAGCATGTGCGACGCTGGAGAAAGCATCTCTCCGCCATGTGAGTCACTCTGACAATGCTCCGGGGTGAGGTGTCTACGGAGCAACATAGCTCTGTGGGTGCTCAGAGCCGACGCCGGACCGATCGTGGGGGGGCAGCATGGCCGCTGAACCTGATGCCGGCCAGCAGTTCCTGTGGCGGCCGGAGGATGTCCAGCCTCCATGCGAGCCGGTGCTCATCAGTGCCTGTCTGCTGGGCATCCCGTGCCGGTGGCACGGGCGGCGTCCGAAGCGCCGGGATGCGTTGATCGAGCGGCTCAGGCGGCGGTTCGTTGTCGTGCCCGTCTGCCCCGAACAGCTCGGCGGCATGCCCACGCCCCGCACGGGGGAGCAACTGGAAGGCACAGGCGCTGAGGTCCTTGACAAGGGACTGCGGATAGTCGCCCCGGAAACCGGGGAGGACGTGACGCAGTTCCATGTGAACGGCGCGCAGTACACGTTGGAGATAGCGCAGGTTGTCGGCGCGCGCCGTGCCTACCTGAAGGGCGGAAGCCCCTCTTGCGACAGGGAAGGCGTCACGGGGGAAGTGCTCAAGCGCGCCGGAATCCGGGTGATCCGTGTGTCCTGAAGCGGGATTCCCCCGCCGGGACGGTCGGTGCGCAGGAGACAGCGCTGCACAGACGAAAGAATAGACCACAGGGGAAAGGCGCTGAGCGCTTCGCGGGAGAAGGCGCCCCTACCGAACGACCAGCCCCGGTAAGTTTTCCTGTTTACTTTCCCCGTCTGCCCTTCGACAGGCTCAGGGCATTCGATGTGGTGCGCGCGCGCCAGGACGGCCTGCCATGAGCAAGGAGCCCGGTCCTTTGGGGGCCGGGCTCCGCATCGAATGGCACCCCGTGCAGGATTCAAACCTGCGGCCTCTGGCTCCGGAGGCCAGCGCTCTATTCACTGAGCTAACGGGGCGCCGCTGGAAGTCATTATACATGCAGCCCCGCACGTGTCAAAATGGGCGCGGGTTCGTCCAGCCCGTGAGCGGGCACGGGGCAGCGGTTCATCTGGCCGAGGAGCATATGGACGTCGAGGCTGTCTTCTTTGACGTGGGCAACACGTTGATCTACCCGCAGCCGCCCGTGGGGGAGGTGTACGCCCGGGCGCTGCGGCAGGCGGGGATTGAGGCCGACGCCGACCTGGCCGAGAAGCACTTCCAGGAGACCTGGGTCCGCCTGCGCGGGCGGCGACCGCCCGGTGTCCTCGAGTACGGCACCACAGAGGCGGAAGCGATCGAGTGGTGGCGACGCGTGGTGCGCGAGAGCTTTCGCCCGTTCGGGGAGCCGGAGGATTTCGACGCCTTGTTCAAGGGGCTCTGGGAGCACTTCGCGTCCGGCAGGGCGTGGCGCGTCTTCGATGACGTGCTTCCGACCGTGGCTGAGCTGGAGCGACGGGGGGTGCAGTTCGGGCTCATCAGCAACTGGGACGTCCGGCTGGAGAACGTGCTGCGGGACCTCGGGCTCTGGGGCCGGTTTCGGTGGCCGGTCGTGTCCGCCCACGTGGGCACAGAGAAGCCGGAGGCGGCCATCTTCCGTCACGCCCTGGACCTGTGCGGCCTGTCGCCGGGGCGGGTTTTGCACGTGGGGGACAGCTACGAGGAAGACGTGCGGGGCGCCCGCCGCGCCGGCCTCCAGGCCGTCTGGCTCCGGCGAGGAGCGGCGGACGGCGGCCAGGGCGTGATCGAGGGCCTGGGGGAGCTCCTTCCCATGCTCGGATAGCGCCGCCGAGGAGCAGGCCCTGCAAGGGCGCGTCACGCGCCGGAAGGGACGGCTTCGCCGACGGCGGGTTCCCCGGCATCGGCCTCCTTCAGCATGTCGCCCACTATGACCACCGCGCGCTCGAGTTGTGCGTCGTGCCAATCCGGCGGGGGTCCCTCGGCATCGGCGTCCTGCTCCGTGTCGGCCGGCTCCTGGTCGGGGTCTGGCGCCGGGAAGGCCGTCTTCCTGGAAAGGACGACGGCGAGGGTCTCCAGCTCTTCCTGGGAGATCTCGACTATGACGTCTGGCTGCACGCCTTTCTCGGCGATGGGCTGGTCCGACGGCGTGTAGTAGTGCGCTACGGTCAGCTTCACCGCGTCTTCCCGGGAGACCAGCGGGATCGGGATGAGCGCCTGGACGCTGGCCTTGCCGTGGGTCGGCTGTCCGACGACGACGGCCCTCTTGTTGTCCGACAGGGCGGCGGCGACGATCTCGGAGGCGCTGGCGCTGTCCTTGTTGACCAGGACGGCCAGGGGTATGTCCGGGTAAGGCGGGGATGCGACGGAGTTGAGCAGCTGAACGGAGCCGACTCGCCCCTCCACGCGTACGATCAGCTTGTGGTCGAGGAAGAGGCTTGCCAGGCCCTGGGCCGAGGGCAGGAGACCGCCCGGATTGAAGCGCAGGTCGAGTATGAGTCCCTGTGCGCCCTGCTGGCGCAGATGCTCGATAGCCTTCGTTATGTCCTCGACGAGCCTGCGGTGGAAGTGGGCGATGTAGATGTATCCGATGCGGCCCTCAGGATCGACGAGCTCGACCGCCCGGACGGCCGGTATCTCTATCTTGCTGCGCGTGATGGTCACCTTGACCTGTTCGCGCTCTTCCCCGCGCATGCGCAGGACGGTCAGAGTCACCGCCGTGCCCGGCTCGCCCCTGAGCACCTTGACCGCGTCGTACACGTCCTTGAAGCTGGAGGTCTTTATCGTCTCATCGGTGGCCTGCTCGTAGATCTCCACTATCAGGTCGTCGGCCCGCATTCCCTTCTCGAAGGCGGGAGTGCCCGGGATTGTCTGATCGACGATGACGGCCTTCTGCAGGGGGTCGAACCGGATCTTTATGCCCAATCCGCCGAACTCGCCGGCCTGGTCGGACTGGAAGTAGTTCAGCGTCTCCGGCGCCATGTAAGTCGAGTACTCGTCCAGCTTGCTCAGGATGCCCTGCATGGCCCCGGCCTGGAGCTCGTGCCGGTCGACCTTGTCCACGTAGCGGCCCTCGATCTCGTGGATGAGCCAGACCAACGGCTCGAAGAACTCGACGTCAGTCAGGGGCTCCTGCCGTTGCTCGGGCTGGGCTATGGCCGCGGCGATGCCGAGTCCGACGATCACCCCCACAAGGAGGGTGAGCAATGCTTTCTTTGCTCTCATTACGTCCACCTCGCCTGTAAAGCCCAACCTAAGAGGCCGGCTGGCAAGCCGGCTTTGGGAGAGCGGTCGTTTCAGAGACTCTCCCAGGATGGTGCGCGGACACAGCCATGATATTCAGGCGCGCGGGCGGCGTCAAGAAGGGGGGTGTGTTTTGCGGCCGTGGCGTCAGCTTGACTTGCCGGCCGTTGTGGACTATATTAGGGGCCGGGTCGTCCTCTCGCTTCCCGGAAAAGACGGGCCGGGCAGCGGGCCATCCACGTTCGCCGAGCCGCGGCGAGACCCTGAGTGAGCGTGCGGGTGGCGTTTTTCGCGATGACCGATTACTGTCGGGGCGGCCCCGGCGTGTGTCGGGCTAGTGTAGCTCAACGGTAGAGCAGCGGTTTTGTAAACCGCAGGTTAGGGGTTCGATTCCCCTCACTAGCTCCAGAGGAGCGTTGGCGACCGGTCGCAGTGGCGTCCGGTTTGCAGGGGTGGGCAGGTTCCCGAGCGGCCAAAGGGAACAGACTGTAAATCTGTTGGCGAATGCCTTCGGAGGTTCGAATCCTTCCCTGCCCACCAGCGTATAAGGCGGGCGTAGCTCAACCGGTAGAGCTCTGGCCTTCCAAGCCAGTTGTTGTGGGTTCGAGCCCCATCGCCCGCTCCAGACATATGGCGCCGATTTGCCCTTGACTTGCCGGGTTAGGTGTGGTACCATCCGTACCATCCGGATGTGTGCCAACACACCACTCGCGGGCCGCGGCGGCTTTTCTTTATCTCAGTGCCTGCCACTCCCGTGTTGACTCAGCAGGGGATGAGAGGCACTCGACGGCTTGACGGCGAGGCTGCTGTAGCTCAGTGGTAGAGCGCGTCCTTGGTAAGGACGAGGTCATGGGTTCAAGCCCCATCAGCAGCTCCATCCGTTTGCCCCGCAGGGGGTTGCGTTGCCGCTGATGCGGCCGGCGAGGTTGCGGCGGGGCAACGGGCGTCCGGCACGGGCCGGTCCGTTGCAGCGCCGAACGGGTTGTCCGCGACACAGTACACTTTGGCTGGGAGGAATTAGCCGACCATGGCTAAGGAGGATTTCAAACGAACCAAGCCACACCTCAACGTCGGTACGATCGGTCACGTGGACCACGGCAAGACCACGCTGACCTCGGCCATGACGCTGTATCTGAGCAAGAAGGGGCTGGCAGACTACCGCACGTTCGACAGCATCGACAACGCCCCCGAGGAAAAGGAACGCGGCATCACGATCCAGACGCAGCACGTCGAGTACCAGACGGAGAACCGGCACTACGCCCATGTCGACTGCCCCGGGCACCGGGACTACATCAAGAACATGATCACGGGCGCCGCGCAGATGGACGGCGCCGTCCTGGTGGTCAGCGCCGCCGATGGGCCCATGCCGCAGACCAAGGAGCACGTCCTCCTTGCGCGCCAGGTGAACGTTCCGGCCATCGTGGTCTTTCTGAACAAGACCGACCAGCTTGACGACCCCGAGCTGTTGGAGTTGGTCGAGTTGGAAGTGAGGGAGATCCTGAGCGACTACGAGTTCCCGGGCGACGACGTGCCGGTCATCTCCGGCTCGGCGCTGAAGGCGCTGGAGGAGCCCGACAACGAGGAGGCCACCCAGTGCGTCGTCGATCTGCTGGCGGCGCTCGACGAGTACATCCCCGAGCCGGTGCGCGCCATTGATCAGCCGTTCCTGATGCCCGTCGAGGACGTGTTCAGCATCAAGGGGCGCGGCACGGTCGGCACGGGCCGCGTGGAGCGAGGCACGGTGCGCGTGGGCGACGAGATCGAGATAGTCGGCCTGACTTCCGAGATCCGCAAGACCGTGGTGACGGGCGTTGAGATGTTCCGCAAGACGCTCGACACGGGCCAGGCCGGCGACAACATCGGTGTCCTGCTGCGCGGCGTGGAGAAGGACGAGCTTGAGCGCGGGATGGTTCTGGCCAAGCCCGGCTCGATCACGCCCCACACCAAGTTCGAGGGAGAGGTTTACGTGCTGACCGACGATGAGGGCGGTCGCCACAAGCCGTTCTTCCCCGGCTACCGTCCCCAGTTCTACTTCCGCACCACTGACGTGACAGGCACCATTACCTTGCCGGAAGGCGTGGACATGGTCATGCCGGGCGACAACGTTACGCTGGTGGGGCAACTGATCACGCCGATCGCGATGGAAGAGCAGTTGCGTTTTGCCATCCGCGAAGGGGGCCTCACCGTGGGCGCCGGCGTTGTCACCAAGGTGATCGAATAAGGCAGGACCGATGCGCCAGTACGTCACGCTCGAATGCACGGAATGTCGGAACGAGAACTACCGCACCTCCGTTGAGACGCGTGGCGGGAAGCGTCTGGAGTTGAGGAAGCACTGTCGGCGGTGCCGGAAACACACCCTGCACCGCCAGAAGAGGAAATAGAACGGGAACGCAGCCCGGTCGGCAGTTCCCCTCGCGAGTACCCCGGTGCCAGCGCGAACCGACGGGACAGAGAGTTCAGGCCAGTAGCTCAACTGGGAGAGCACCGGTTTCCAAAACCGGCGGTTGGGGGTTCAAGTCCCTCCTGGCCTGCCAGTCCACAGGTCGGCGCGCCGCACGGGGTGGGGTAGAAGTTACTCGAGGTCCCGTTAGCCTCCGCCCACGATCTTGACGCCATATCGTCCCGGCCAAGGAGTCTACGCGCGCACGGTGGCAGCCGGCGCCCTGTTGCTGCTCGGGCTGTTCGGCAGTGTGCGCCTGTACCAGGCCAAGCTCAGCGATGCCACGTTCCCGCTGCTGGGCATGGACCTGCGCTACGCCGCCGTCTGGGGCGCCGGGCTCTTCGTGGTGGTGGGTACGGTCGTGTTCTGGCTGGCGTACGGGCCCCGCACGGGCATAAGGGGCATCGACGGGAAGGTCCATAAACTCATTGATCTGCTGGTCGAGACCGAAACCGAGTTGGGGAAGGTCTCCTGGCCTGGCTCTGACGAACTGACCCGTTCCACGACGGCGGTGCTGGTTTCCATCATTCTGCTGGGCGGTTTCCTGGCCGCCGTGGACACGGTGGTGGCGCTCCTGATACGTTTGTGGGTTTCCTGACGGGGATGCCCGACGTGGCGCCCGACCCTCGGCAGGACCTGACGCGCTGCGGGCTGGCGCAGCCCGTGGCTCGACCTATCCAAGCAGAAAAGCGGGTGAAGCCGCGCGGAAAAAAGTGATGCCAGAATCGGCGCAGGACCAAGAAAGCGCAACGGAAACCCAGGAACAGCCCACGGAATGGTTCGTCCTTCGGGTTCAGAGCAACCGTGAGGCGAAGGTCCAGGCTAGCCTGATCCGGATGCTCGAACTGAGCAAGATGAGGGACCGCGTGCCGGAGGTGCTCGTGCCGACCGAGTCCGTCACGGAGATGCGCGGCGGCAAGCGGCAGGTCGTCGAGCGCAAGCTCTTCCCGGGCTACATCATCGTGCAGGTCGAGGTGGACGAGAACGGTCGTATCCCGGACCAGCTCTGGCAGCAGATAAGAGAGACCAGCGGAGTAGGCGACTTCATCGGCGCCGAGCGTCCCTGGCCCGTCCGCGCCGAAGAGGTGGCCCGAATCCTTGGCCAGGCCCAGGAGGTCAAGGCCGAGGCCCCGAAGCTGGAGATCGACGTCAAGGAAGGCGAGATGGTCCGCATCAAAGAGGGGCCGTTCAAGAACACCGAAGGCTACGTCGAAGAGGTCAACCCGACCAGCGGGAAGGTCAAAGTCGTCATCAACATCTTCAACCGGGCCACGCCTGTGGAACTGGAGTACTGGCAGGTGCAGCCCCTTTGAGGCGGATCTGAGCATCCACAGGGAGCGGAGAGGCCACGGCACATGGCGAAGCGAGCGCAACCGACGGCGGTGTTGAAGGTCCTGGTGACCGGAGGGCAGGCGAATCCGGCGCCCCCCCTCGGCCCCGTGCTGAGCCAGCACCGCGTTGACATAGGCCGGTTCATCAGCCAGTTCAACGATAAGACCCAGGACCAGATGGGCATTCCGCTGCCGGTGGTGGTGAGGGTCTACCGGGACGGGTCATTCGAGTTCGACGTCAAGACACCTCCGGCCTCCTATCTGATCAAGCGGGCCGCCGGGGTGGTAAGGGGCGCCCAGACGCCCAGCCGCGAGTCGGCGGGCAGCATCACGCGAGGGCAGCTCAGGGAGATCGCGGAGCAGAAAATGGAAGACCTGAACGCCGATGACGTGGAGGCCGCCATGCGCATCATCGAGGGCACCGCGCGCAGCGCCGGCGTTGAGGTGATGGAGGACGGTTGAGCGACCGACCCCAGGGACCAGCAACGGAGCAAGAGCCACACATGGGACGAAGGAGTCGCAGATACGAGAGTTCACGGGCCGTGGTCGAGCAGGGCCGCTTCTATCGGCTGGAGGAAGCCGCTGAGGCGCTCAAGTTGATGCGAGCGGCGCAGTTCGACGAGACGGTCGAGTGCAGCGTGCAACTGGGGATCGACCCTCGCCACAGCGACCAGCAGATCCGCGGGACCATCTCGCTGCCCCACGGAACGGGCAGGACGAGCCGCGTGGCCGTCTTTGCCGAGGGCCCGGCAGCCGAGGCGGCGCAGCAGGCAGGGGCGGAGTACGTCGGAGGGGACGAGCTGATCCAGAAGGTGGAAGGCGGCTTCACGGACTTCGACGTGGCCCTGGCCGTGCCGGAGATGATGAGCCGAATCGGCCGGCTGGGCCGATTCCTCGGGCCGCGGGGCCTGATGCCCTCTCCAAAGAGCGGCACCGTGCGACAGGACATTGCCGACGCGGTGGCCGAGTTCAAGGCGGGCAAGATCGAGTTTCGCAACGATTCCGGCGGGAACGTGCACGTGCCGGTGGGAAAACTCTCCTTCAGCGTCGAGGCGTTGGTGGAGAACGCCCGCACGCTCGTCGAGCAGTTGCTCAGGATGAAGCCGCCCGCCGCAAAGGGGAGGTACCTGCGGAAAGCCTGCCTCGGTTCCACCATGAATCCCGCGTTGCGTATTGACGTCTCCGAGTTCACGGGTCGGGGTTGAGAAGATGGCGAGCAAGCTGAAGGAACTGATCGTCGCGGAACTGGCGGACAAGTTCCGCGACTTGGACCGGACCGGCTGCGTGCTGGTCAACTACGAAGGCATGAAGGCCGGTCAGGCCACGGCGGTGCGCAGCAGTGTGAGGCAGGCCGGCGGCGAGATGACAATTGTCAGGAACACCCTTTTCGCGCGGGCTCTGGGATGCGTCGGGGTCGAAGGGCTCGGCTCCTTGCTGCAAGGGCCGATCGCGGTGATCTCCGCCGAGAATCCCGTTGACGCCGCCAAGGCCGCCAAGCAGGCCGCGGGCCTCTGCCCGGGGCTGCACGTGCGCGGCGGCTACGCGGAGGGCGACGTGATCGGCGTGGCGGCGGTGAGCAAACTGGCTGACATCCCCAGCCGAGAGACACTCCTGAGCATGGTGGCCGGGGCGCTCACAGCGCCCTTGCGACGGCTGGCGTACGGCCTGCTGGCAAAGCCCAGGGCCCTGGTGAGCGCAATAGAGCAGCTTCGCGATTCGAGAGAAGGACAGACTGAGTAAACCTTGAATACACGCAGATGGGAGGTCTGGCGATGTCTGAAGCTACTGTTGAAGAAAGCACGCAGCAGTTCTCGGAGAAGGTGGAACAGGTGCTCGAGATGCTCAGCGGGTTCACGCTTCTGGAGCTGAGCGAGCTGGTGGAGGCCTTTGAGGAGAAGTTCGGCATTCAGGCTGCCGTGCCGATGGCCGTGGCTGCGGGCGTTCCGGCGGCCGGGGCCGACGCAGAGGAAGAGGAAGAGCCCACCTCGTTCAAGGTGGTTCTGAAGGACTTCGGCGACAAGAAGATCCAGGTTATCAAGGCCGTCCGCTCTCAGACCACGCTGGCTCTGAAGGAGGCCAAGGAGCTTGTTGAGGGCGTGCCGGCCACCGTCAAGGACGGTCTGTCGAAGGAAGAAGCCGACAAGTGCGCCGCAGTGCTCGCTGAGTCCGGGGCGGGCGTGGAGGTCCAGCCGGAATAGCGCACCACGCTGCCGGGAGCCGGCGCCTGCGCAATCGGGAGCGGGTGGTGTTCGTGGCGTATTCGATCAGTGAGACGGGGGCGTTGTGGGTCCGAACGTCTGCCTTCAGGTGACCCGGACCCGGTCTTGTACCTGAGCCAGGAGCGGGGCGGATAGAGCATGAGAACCCGTGACTTCTCGAAAATCGGCAACGCGGTGGCGATTCCCAATCTCACCAGCATCCAGCGGGACTCGTACAAGGAATTCCTGCAGGCGGAGGTCCCCCCGCACAAGAGGGAGGACGTCGGCCTGCAAAGGATCCTGGACGAGACCTTCCCCATAGAGAACGAGGGCAAGAACGTCCGGCTGGATCTGGTGAACTACAGGCTGGGCAAGCCGCGCTTCGTGCCCGAGCAGTGTCTTCAGCTCAGGCTCACGTACGGGCGCCCGTTTTACATTCGCGCCCGCCTTCACAAGGGCAACGAGGTGATCGAGGAGGACGTCTACCTCGGCGAGATGCCGATCATGCTCGGCGGCGGGGAGTTCATCATCAACGGGGCCGAGCGCGTGATCGTGAGTCAGCTCCATCGCTCGCCGGGGTGTGACTTCTCCCTGGAGGGCGCGGGCGACCGCGTGTTCCACTCCTGCCGGATCATTCCGCAGCGGGGCAGCTGGATCGAGATGGAGGTCAAGCGGCGCGGCTACCTGGCCTGCCAACTGGACAGGAGCGGCAACCTGCCCGTCACTCTCCTGCTGCGGGCGATGAATGATAAATACAGCGCGGACGAAGACATACTGAAGCTCTTCTACGAGATCGAGAAGGTCAACTTTTCCTCGGGCACGGCGGGCGCCAAGTTGCGTGAGCGGGTCAGCGCCGTCACCGTCACGCTCGGGGACGAGGACGACGTGAAGCTGATCTCGGCGGGTGAGACCATTACGGAGGAGTTGGCCCAGCAGCTTGCCAAGGCGGGGCTGAAGTCGCTGAAGGTCCTGCCGGCAGACTTCGATCCGGTCGTGCTCGCCACTCTGGCCGAGGACCATAGCAGCAACCACGAATCCGCGGTCAAGGAGCTCTATGGAAGGCTTCGTCCGGGCACGCCGTTCACGTTCGAGAAGGCGCGCGCGACGATCTGGGAGAAGTTCTTCGACCCCAACCGCTACCAGCTCGGCAGGGTGGGGCGGTTCCGAATGAACCGCAAGTTCAAGGAAGAAGTGCCGCTGGACGAGCAGTGCCTCCGCGCCGAGGACGTGGTCAACTGCGTGCGGTCCATCATGCGGCTGCGCGCCGGTGAGGGCAACATCGACGACATCGACCACCTGGGAAACCGGCGGGTGCGCACCATCGGCGAACTGGCCAGCGACCAGTTGCGCCGGGGCTTCCTGAAGATGCAGCGCACGGTGCGCGACCGGATCAACCTGAAGGACCCCGAGAGCTTCACGCCACGCAGCCTTATCAACAGCAAGACCGTCAGCGCCGCCATCAACTATTTCTTCGGGCGCAGCGAGCTTTCGCAGATCGTTGACCAGACGAACCCGTTGAGCCAGCTGACCAACGAGCGGCGCCTCAGCGCGCTTGGACCGGGCGGGCTGAACCGCAAGCGTGCGGGGTTCGAGGTGCGGGACGTGCACATGTCGCACTACGGGCGCATCTGTCCCATCGAGACGCCCGAGGGCCCCAACATCGGGCTGATCACCTCGCTGAGCGTCTACGCCGGCGTGGACGAGTTTGGTTTCCTGGTCACGCCCTACCGCGTCGTGCGGGACGGCGTGCCGACGGACGAGATACGCTACCTGCGCGCGGACGAAGAGGAGGAAGCCTACATCGTCCCGGCCGACTCGGAGCTCGGTGGCGCGGCGCAGAGCCAGTCGGTTGTCGTGCGACAGAGCGGCGACCTGGCCGAGGTCAGGGCCAAGGACGTCCAGTACATGGACGTTTCCCCGCAGCAGATCGTCGGCGTGAGCGCGAGCTTGATCCCGTTTCTCGAGCACAGCGACGCGAACCGCGCCCTGATGGGCTCCAACATGCAGCGCCAGGCCGTGCCGCTGCTGAAGACCGAGCCGCCGCTGGTCTGCACGGGAACGGAACAGGCCGTGGCACGCAACTCCGGAATGGTTGTGCTGGCCGAGAACGACGGCGAGGTGACTTACGTGGACAGCTCGCGCGTCGTGGTGGGCGGCACGCAGTACCGTCTGAAGAAGTTCCACGCGCTCAACCAGAAGACGTGCCTGAACCAGAGGCCCGTTGTCAACATGGGCCAGAAGGTCAAAGCTGGCGATGTGCTGGCTGATGGCGCCGCCACGAGCGAGGGGGAACTTGCCCTGGGCAGGAACGTGCTGGTCGCCTTTATGCCGTGGGAGGGCTACAACTTCGAGGATGCCATCCTCATCAGCGAAACGCTGCTGAAGCGGGACGCTTACACCTCGATCCACATCGAGACGTTCGAGGCGGAAATCCGCGAAACCAAGCTCGGCCGGGAGGAGTTCACACGGGACATACCGAACGTGTCCGAGCAGCAACTGCGCCACCTTGATGCGGACGGCGTGATCGTGGAGGGCACGTGGGTCAGCCCCGGGGACATCCTGGTCGGTAAGGTTGCGCCGAAGAGCCGCAGCGAACTCACGCCCGAGGAGAAGCTGCTCTACGCGATATTCGGGAAGGCCGGCGAGGACGTGCGCAACGACTCGCTCACGGTGCCCAGCGGCACTGAGGGCGTCGTCGTCGCCACGCAGCAGTTCAGCCGTCGCTCCTACCTGAGCAGCGAGAAGAGAGACGCCCTGGACGCTCAGATAGAGCAGATCACGGAGGAGGCCAACCAGAAGATAGCAAAGGCGTTCGCCGAGGCGCTGGATGACGTCAAGAAACAGGCGGGTCAGCAACTGGTGGACGCGCACAGCGGGCGCGTCTTCGAGGTGACGGACGAGATGAGCCTCGACGAAGTGGTCGAGCTGTATGAGGAGTTCGACCCGCAGGCGATGGACTTCGACGGCGCGCGGGTGAGCGCCAAGGTCCGAAAGGCCTATGAGCCTTACGAGGAGGGACTGGCCCAGCTGCGAGAGGAGCGCGACCGCGCCCTCATGGAGTTTGCGACCGGCGACGAGCTGCCCAGCGGCGTGTTGGAGATGGTCAAGGTGTACATCGCCTCCAAGCGCAAGCTGGCTGTGGGCGACAAGATGGCCGGTCGGCACGGCAACAAGGGCGTGATCGCCAAGATACTACCCGTCGAGGACATGCCCTTCCTGGCGGACGGCACACCGGTGGACATCGTGCTGAACCCCCTCGGCGTGCCTGGCCGAATGAACGTGGGCCAGATACTGGAGACGCACCTGGGCTGGGCCGCCCGGGCGCTCGGGTTCAGGGCCATCACGCCCGCCTTCGACGGGGCCACCGAGGACGAGATCCGGGATTGCCTGCGCCAGGCCAAGCTGCCCGAGGAAGGCAAGAGCGTCCTGTACGACGGGCGCACAGGCCGGTCCTTCCGCCAGAGGGTCACCGTGGGTTACATGTACATGCTGAAGCTCGGGCACCTGGTCGAGGACAAGGTGCACGCGCGCGCCACGGGCCCGTACTCCCTGATAACCCAGCAGCCCCTGGGCGGAAAGGCGCGCTACGGCGGGCAGCGGTTCGGCGAGATGGAAGTGTGGGCCCTCGAAGCCTACGGCGCGGCCCACATCCTGCAGGAACTGCTGACCGTCAAGAGCGACGATATCGAGGGACGAACGAAGATATATGAGTCCATGGTCAAGGGGGAGAACATCCTGGAGCCCGGGATACCGGTCGCCTTCGAGGTGCTCTGCAACGAGATCCGGGGGCTGGGCCTCAACATCCGCCTTGAGAAAGAGACGCTGTAGCGTGGTTACCGAAGAGATTCCTGGCTTCTGATCGGAGGCCGATGAGAATGCTGGATAGCGGCTACGACCGTATCAACGAGTACAAGTCGGTGAAGATCTCGCTGGCCTCCCCTGGGGACGTCCGCAGCTGGTCTTACGGCGAGGTGAGCGAGCCGGAGACCATCAACTACAGGACCTACCGCCCGGAGCGGGACGGCCTGTTCTGCGAGCGCATCTTCGGCCCGGACAAGGACTGGGAGTGCAGTTGCGGCAAGTACCGGGGCATGAAGCACAAGGGCATCGTCTGCGACCGGTGCGGCGTGAAAGTCACTCACAGCCGCGTCAGGCGGCGGCGAATGGGCCACATAAACCTGGCCGCACCCGTCGTGCACATATGGTTCTTCAAGAGCATGCCGTGCCGCCTGGGCAACCTGCTGGCGATGAAGAGCACCGACCTGCAGAGCGTCATCTACTTCCAGAACTACGCCGTCACCGATCCGAAAGACACCCCGCTGGAATACAAGCAGCTCCTGACGGAGGAGGAGTACCGGGAGGCGCTGCACGAGTACGGCCCGCGGGCGTTCGAGGCCCAGATGGGAGCCGAAGCCGTAAGAAGGTTCCTGGAGGACCTGGACCTGGCGCAGCTCAGCGTCGAACTGCGCGCCGAACTGAAGACCTGCTCGTCGAAGCAGCGCCGCAAGCGCATCATCAAGCAACTGACCGAGGTGGAGGCGCTCCGTGACAGCGGCAACAGGCCGGAATGGATGGTCCTGGAGGTCATACCCGTCATACCCCCGGACTTGAGGCCACTGGTCCTGCTGGATAGCGGCAACTTCGCGTCCAGCGATCTGAACGACCTCTACCGGCGCATCATCAACCGCAACAACCGGCTGAAGAAACTGCTGGACCTGAACGCGCCCGACGTGATCATCCGCAACGAGAAGCGGATGCTTCAGCAGTCGGTGGACGCGTTGTTCGACAACAGCCGCTGCAAGCGGCCCGTCATGGGCAGCAGCAACCGTCCCCTGAAGTCCCTGACCGACATGATCAAGGGCAAGCAGGGCCGCTTCCGGGAGAACCTGCTGGGCAAGCGCGTGGATTACTCCGCCCGCAGTGTTATCGTGGTCGGCCCCGACCTGAGGCTGAACCAGTGCGGCCTGCCCAAGAAGGTGGCCCTGGAGCTTTACCAGCCCTTCATCATCCGCAAGCTGAAGGAACGGGGCATAGCGGACACTCTCAAGAACGCGAAGAAGGAACTCGAAAGAAGGACCGACGAGGTGTGGGACGTCCTGGAGGAGGTCATCGAGCACCACCCGGTCCTGCTCAACCGCGCGCCGACGCTGCACCGCATGGGCATCCAGGCGTTCGATCCGGTCCTGGTCGAGGGCAACGCGATCAAGCTGCATCCGCTGGTGTGCAAGGGGTTCAACGCCGACTTCGACGGCGATGCCATGGCGGTTCACCTGCCCCTGAGCGTCGAGGCCCAGGTCGAGGCGAAGACCCTTATGATGGCCCCGCACAATGTCTTCACCCCCCAGAGCGGCAGGCCGATCATCGGGCCGTCCCACGACATCGTCCTGGGCTGCTACTACCTGACGGTCGAACCCCGGGCCGAGCAGCGCGACGTTAAGAGCTTCTCGAACTTCACCGAAGTCCACATGGCCTACGCCCAGGGACGGCTTGACGTGCACACGCGGGTCCGGGTGCGGGCGCGGGGCTTCGAGGAGGCAGTGGATCGCGTGGACGGGGCGCCCCAGCCGCTGGAGGGCCTGCTTGAGACGACGGTCGGGAGGCTGCTGTTCAATGACATGCTGCCCGAGCCATTGCCCTTCTACAACTATGCTATGGTCGGCAGCGGGCTCAACAGGGTCATCCATGACTGTTACGAACGGCTCGGCCGCGAGTCGACCGTGGAAATGCTGGACGGCATGAAAGACCTCGGTTTCCACGCGGCGACCGAAGCGGGCATCTCGTTTGCCATGGAAGACCTGAAGCTCCCGCCGAACAAAGGGAAGATCCTCAGCCAGACCGAGAAGGTGGTTGCCAAGATCTCCAAGGCCTATCGGGAGGGCGCCATCACGGACATTGAGCGGCGGCAGCGGGTGATTGACGAGTGGAGCGCCGCCACCGACGCCGTGGCTCAGGAGATGGTCGAGGAACTGGCCAACGATGAACGGGGCGGAGAGCCGTACCTGAACCCGGTCTATCTGATGATGGAATCCGGCGCCAGGGGCAAGCAGCAGCAGGTCAGCCAACTGGCCGGCATGAGAGGCCTGATGGCCAAGCCCAGCGGCCAGATCATCGAGAAGCCCATCAAGGCGAACTTCCGCGAGGGCCTGGACGTGTTGGAGTACTTCAGCTCCACGCACGGCGCCCGGAAGGGCCTGGCGGACACGGCCCTCAAGACGGCCGAGAGCGGCTATCTGACGCGCCGTCTGGCGGATGTCGCCCAGAACGTCGTGGTATCCGAGCTGGACTGCGGCACGCCCAACGGCATCACCAAGGGGCCGGTGCTGCGGGGCGACAAGGTCGCCGTTCCCCTGCGCGACATCATCACGGGGCGCGTGGCGCGCGACAACATCGTCGACCTGGTCAACGACGAGGTGATCGTGCGGGAGAATCAGCTCATCACCGAAGAGATCGCACGGCGGATCGAGCAACTGGACGAACGGATGAAGATCCGCGTTCGCTCGCCGCTGACCTGCGAGTCCCGCACGGGCGTCTGCGCCATGTGCTACGGCATGGACCTGTCAGCAAAGGAAGGGGCCGAACTCGGGCTTACCATCGGCATCATTGCCGCGCAGTCCATCGGCGAGCCGGGAACCCAGCTCACGATGAGGACCTTCCACATCGGCGGCATCGCCATCGGCGATACCCAGGAGAGCGAGATAGTGGCCAAGCGGGCGGGCATCGTGAGCTTTGACGACCTGCGGGTTGTCGAGGACCCGGAGGGTCGCGAGGTCTCCATCAGCCGGCACGGCCAGATCGCCGTCGTTGACAGCAAAGGACGGGAGTTGGAGCGCCACAGCGTGCCGCTGGGGGCGCAGGTGCTGGTCGCCGAGGGGGACGAAATCGACAAGTCCCTGCGCCTGGCCACCTGGGACACCCACTACACGCCGATCCTGGCCGAGGTCGGCGGCAAGGTCCGCTATGAGGAGATGGTCGACGGCAAGACCATTCGCGTGGAGCGCGACTCCCACGGCACCAGCCGCACCGTCGTCATGGAACACAAGGGCGACATGCACCCTCAAATACTCATCGAGGGCCCGGATCAGAACATCGTGAGTCTCTATCCCCTGCCCGAGAAGGCTATAGTCGAGGTGAAGGACGGCCAGAAGATCAGAGCCGGCACGCGGCTGGCCAGGACCCTCAGGGAAGTCCAGCGGACCCAGGACATCACGGGCGGGCTGCCGCGCGTGACGCAGTTGTTCGAGGCCCGCGCGCCCAAGGACCCGGCCGTGATGAGCGAGATCGACGGCGTCGTGACGGACATCGAGAGAAGAAGAGGGCGCACGCTTATCCGCGTGGAGGACCCGGAGACGGACTACACGTCCGAGCACACCGTCCCGGCCGGCAAGCACCTGCGTGTCAACCGCGGTGACCGCGTCACCGCAGGACAGTCGCTTGTGGACGGCCCGCTCGTGCTGGACGACCTGCTGAGGATCTGCGGCGAAGAGGCCCTGCACAACTACATGTTGGCGGAGATACAGAACGTCTACCGCGCGCAGGACGCCGCCATCGATGACAAGCACTTCGAGGTGATCATCTGCCAGATGACCCGGCGCGTGAAGGTCTCCGAGTCCGGAGACACGGACTTCCTGCCGGAGGAGGTGGTGGACAAATTCGTGTTCAGGGACGCCAACGAGAGGGTGGCCTCGCAGGGAGGGGAGCCCGCCAGCGCGGAACCGATCATCCTCGGCATCACGAAGGCGGCGCTGTCCAGTGAGAGCTTCATCAGCGCGGCGTCTTTCCAGAATACGACGCGCGTGTTGACTCGTGCCGCGCTGGCCGGCGCCGTGGACAACCTGGCCGGCCTGAAGGAGAACGTGATCCTGGGGCACCTGATCCCGTGCGGGACGGGGTTCAGCGCCTTTGCCAACTCCGAACTGAAGCGGCTGGACCTGCAGAAGAAACAGCTCGACCAGCTTGAAGATCCTGCCCCCGCAGGCTAAAATACACGTTCGGCGCGCGGGTGCGCGCCGTTTTCGACAACTGTGAGACTGGGGACACATGCCGACCATCAACCAGCTGGTGCGCAAAGGACGGAACAGGAAGAGCAGGAAGAGCAAACGACCTGCCCTGGAAGGTTGCGCTCAGAAAAGGGGCGTCTGCCTGTACGTGACGACCCGAACGCCGAAGAAGCCGAACTCGGCACTGAGGAAGGTCGCCCGCGTCCGGCTGAGCAACGGGCGCGAGGTGACGGCCTACATCCCCGGCGAGGGGCACAACCTGCAGGAGCACAACATCGTGCTGGTGCGAGGCGGCAGGGTCCGCGACCTGCCCGGCGTGCGTTACCACATCATCCGGGGCACTCTGGACACCATGGGCGTGCAGGACCGCATGCGCGGCCGATCCAAGTACGGCGCGAAGAAGCCTTCCTGACGCCGGTTTCTCAAGCAGGATATCCGCCTTCATGATAAGCGAATACCAATTCCCGGACGAACACCTGGAGCCTGACCCCCGCTACAAGAGCAAGTTGGTCAGCAAGTTCATCAACTACATCATGCATCGGGGCAAGAAGAGCGTGGCCCAGCGCCTCTTCTACGACGCGATGGAGGTCGTGACCGAGCGCGTCGAGGAGGACCCGCTGGTCGCCTTTCAGACGGCTCTGTCCAACGTGGCGCCCATCATTGAAGTCCGATCACGCCGGATAGGCGGGATGACCTACCAGGTCCCCACCGAGGTGGACAACAAGCGGCGTGTCGCGCTGGCCATGCGCTGGCTGGCCTTTGCGGCGCGAAGCAAGGTGGGCCGCCCCATGCACCTGCGTCTGGCTGATGAGATCGTTGACGCCTACCACCGGCAGGGAGCGGCATACGAGAGGCGCGAGACAACGCACAAGATGGCCGAGGCGAACCGCGCTTTCGCACACTTCGCTCGACGCCGCTGACCGGCGGCCTGTCAGACGACCCGGTCGCACGAAGGGGGCCTCGCGGCCCCCTTGTCAATTGCCGCTGGCTTCTGCTCGGAGACAGCAGCCGTGCCCATGGACCTCCACGACTTGCGCAACATCGGCATTGCGGCCCACATAGACGCGGGCAAGACCACCGTCACCGAACGCGTCCTCTTCTACACGGGCCGACTCCATCGCATGGGCAGCGTGGACGACGGGACGGCCGCCATGGACTGGAAGCCGCAGGAGCAGGAACGCGGCATCACGATCGTCTCCGCCGCCACGTCCTGCTTCTGGCAGACTCCCGAGCAGGGAAACGCTTCCCCCCGCAAGCACCGCTACCAGATCAACATCATTGACACGCCGGGCCACGTTGACTTCACCGTGGAAGTGGAGCGCTGCATGCGCGTGCTGGACGGCGTGGTCGTCGTCTTCTGCGGCGTCGGCGGCGTGCAGGCACAGAGCGAGACCGTCTGGCACCAGGCCGAGCGCTACGGCGTGCCGCGAGTCTGCTTCGTGAACAAGCTGGACCGCGTCGGCAGCGACTTCTTCCGCGTGGTAAGGGATATCCGCGAGCGGCTCGGTGCCAACGCCGTCCCCGTTCAGATCCCGTTGGGCCAGTCCGAAGGGTCCGTCGGAGTAGTGGACCTCATTGAGCAGGAGGCGCTTGTCTATGACGACGAGTCCCTCGGGGCCCGCTACGAGGTCCGCCCGATACCGGGCGACCTGGCCGACATGGCACGCCAGTGGCGGGGCCGGCTCATTGAGGCGGTCTGCGAGGAGGTCGAGTGGCTGGCCGACAAGTTCCTGGCCGAGGAGGCGATCACGGGTCAGGATATCCGCCGCGGGCTCCGGGAGGCGTGTATCGAGAAGCGGCTTTACCCCATCCTGTGCGGCGCTGCGCTGCGCAACCGCGGCATTCAGCCCCTGCTGGACGGCATCTGCGCCTACCTGCCCTCTCCGGCCGACCTGCCCCCCGTCACCGGGGTTGACCCGGTGACCGGCCGGCAGGTCGAGCGAGGCGCCGACCCGGAGGAGCCGCTCAGCGCAATCGCGTTCAAGATTCAGAGCGACAGGCACGGCGACCTGTACTACGCACGCGTTTACAGCGGCGTGCTCCGTGAGGGCAGCCGCGTGTACAACGCCAACCAGGAGAAGATGGAGCACCTGACGCGCATCTACAGGATGCACGCGAACTCCCGCGAGCAGATGCACGAGACCGGCCCGGGGGAGATCGTCGCCCTCGTGGGACTGCGGGCCAGCGTGACCGGCGACACGTTGTGTGACAGGAAACACCCGGTCGTCTACGAGCGGATTCACTTCCCCGAGACGGTCATTTCGATGGCCATCGAGCCGAGGACGCAGGCGGACCGCAAGAAGCTGGACGAGGCGCTGGACGAGCTGGCGCGCGAGGACCCCACGTTCCGCCGGACACTGGACCAGCAGACCGGGCAGCTCCTGATAAGCGGCATGGGGGAGTTGCACCTGGACATCATCCGCGACAGGCTGCTGCGGGAGTTCAACGTCGAGGCCAGAATCGGCGAGCCCCGCGTCTCCTACCGCGAGAGCATCCGTGAGGCCGCCACCGTGGAGGAGGTCTTTCAGAGGGAGATCGAAGGCCACGGCCAGTATGCGCGCGTGGTGATAAGGTTCGAGCCGAGCCAGGGCGCCGCGCTGGGATTCAGCAATCAGGTCTCCAGGGATACCTTGCCGCAGCACATGGCCCGGGCCGTCGAGCGCGCCCTGACGCAGAACGCCACGGGGCCGCTGTACGGCTTCCCGCTGATCAACGTCAGGGCAACGCTCCTGGACGCGACGACGCATCCGGTGGATTCCACTGAACTGGCGTTCGAGGCGGCTGCGTCGGCCGCGCAGCGGCGCGCGCTCGATCAGGGCGGCTGCCAGCTGTACGAACCCTACATGCGCCTGGAGATCGTGGCGGGTGAGGACAGGATCGGCGAGGTGATCAGCTACGTCAACGGATGCCGCGGGAGCATCCTGGAGATGCACTCGCGGGACGCGCTGCGCGTGCTGCGTGCCGAGGCGCCGTTGTCCGAGCTGTTCGGGTTCGCCACCCGGCTGCGGTCGCTGACGCAGGGACGGGGCACCTACAGCATGGAGCCTTGGGAGTACAGGCCCGCCCCCTCCAATGCGTTGGATTTCGCTTGAGCGGCCGGCGCATTCTGTTACCCTTGCCTCCGGACCGACACAGGGACCGACGATGCACCGAGACACCTACCGCGTCACTTTCCAGCCGGAAGGCCGAAGCGTTTTTGTCCTTGGCGGCGCGAAGCTGGTCGAGGCGGCCGGCCGGGCCGGCATGATCCTGAATCAGCCCTGCGGCGGCGAGGGATCCTGCGGCAAGTGCCGCGTGGAAGTGCTCAGCAATGCCCCCGCCCCGACCGCCGCGGACCGGCGGCACCTGGACGAGGAGGCGCTCGCCGGCGGATGGCGGCTCGCCTGCCAGCTCGAAGTGCAGGGCGACATGGTCGTCTCCGTGCCGCAGGAGACGCGCTTCTTCGAGCAGCTCATCCTGACCGAGGGCAAGGGCTGCGCGTATCCCTTCTGCCCGAACGTCCGCAAGAGGTTCGCCACCGTCCCGGAGGCCACGGTCGAGGACCAGCGCAGCGACCTGGACCGCCTGAAGGACGCGATCGGGGAGGAGTCCCTCCGTGCGGACCTTGCCCTGGTGCGCGCCTTGCCGGGCATGCTGCGGCGCGAAACGGAAGGCGTCACGGTAGTGCTGGAAGGGGACGGTATCCAATCACTGGAGGGCGGCGATACCACCGGCAGTCTCTGGGGCGTGGCTTTTGACATAGGCACCACCACCATCGTCGGCACGCTGCTGAACCTGGCCGGAACGCACTACGGCGGCTCCGCAGCGGTGGCGGCGCGAACCAACCCGCAGGTCCACTTCGGCGATGACGTCGTCACCAGGATCAGCTACATCGAGAAGCACGCCGACGGCCTCGACAAGATGCGCAAGCGGCTGCTGACGTGCCTCAACGAGATCATCATCGAGATGTGCGAGGCGGCGGGCATCGAACCGGAATCCGTTTACGAGGCCACGGCGGTCGGCAATACCACCATGAGCCACATCTTCCTCGGCGTGGACCCCAGCCCCATCGCGCACGCCCCCTACGTCGCGGTCCTGCGGGAGGGCATCGACGTCAAGGCGCGCTCGCTGGGCCTGGAGGTCGGTCGGGACGCCAACCTGCACGTGCTGCCCAACATCGCCGGGTTCGTGGGCAGCGACACGGTGGCGCTGATCCTGGCGTCCGGAATGGCCCGCCAGGAGGAGGTGCGGCTCGGCATAGACATCGGGACCAACGGCGAGTTGGTCCTGGGCAACAGCGAGAGGCTGCTGGCCTGCTCATGCGCGGCGGGACCCGCCTTCGAGGGCGCGCGGATACGCCAGGGCATGAGAGCCACCGAGGGCGCCATCAGCAAGGTCGTCGTCAACGAGGACATCGAGGTGGGCGTCATCGGCGGCGGCAGAGCGAGCGGCATCTGCGGCAGTGGCCTGATCGACGCGGTGGCGCAGCTCCTGGATGCGGGCATGATCGATGAGACGGGCCGTATCCTGACCGCCGATGAGGCGCCGGACGACCTGGGGGACGGCCTGCGCGGGGCGCTCGTTTCCTTCGACGGGCAGCCCGCCGTCGAGCTGGTCGGCGCGCGCAGGAGCAAGGTCGGCGAGCCAATACTGCTGACGCAGCGGGACATCCGTGAAGTGCAGCTTGCCAAGGCGGCGATTCAGGCCGGCATCCAGGTCCTGGCCGACGAGTTCGGGGTGGCGCCGCAGGGAATCTCGCAGGTGCTGCTTGCGGGAGGCTTCGGCAACTTCATCCGCCGCTCCCACGCCAAGAGGATCGGCCTGCTGCCGCCCATAAGCAACGACCACATCGAGTTCGTGGGCAACGCCGCTTCCACGGGCGCCAAGACGGCGCTGGTGTGTGCCGAGTGTCGGGACGAGGCGGAGCGCCTGAGCCGCAAGACCGAGTACATCGAGCTGGCCAGCCGACCGGATTTCCAGCTCTACTTCAGCGAGGCGCTGATGTTCTCCCGTCCGGCCGATGCCTCTGCGTGAGCGGGGCAGGGGGGATGGGCTCAGACGTTCATGACGCTTTCGAGCTTCTTCGCCAGCACGTCGTCCACCTGGCGCTCGTACTGGCCGGTCAGTTCCTGGACGTCGTCCTTGCCCCGCCGACACTCATCCTCGCTGATGCTGGATTCCTTCTCCTCGTGGTCGAGGTGGCGGTTGGCGTCGCGACGGACGTTGCGAATGGCGATGCGCGCCTCCTCCGCCAGCGCCCGCACACGTGACCCTACCTGCTCGCGGCGCTCCTGGCTCAGCGGAGGGACGGCCAGCCGGATCACCTTCCCGTCGCTCTGCGGATGGATGCCGATGTCGCTTGTCTGGATGGCCTTCTCGATGTTCGTCAGGGACCCGGGATCATAAGGCTTGATGACGATCAACTGGGGGTCGGGCACGGCGATCTGGGCCATCTGCTTCAGCGGCGTGGGGGAGCCGTAGTAGTCCGCGCGGATGTTCTCCACCAGGCCGGCGCTGGCGACGCCCGTGCGAATGCCCCGCAGGTTGTCCTGGAAGACCTGCACCGCCTTCTCCATGCGTTCCTCGGCGTCCAGCAGTATGTCGTCAGTTGGCATCTTCGGCGCACCCTATGAGCGTTCCCACTGGTTCGCCGGCGGCCGCCCGGCGGATGTTGCCTTCGACGGCGTAGTTGAAGACGCGCACGGGCAGCGAATGCTCCATGCACAGCGAGACGGCCGCCAGGTCCATCACGCCCAGCTTGCGCTCGAGTACTTCGCCGTAGGTGATGGAGGCGAACATCTGGGCGTCCGCGTCCTGCTCCGGGTCGGCGGCGTAAACGCCGTCCACTCGGGTGGCCTTCAGCAGGATGTCCGCGCCGACCTCGATGGCGCGCAGCGCGGCAGCGGTGTCCGTCGTCAGGAGGGGATTGCCCGTGCCGCCGGCCAGGAGGACGACCTTCCCGGCCTCCAGGTCTGCGACGCATCGCTCCGGCTGGAAGGCGTCCACCATGCGGGGGACGGCGAAGGCGCCGTAATGCGTTGCCGGGCAGCCGATCTGCTCCAGGCGATGGCGAAGCACCAGCGAGTTGATGACGGTGGCGAGCATGCCGGCGTAGTCGGCCAGTATGCGGCCCTGGCCGGCCGGGCAGAATGTCGCGCCGCGCATGACGTTGCCGCCCCCGACGACGACGGCGACCTGGGCGCATGCCCGGCGGGCGGAGGCCAGTTCCGCGGCGATGAAGCGGAGGGCCCCCTCGTCGAAAGGTCCCGTGCTGGCGCTGGCGAACACGCTGCCGCTCAGCTTCAGCATCACGCGCTGCGGCGCCGCGTCGCTATCCATCCGTGACGGTCCTCCGGCATGGCCTCGCGGCGAACGGCTATTCCCCCATGGCCATTCGCGCGAAGCGTCGCACCTCTATGTTCTCGCCCAGTTTGGCGATGGTCTCCTTGATCAGATCCTCGACCGTCCTGGCGTCGTCGCGGATGTAGGTCTGTCGGAGCAGGCAGACCTGGTCGTAGAACTTGTTGAGCTTGCCATCGACGATCTTCTCGCGGATGTTCTCGGGCTTGTCGGCGCACTGCTGCGCGTAGATGGCCCGTTCGGCCTCGACGGTCTCTTCAGGCAGGTCGTCCGGCCCCATAGCCCTGGGGCTCATGGCGGCCACCTGCATGGCCAGTTCCTTGCCGAGCTCCTGGAACGTGTCGCTGCGTGCGACGAAATCCGTCTCGCAGGCCAGTTCCACCAGCACGCCGATGCGCCCGTTGCCGTGGACGTAGGAGAAGACGGCGCCCTCAGCGGCCTCGCGGGTGCTCTTCTCCTGGGCCTTGGCCAGGCCCTTCTCGCGCAGTATGACGCGTGCCTGTTCCACGTCGCCGTCGGTCTCCACCAGCGCTCTCTTGCAGTCCATCAGGCCCGCGGAGGTAATCTCACGCAGTTCCTTCACCATCTGGGCGGATATGCTCATTCCGTGCTCTCCGTCAGGTAGTCCGTTTCAGGGCGGTCCCGTGATGTCCGGGGGTTGGGCGGCGCAGTGTCCTACTGTGCTTCGCTTTCCGCCGTTTGCTCCGATGCGGCCGGGACCTCCACCTGGTCCTCGGCGGGTTCCTCTGCCGGCTCTTCCTCGGCCGGAGGCGGCTCCTCGGCCGACGGGGCCGTTACTTCTTCCGGTACGGTCGCCGCCTCGGCAGGCGCCGGTGCGCCTCTTCTGCCGGTGCCGGCGAGGACCGCGTCCGAGACGGTCCTCAGGAAGATCTGGACGGCGGCGATGGAGTCGTCGTTGCCCGGCACGACCACGTCGAGCTCCTCGGGATCGCCGTCGGTGTCGGTGAGGGCGATGATGGGGATGTCGAGCTTGCGGGCCTCCCGGATGGCGATGTGCTCGCGCACCGGATCGACGACCACGATAAGCCCGGGCAGCCTGTCCATGTTGCGCACGCCGCCGAGGTTACGCAGGATCTTGCGCTTCTCCCGCCTCAAGGTGGAGACCATCTTCTTGCTGTACAGGTCTATCTGGCCGGTCGCTTCCAGCCCTTCCAGCTCGTCCAGGCGGTCGAGGCGCTTGCGCACGGTGACGTAGTTGGTCAGCAGGCCGCCCGGCCATCTCTCGGCCACGTAGGGCATGCCGCAGCGCGTCGCCTCCTTGATGACCATGCCGCTGGCCTGCTTCTTGGTCCCCGCGAACATCACGTACTCGCCCCTGGCGGAGATCGCCTGGGTGAGCCTTCGGGAGACGATCAGGCCCCGTAACGTCTCGCGCAGGTCGATGATGTGAATCAGGTTGCGCTTCTTGAAGATGTACGGCTTCATGCTCGGGTTCCAGCGACTGGCGCGATGGCCGAAGTGGAACCCGGCCTGGATCAGTTCACGGATGTCCAGAGTAGCCAAGCTTTCTCTCCTGAATGACATATGCCGTTTGACAAGAACAGAACCGCACTGCTCACCACGTGGCACTGCGCCGGCATATTCGGGTACGCATAGTGCCCCACGCGACGGAGCAGGCTTATGCACGCAGAAGGCGAGTGCACCACCGAAGATACGACAGCCTTACTATACATTATGCGCCGCAGCCTGTCAAGGCGACGATGACGCAACCGGCGCTCGGCCCGCCGCCTTGCGCCGGAAGGCCGGATTGGATATCGCTCTGACCTCTGTGGTACAATATCGCCCCGTTCGCCTGACCTGTCGCGGCCTGTGCATCGGGCGTGGCCGCGGCCGGAGCTCTCCGGGGGATGTGGCATGGTTGGCACGGCTGTTGTCGGGGCGGGCCACTGGGGCAAGCACCTGGTGCGCAACTTCGCGGCACTGCCGGGGGCGGACCTGAAGTACGTCTGCGAGGTCAAGGAAGAAGTAAGAAGCAAGATGGCCGACCTCTACCCGTCGGCCTGCGTCACGGACGACACGGAACGGGCCCTCTCCGACCCGGCGGTGACGGCCGTCGTGGTGGCGGTCGAATCGCCCCTGCACCCCGAGGTCGCCAGGGCGGCCCTCGAGGCGGGCAAGCACGTCTACGTTGAGAAACCCCTGGCGTTGAGCGCGCCGGCGGCGGAGGAACTCATTGCGCTGGCCGGCGCCCGCGGCCTGAAGCTCATGGTCGGGCACCTGCTGGAGTACCACCCGGCCGTCCAGTACATGAAGCAGGCAATCGCCGACGGCGCGGTGGGGGAGCCGCTCTACCTCTACTCCCAGCGGGTGAACCTGGGCATAATCCGCACCCGGGAGAACGCCTGGTGGTCGCTGGCGCCGCACGACGTCTCGGTGGCGTGCTACCTGTTCGAGGCCGAGCCGGCCAGCGTCTCGGCGTGCGGACGGGATTACCTCCAGCCTGGCGTAGAGGACGTCGTGTTCGCCAGCCTCACGTTCGCCGACGGGCGCATGGCCCACGTCCACGTCTCCTGGCTCGACCCGCACAAGATCCGGAAGATAACGCTCATCGGCTCCAAGAAGATGGTCGTCTTTGACGACATGGAGCCGGCGGAGAAGATACGCATCTACGACAAGGGCGCCGACGTGAAGGCCAGCGTCGAGAGCTACGCCGAGGCCATCGCGCTGCGCACCGGCGACATACGCATCCCGAAGATCTCGAACGACGAACCCCTCCGGCTGGAGTGCCGGCACTTCATCGACTGCATCCTCAACGACACGCAGCCGCGCAGCGACGGCGCGGACGGGCTGCGAGTGGTCAAGGTGCTGGAGGCCGGCAGCAGGTCGCTGGCGCAGGGCGGCGCGCCCGTCGCTCTGTGAGACGGGCGGGCCGCGTTCGCCTGTGGAACGAACGTCTGGAGGAGCCGCAATGTCCGCAGCAGAAAGCCCCTACTTCGCGCACGAGAGCAGCTACGTGGACGAGGGCGCCGACGTGGGCGAGGGCACCAGGATATGGCACTTCAGCCACGTCATGAGCGGCGCCAGGGTTGGCAGGAACTGCAGCATCGGCCAGAGCGTGCTGGTGTCGGGCAAGGCCGTCGTCGGCGACAACGTGAAGATCCAGAACAACGTGTCCGTGTATGACGCCGTGACCCTGGAGGATTACGTCTTCTGCGGGCCGAGCGTGGTTTTCACGAATGTCCTCAACCCGCGCAGCCACATATCCCGCAAGCACGAGTACCGCCCCACCTTTGTTCGGGAGGGGGCGACGATCGGCGCCAACGCGACGGTGGTGTGCGGCCACACGATCGGGCGATACGCCTTTGTGGGCGCCGGGGCCGTCGTGACGCAGGACGTCCCGGATTACGCCCTCGTTTACGGCAACCCCGCTCATCAGCGCGGGTGGATTTGCAGGTGCGGCGTGAAGCTGGCGCCGGCTGGCGGCGCGGCGCAGTGCGAAGCGTGCGGCGAAAGATACCGGCTGGTCGAGGGGCTGCTGAGGCCCGAGTGACCCGCCCGCCGGGAGCCGCTGTTTTTGCGGAAGGTGAGTGATCGACATGCACGTTCCCCTGCTGGACTTGAAGGCGCAGTTCAGGACCATTCGAGACGAGATCACGGCTGCCGTCGAGGAGGTGCTCGAGAGCCAGTACTTCATCAACGGCCCCGCGGTGGCGGAGCTGGAGGGGCGGATTGCGGAATACTCGGGCTGCGCGGCGGCAGTGGGGGTCTCCAGCGGCACGGACGCCCTGCTCTGCGCCCTGATGACACTGGGCATCGGTCCCGGCGACGAGGTCATCACCACGCCCTACACGTTCTTCGCGACGGCGGGGTGCGTGTGGCGCGTCGGGGCCAGGCCCGTCTTCGTTGACATCCTGCCCGAGACGTTCAACATCGACGCGTCGAAGATCGAGGCGGCGGTCACCGGTAAGACGAAGGCCGTGATGCCCGTGCACCTGTTCGGGCAGGCGGCCGACACGGACCCGGTCCTGGCGGTTGCCGGTGAGCATGACCTTCACGTCATCGAGGACGCCGCCCAGGCCATCGGGGCGACCTACAAGGGGCGCAAAGCCGGTTCCATCGGGACGGTCGGCTGCTTCAGCTTCTTCCCCTCGAAGAACCTGGGCGGGATCGGGGACGGGGGCATGATCGTCACGCAGGACGCGGAGCTGGCCCGGCGGCTGCGCGTCTTCCGCAATCACGGCGCCGAGCCCAAGTACTACCACAAGTGGGTCGGGGGCAACTTCCGGCTGGACACGCTCCAGGCCGCCGCGTTGATCGTCAAGCTGCGCTACCTGGACGAATGGTCCGCCGCCCGACGCGCCAACGCCGCGCGATACGGCGAACTGCTCGCCGACTGCGAGCAGGTCGTCACCCCGACGGTCCGCGAGCATAACGTGAGCATCTTCAACCAGTACGTCATCCGCGTGCCCGAGCGGGACCGCCTCAGGGAGCAGCTTGGCGAGAAGGGGATCGGCACGGCCATCTACTACCCCGTGAGCCTTCACCAGCAGGAGTGCTTCGCTTCGCTGGGATACGGCGAAGGGGACTTCCCGGAGTCAGAGCGAGCCGCCTCGGAGTCGCTGGCCCTGCCCATCTACGCCGAACTGACCGACGAGCAGATCGGTTACGTGGCGGAGAGCGTGAAGGGGTTCTTCGGCTGAGCCCGCCGCCCGGCGGGAACGCGCGGCATGAGGGCATCGGCGGCCTCCCCGCCGCAGACCGACGCGACCCAGTCTCGAAGCACTGACCAGGACGCCCGTTTGTCCGACTCCGGGGCGACGCGCAGCGTGCACGGGTTGGCCACGATCACCCCGTTCGAGCGGCGGGCAACGCCCCCGGTCGTGCTGACTCGGCCCATGTCGCCGTCCACGCAGGACCGCAGCCGCAAGCCGAAGGCGTGGATCAGGCGCATCAGCGCGCGCAGGTCGCCGAGTGCGCCCGCCCGCGAGCCGGCGGAGAGCAGATCCTCCCGCAGGCTGCGGCCCGAAGCCGGCTCCATGACGACCCACCCCGCCCCGGCCCTGCCGCCGGCAACGACGCCCAGCACGCGCCGGCACGGCAGCCGGCAGGTTCGCGCCACGCGGGCCGCCCGCCACACGTCCTCCGCGTGCGGGTCGGCCACCACGTGGGCGCGCTCGAGCGGCCGCGCGCCGCGACGCGCCGGCAGGCTGAGGCCCGCCTGGGCATTGACGGTAGCCTCCAAGCGCTCCAGCGGCACGCCCACCTCGCAGGCCGCGACGAAGCCGCCCGACTTGCACGCCGCCTGCCGTCGGCCGGGTCGCAGTGCGTTGCGCACCATGCGCTCGACGTACCGGCGGATGCGGCGGCGCACGCCGCGGATCACCTCGCGCCGGACGGACCGCTCCTGCCGGGGTGTCCATCCCACGGACCGGCAATAGGCATGGAGAAGGTCGCCCATCTCCGCGCCTGAACCGCCGAACATGATCAGGTTGGCGGCCAGGAGGCACAGGTCGGCCAGGCCCTCCTTCTCGCAGGGCGAGCTGAGGAAGGTCGCACGGTTCCAGTCCAGCACGGACAGTCCCGGCCCGTCGGGGCCGGGTTGCAGAATGAGGTTGTCCAGCCGCAGGTCGCCGTGGAGGATGCCCGCCTGGTGCATGGCGGCTATGGTTCGTGCGGCCAGGCGCAGGACCCGCTGCCGTTCGACGGGCGTCAGCGCGTCCGGCTCGCCGGCGTGCAGCAGGTCGAGACTGCGGTCCAGCCCGACGGCATCGGGCAGATAGCGGAACGCCAGGGCCTGGCCGCGGAGCAGGCCGAGCACGCGACGCTCGGCGGCGAAGAGGGGCTCGGCGGTGGGCACGCCGCGGCCGGCTGCCCGGGCGGCACGGTCGAACTCCCGCGCCGCCTCGGAGGGTCCCCAAAGCGCGCGCAACACCTCGCGCGAGCCAGTGCGGCGCCACCACTTCCAGACGGCGCCGGTCCCGGGCACGTGGGCGGTTACGCGCGTGTTGCCCTCGCGCAGGCGCACCGTCGCCGGCCCGGACAGGGCGGCCTCCATGTCCGCGAGCACGGGCGTCCAGGCGTCCTCGAAGGTCCCCCGCACGATGCTCCAGCCGTCGACTCGCATTACTCTCACTGCCTCGTCCCCCAGAGGGGCCGCGAAGCGCGCGGACTACAGGGGCACCTTGCGGAACACGCAGACCGCCTTCGCCCTCGATAGCAGGGCATACTTATAGGGTACCCGGAGGTGCTCCTCCCACCCCGCCTGCCGGATGTCACGGTTCACCCCCTCGCGTCGTGCGTGTGTGTTCAATCGGCGGCCGTCAGAATCTCCCGCAATCGCCGCGCCACGCGTTCGAGATTGTGGTTCTGTTCAACCTTCCGGCGCCCGGCCTGTCCGAGTCTGTGACGAAGCGCCGGGTCTTCGATCAGCCGCCCCAACGCCGTCTCCCATTCGGTCGGCGTCGCGACGGCGAGGCTGTTGTTTTCGTCCAGAATCTCGCGCGTGGCGCCGAAGACATTGCCCACCACGGGCACGCCGCAACTGAGGTACTGAAGGGCCTTGATGGGCGACTTGCCGTGACTGTAGGGCTCGTCCTTCAGCGGCAGGATGCCGATGTCGAGGTCGGCGACGAACAACGCCTCGCCGCCGGGGGCGTAGGGGACGTAGTCGAGGGGGATGTTTATCTCAGGTCGCCGCCCGCAGAATACCGCGAGGCGCGCGCGGGGGTGTCGGGCGAGGACGGCCTGAAGGGCGGTCCGACATTGTTCGAGGCTGCCGAGGTTGCCGGGCGAGCCGGCCCAGCCGATGCGGACTTCATCGTGCGGAACCCGGGGACGGGAGCGCCACAGCGACAGGTCCAGCGCCATGGGCATCACAAACACGCGCGCGGCATGGCGTCGCGCGTAAGCGGCGAGCACCTCGTTGGCGGTGGTCACGCCGCGCACGCCTGCGAGCCAGTGGCGCAGACGCCATTCCACCCGCCACCGCGTCACCGCCGAGTAGGGACGGCCCGGGCGCATCCAGATGGCATCATCGAAATCGAAAAAGACCGGCGGCCCCGCGCTGAGAAGACGGCGACGGAAGCGTCCCGGCAGCAGCGCCTTCTGGTTCACCACCGCGTCGTACTCCTTGAGCCGTTGCCAGAAATCAGGCGGAAGATCGCGGACCGAAATCACATCGAGTCGGTGCCCTTCCTCCGCCCAGAGGGGCCGGCAGGCGCGGAAGCGATAAACGGTGCTGGCGGCGTCGCCGCCGCCATAGGCCAGGACCAAGACATTCATGGGCGCTCTCCGCGGGCAGCGGGGCGAACGAAAAGCGCATCGGCGTAGGCCAGCGCGCCGTCGGTTCCCAGTCGTCCCTCGGACAGCCCGCGCAGACGGAACCCGGCGTCGCAAAGGAGCCGGTGCAGTTCCTCGAAACCGGCCGCGCCGGCGTATTGCGGGGTAAACATGACCTCAGTATACAGCACACTGACGCTCTTGAGCGCGTGGCGCCCCCCTTCGATCAACTGTCGTTCGGCGCCCTGGATATCCACCTTCATCAAGTCCACCCGATCAATGTCATGTTCCTCAAACAGCGCGTCGAGGGTGCGCGCGGGGACCGCCAACACTTGTCGTTCTGCAAGAGTATGACCAAACACTCTTTCAGCTTCGGGAAGGATCGGGAGGATCGAGCTGCTGCCCAGGCGTTCGTTGACGCGCAGATTCGCGGTCCCCGACCGGTCGGCGATGGCGGCGTGGATGATCCGGCACTCGGATCGGCGGCGGTACTTCTCACGCAGGACGGCCGCCATATCCGGATTGGCCTCGACCAGCCAGACGGGATCCGGCCGCCAGTAAGCCAGAGCCGCGTCGGTGAACCGGCCCTGGAAGGCGCCGATGTCCATCACGCACGCATGGGGCGGCATCGGCGGAAACCGTCGGAACATGCGTCGCGCGCGTCGCCAGGTGCTGTTGAGCCACAGCCAAGGCTTCCGCGCTGAGCCGGTCTCGCGTTCAGGTCTCATAAAGATTCCCCAGCGGCCACGTAGAATGCCGAATTGTAGGTGCGCGCATACTCACAATATCCAAGGTTAATTAGGAAGTCATGAACTGAAGCATGTTGGCCACCAGTTGACTGGCGAAGCCCCTCCACAATTACCACTCGTGGGCGAACTCTTTGCCAGTCGTTTGACTTGAGCACATCCAAGTCAAGCCCTTCCACATCCACGGAAAGCACATCAATACGCTGCATAGTCGGTACGTGTTCGCCCAACAAGTCAGCAAGTGGCCGCGTACGTATTTCCAACTTGGAGGCAAGTGCGCGTCCGCTCCTCATACGCTCTTCTGCAAGGACTTTATCGAACGTATTCAAGGCCTTTTCCTTGAATACATAATACGTCAGTCTAGCGTCCCCCAGGCCTATGGCACTCTCCAGGTTAATGTCCAGGGGCCTTAGCCGTCGAAACATGTCCATGCTGCCAGGCATCGCATCTATGTTAATTCCCCGCCACCCTCGTCGATAAAGCAAATATGTATTCGAGAAACGGACGGGATGGTGTGCACCAACGTCAACATAGAATCCTTGCTTCCTTCGGCCAAACATTCGTTCCAGAAGTAGATCCTCTCCT
>Ga0180431_10000438_pt1 | contig 60335 bp, 54 predicted proteins | sample SS_ome_11_FD_132459 | JGI IMG/M metagenome (GOLD analysis project Ga0180431, IMG submission 132459) | Hypersaline lake sediment archaeal communities from the Salton Sea, California, USA - SS_1_MS_1 metaG | ecosystem: Environmental > Aquatic > Non-marine Saline and Alkaline > Hypersaline >... | reverse complement strand
TGAATAAAATTCCCTGTCATTCCTTATAAAATTTGTGTTGGGCCCTAGGTCTCGTCCGACATTTCAGTAGTGGTCAAAGACCACTGGTAATCTTTACATGATCAATGTCGGGTCGAGCCATACTGTGACAATTTCCTTTTCGTTTGGCAAACCGGGAAAGAGTAGAGCGGCATAAATCGTGTCTGGCCGGGCAATGGGTTGGACAAGGAGGTGACCAAAAATCTCTTCTGGAGTGGAAAACCGTCGTGATCCTGCCGTCCGACCGACCCGCGTCCTTTTTCCGGTGCAGCAATTCCTATCTATCTGGCCAGTGTAACGCCTCAAATTGGTGCGGATCTCCTTGTGGAAGGTGAGCCTGTGGAGACAATTGAAGAAGAAGTGTTGTCGGATGATGTGGTGACCATCACCCGTATCCGCCCCGCATCCAAACGGAAAGAAAAGATTCTTGACACCAAGTTGGTCTTGAAAATGGGCAGTGGCAGGATGGCATCTCTGGATCCTCTTCCCACCGAATGGACACGCATTAAAGTGGCCCAATCTTGGGGGGTTGCTCTTGACGAGGTCGCACGCCAAGTCTTGGGAAAAGTCACTCCTGAAGGACGTCTCAGGGCTACTGAATGGTTTGCGGACGCCTTGACCAAATAAATATATCACGAGACCAATTTATTTAACCCCGTAAGCGGCAGTTAAACGTTCACCATCTGGCGGATATGACGAATGCCTGGATGGGTCATCGAATGGAGGCTCCATCCTTGGTGGCGTGTTTGGTGGCGACCATAGTGGAGGGGACTGACTTCTCCCTCCATCTCCCCCACCCCTCCACCTGCCGTCTCTCCACCTACTACTCCTCCACCAAGGACCACTTTTTTTTCTTGGGAAGGGGGCACAACTTTTTCCTCACTTCCACTTGCCCCCGTCATCCCACTCGTCCCACTACCCTCTTTCATCTTGGCATGGGTGACCAAGGTGTTGGGCAAGACACTTGGAGAAGACGATCCAGGCATCCTTTCAATGTTCACAAAAACTTTAGGTGCATGAACTTCCAAGTTTTGGAGGGCTTGGACGACTTGGAGACGGATGTAATTCCCAATTGTCCACTGATTTCCTGCCGCCACCTTGGTTTGAATCTGAGTCGTGTAGGTCGAGTCGGAGAGGGTCTCGACGCCCTGAACCTCTGGCTGCATCAAAATCATGCCTTCAATTGACGGATCACGTGAAAGCTGGGCAGCCAAACTCTGGAGAACATTGGTGATGGAACGCACGTCGGTGGAAATCGGTGTCGAGACGGTCACCGTGACAGTCTGGTCATTCCGTGAGGTGTTGGCAATGTGCATGATGTTCCCAGACGGAATAAACACTTCTGATCCTTGGTCATTTTGTAATTTCACAAGGCGCACTGAAAGGTCCGTCACGGTCCCTTGAATCTCTTCTCCTCGAGCACTGGTAATGTAGACGTAGTCGCCTTCTGAAATTTGGTTTTCTGAAATAATCAAGATGCCAGTCACAATGTCCTTGATCACCGATTGAGCACCTAGACCAATAATCAGACCCACAATTCCGGCCCCTGCGAGGATGGACCCCAACTTGACCCCCAGGATGTTGAGGACAAATCCAACACCAACAATGGCCACAATGGCAATGAGGAACGAAACAGTGATGGACATAATGGTTTGGATACGCTTGGAGGATTGGCAAGAATGGCTGTCTGAATTGCAGTCAAGGAAGCGTTTCAATGGTTTAGTCGAAAATTGAGCCATGGCGATAATCAAGCCGGCGGCTATAATCACGGTAATGATGCGAATGACGGTGTAGGTCTTGAGGTCGGGTTCAAAAAATTTCACATTGTGGACAGCTGTCCCAGAGGAGCTACTCCCACCCTTTGGCATTTTGACTCCATCCATAAGGTTTTTTAATTAAAGAGTTAGATTCGAAAAGATGGGAAACTTCACACACAACAAAATCGCCATGAGCGATTCCAAAGGTGATCTGCCCCCTGATGCCTTTTTTCAGATTTATGAAGTAGAACTTGGAAATGCGGACCAACAAGTATATGTAGACTTTTGTCCAAGCTACGTGCAAGGCACATCTTCCAAGGAGCCCTCTTACCAAACCTTTTGGCAGCATTTCCAAAAGCTCAATGAGGCCGCTCGCCTCTATGCCCGGAACCCAATTATCATTGAGGCCCTTGCCGAACTGATGTTGGAGCAGGGTGGCGATGAACCAAGGGTGGAAAGGACACGTATTTTGGATGTTGCCACCAAAACTGAAGAACTTCGCCGACGTTTTGAGCGGCATTACAATGATGGTGATCGCAATATTATTGTGAATGAAAAATGGGAACGTTACCAGGACCGTTTGGCCAAGGTCAAGGAAGGTCTTGGCCGCCCGTACGAGGCCAAGGACCGCTCTTCATTTGAAGCGTCTGGGTCCGATGACGACGAAGAGGAAGATGAGTTTCGCTCCTTTAGGGTTAAGAAGGAGGATGAATTTGTGCCCTTTGAGAAACAAGCAAATGCGGGGGCTGGGATTGACCCAAAGTTTGCCGGAATTGTTCATCATCCGAGCCGGTCTGCCCACCTTCCCCACCCTGGAAATTTTGCAAATCACCCAAGTGGACACGTGAGCCAATTCAACCACGGGCATCACCCCCACCACCATTACAATTCCCGCCGTGGCTATGGACCAGCAGCCCAAGTCATTACCCACCCTTACCGGACCCCAGGATCGAACCCTTGGGAGGGGCGAGGGCATGTCATGACTAAACTCGAAGAGTCACTTTGTGCTGAAGTTGCTGCCTTGGATGCTCCTAAACCAGAGTCTCCGGAGCCAACAGCTGAAGGCGAAGTGACGTCTGAAACTCAAGGCCAGTCAAGCCAACCCACCACCGTTGTGGCTTCTCAGGAAGATGAGGAAAAGTCTTCCGAAGATGCCGCATGCGAGGTTTGCCCCTCGGGGTGTGCATCCAATACTCCTTGAAGGTCCCTCGGGTCCCAATAGGTGGACGCATGGGAAACATACCAATCGACTGTCGCCTCAATTCCCTCCTTCCACTCGACTTCCGGAGACCATCCCAAGGATGCCAACTTGCCACGTTCGACGGGGTACCGAAAATCATTGAAGCATCGATCCTCGACAAACCTAAGACTCCTTTCTACCTTGAGGGCATCTGCAATCGCGGATGCCACTTGAAGGGTTGTAATTTCAGTCTCACACCCAATGTTATACGTTTCTCCAATCACCCCATTTGCAAGAATTTTTACAAAGGCCTTGGCAGCATCTGTCACGTAAACAAAGTGCCGTGAATTTTCTCCATTTCCATGAATGGTGCACGGCTTTCCGCCAAGAGTTTGCAGAATAAACTTTGGAATAACCTTTTCAGGATATTGCCCCGGTCCATAGACATTGTTTCCACGTGTCACAATGATGGGCATCTTATAAGACTGAATGTAGCCCGACACAATCATTTCCGCTGCAGCCTTGGAAGCGGAATAGGGATTGGTCGGCTTCAGCATGGACGTCTCTCCCCATGCAGGGTCGTCCTTGGACGCCGTGCCATAGACTTCATCTGTGGACACATGGATGAAGCGCTTGATCTTGCCATAGGCCCGGCACGCCTCCAAGAGGACGTGTGTCCCCATAACGTTGTTGCGAGTAAAGGACAGGGAGTTGCCAAAGGAATTGTCCACATGGGATTGGGCTGCAAAGTGCATCACCGTGTCAATCTCTTGAGACTCGAGGAGGTAGCGCAGAAAAGAGGGGTCCAGAATGTCTCCCCACACAAAACGGTAGCGCTCGCCATAGGGTTCCACGAGGGTTTTGGCCCACTTGGGGTTGGCACAATAATCCAACTTGTCAATGTTTACAAGGGTGGCCTCGGGGAAAGACCGCAAGACTTCCGCTGCAACGTGGGCGCCAATGAACCCACATCCTCCCGTCAACAAAATTCTTTCTGCTCGGTATTCCATAGGAAAGATAGTTTATTTACAAGGCAACGAATGGTTCAGTTGACTTGTAACGCAGAAGGGATTTCCGTTGGTTGGGGTGACGGCGGATGAATCCCCCAATAAAAGGCTTAAACTCGATTTTTAACCTGCGTTGAAAATCTGAAATCTTATTTAGTTGACCCAAGCAAAAACTTAAATGGCAACCCAAACCCGACGTTTGACAAGAGACGAGATGGAAATCGACGACGATATCTCGGATACGGGCTCGCATTTGGATGATAAGGATTATGAGAGGGACGGCTTTGTCGTAGATGACGATGACGCTTCGGATATTGAAAGTGAAGAGGGTGGCTCCATTGACCTCTGTGACCTTTCTGCAAATGATCGGCGTTTGATGAAGGCAAAACTCCAAGAGCAGGTAGACCGCGAAGAATCCGCGTTTATTCGTGAAAATGCAGACAAGGTGATCAAAGGGGGTCGTCAGCTACGTTCTCGCAAGGCGCCTAAAACGGCAGAACAAATCTATGCCGAGCTTAACGCGGAGATTGAAGACCACGAGGCCGAACTCGCAGAGATTGAAGACGAGTTGGATGTCTTTAAGGGAAAGAAAAAGTTTTCGGCGGCCGAAAAGAAGGAACGAGATTCCCTCAAAAAGGACCACGCCTACGTCAAGGAGCGCCTCCAGTTGCTCGTCTCTAAAGTGAAGGATCTGGAAGACGATCACCGTGTGTGTCATGGAGACATTGACCAATGGGAGGATGAGAAGAAGGACCTTGAGAAGCTCTTGGGTGACCTCGAGACTCAAATGGCCAAGGCTGAACGGGCAGGTGATGAAGCCGGATATGCCAAGCTCGGAAAGAAGCACAAGACGGCCTCAAACAAGCTTAACAAGGTTGAGGTCCAAATTGAGCGCTACGAGGCCGACATGGCCTACCTTGAGGCTGGGTCAAGCCCAAGTCCTTCAGATGAAGACATGTCTGATGAGGACGAGGATGGCGGAGAGGAAGCCTACTCCACCGAGTCGGATTATTCAGAGTCAGGGTCTGACTATACCGACTCGGATTACTCTGACGATGAGTAGGAAATCAATTTATTCGTTTCCAAAAAGGAATCTTGCATTTAATTTCGCCCTTGGCGGAATTTTCAAAAGAGCAAACTTTAGCCAAAAAATCACAAAACCTCCTTGGGTTCACTCCCCTTCGAAAAGGTTTGGTTCAACTCGGGCCACTTGGCCAAGTCGGCACCGTAACTTTCCGATACAATATCCCATAATTCATTGGAATAAAACGCGCGGTAGGGCGGCAGGTGGGCCAGAGCAAGGTTGGTAGGTGGAACGTGACCAATAAAACTACGGCTGAGGGATTTTGACGTTGATTTCAAGGCTCGAGAGGTGAGAGCCTCGAGGGACGCAAGGCTCGACGTAGAGGCACCCCCTTCTTCGAGGGCATCCTTCAGTGGCTTGTAACATTTATCAAGGGTGACAAACCGGGTGCCTTCAGGATACTCCTCGGCGACTTGGGCCTCTACAATCGGTGCGAGAACTTCACGTTGTAAAAGTGCGCCCAGCTTGACAACATCTTGAAAGGGGAAATTCACCCCATTGACAAATTTGTACTTGATGTCGAGCATGGCATGAGCCTTGAGACGCAACACAAACTCTTCGTAAATGGCAGTCAGCCGCGACCACGGATCACGTATGATGCCAATAATGGCATAGTCCTTCAAGCCTTTGACCGTCTCAAGGTCCTCGTGGTAGACATGGCCATCAGGGTGCATGGGGTCAAGAAGGGAGTAGACATTGAAAAGTGTCTGCCCAGTGACGGCTTCGTGAATCAATCGAAAGAGATGGGTGTGACCCACTCCAAGGTTCCACAAAATGACAAGTTTATGTGTGTGATCCACCAAGCTATGGAAGCCCATCCAGTTTATTAAGCCGTATCGATGTTTTCCAAAGCCTCTTCAACACATCCCCCCTCTATCTCATGTTGGAGACCCGCAAGTCCGTAACGATATAACCATTCACGTGCCAGGGGCCTACGAAAATCTTGAACCTCGAGTTTTCCAGGTGAGGTGGTGACATGGCGGACTTGAGCCTTGATTCCTAGAAAGGTAACACTGGAGGTTCCCTCTTGAAATGCAATCCCTTCCTTTTCGTCATACGCTTCTTCAAGATAGGTAGTGGCAAGGGGTGTCAATTTTGATATGAGCCATGATTCCGTGGTTGATGTCATAGGCCAAGCCTGGAAGGGGGAGTGTTTTACTTTACAGCCGATTTTGATCCTTTGATTCAAATTCTTGAACTATGTACAAGAAATCAAACCGGAGTATTTGCACCTTTGATTCAAATGAAAAAGCTCCACTGTAGCAAAGATCCAACCAGGTTCCATGACGTTTGGATAAAAAATAAAAAATACCGCATCACAAATAAATGGATCGCCCTTCCCACACATCCCAAGCCTTGGCCTTAACCTCTTCCACAGACGTCATTGCCACAAACCAGGTGCCTTCCCTCACCCGTCCCGAAGACAAATCCCATTGGGCCTCTTGGTTGTCGGGTCCCTTGTCGACCATTGTGTCAAGTGCTGGAGGGGCTCTCGCGAGGGTTACCTCCATGGCCACCCCCGAAACAAAGGAGATGAACATGTCCCTCATGGAGAAACTCAAGGCATGCGACAGCCAGTTGGACACCCTCCACCGCCAGAGGGAAGAAGCCTCTGCTTCGTATGACAAGGCAGTCTTGTCCACCAAGGCAGTCGAAGCCAAGTATGAAAACAACATGAAGTTTATTCAAGACAAACTCAATGATTTGCGCATCCACATGTTTCAAGTCATGGACGGGATGGCGAAGAGGCTCGAACCTCTCCGGGGACCCCGGGCCAAGGATGACGACATTATCGAAACCTTCCACGCCCTCATGTCCATGGTGGAACAACTCAAGACGCCTGCGGGTACCCAATTCACCCAGCTCTTTCCCCATATCAACATGGACGGGGTGAAGGTTTGTGTGGATTACTCCAAGGCTGTGGCCCTCAACAAGACGATCCTCCAGGAAGTCGCAGCCAAACGTGATGAAGAGGGCCCACTAAGGAAACGTCTTGAGGAGCTCAAGCACGAAATCAAGCATGTCCAACGGGAAGTAGACCTCATTCGTGAGTTTCAAATGAAACATGCACGGATTGCGGCTGACCAGGTTCCCGTCCCGATGGTGGATGGTGCGCCCAAGGCCTTGGTAGGTGACGACCTTCACATCCAGGAGAGAGACGCAGTGGCGCCATCCCAAAGCCATCCAAGCCTCGCCGCACCGGCACCTCTTCCCACTCTCCCAGACTGCCCCTTTCCCCCAGCTCCTTCCCAAACCTACCCGACCACAAGCACGCCCTCAACGACTAGACGTCAACCCTTTTACGGATGATGTTTTACCTTTGTGTGCACTGCCCAAAAAATTCATGTATCCTCGAGTAGAGAGTTTCAAGATCTTCTGGATTTGAATAAAATTGTATCTTGGGAGACTTTTTCCTTTCATCGGAAGGTGCAAATGCCGACAGGATACAGCAGTCTATGGTTGGTTTCAGGGACATCAAACGGCGGCAGGTCTCAACCCCGTTGATTCCTGGCATGCTGTAATCACAAATTATCATGGGGAAGCGGTTGGGGTGAGATGTGACAAGTTCCACCGCTTTTTCTCCGGAAAGGACGGTTTCAAGTGGGGGAGAACGCCCCCATCCCTTGGATTTCCACTTGTGTGCCAAGACACCACCAAACAAGTCTAGATTGTCTGCGTCATCGTCAACATAGAGCAAGGTTTTAGTCTGACAAAGCATGCAATCTTGAGGGTGATTTTTTGCCAAGGGCACCTCTAAACCTCCAGTTTTCGAACAACAGGTACCCATTTATTTACCTCTATCCCAATAAACATGTGTCAACGAGCCCCACGAATTCCCAATTTGGGAACCATGAATGACCTAGCAGCATCGTCTGCCCGACCCTTTGGGGCGACATCGATTTCGACACCCCTCGTTCCGGCAGACGCTCCCCATGCAAAGGCTGCATTCGGTGATGCCATGCGCGCCGCATCCACTGACTTGGCGAGTGTCCATACCCCCTCAACAGCCGACCTGCGCTACAAAACAATGGCTGCAGAAGCTGCTGCAGTTGAAGCCAAACGGTCGATGGGCTGGTCCAAGCTGACATCCATCATTCCACAAGTCCAATGTGGTATGAATTACATTGTTGAAAATCCATTTTACAATCGAGGCTATGTCCAGTGTGGCCTCCTCAACCAAGAAGCAATCAATGGACAAATTGTCGGGGACGGCCTTTCGACTCCTCCAACCGTACCCCCTGCCGGACGATGTGGAACAAAGGGAACCAAAAAACACTACTCCAATTTCATGGGCGGCAAACCCCATACGGCCTACTGGTGGCCCAAGGAATGGCATGGAGACGAGGGGCGTTACGGGACGGCGGCAGGAACGTGGACTTCTGCGACGTCCCAGATGCCCCAATACGTTCCGGGACGGTCTGGCTACATGGTCGATCCATGGGGTGCGGCTCATCTCAATTGAAAAAATAAAAACGCATCTGTGTGATTATTTCCTAAAGAAGGCTCATCCGCGCCTGGTCTACCGAAGTGAGGGTCGCCTTGGAAGGCCGCTCGAGCATGATGATGAGTTGGTCGCCCACCATGCGTGCCTGCTTCGACGAAGTCGCGAGGGCAGAGAGGATCGACGAGGCTGCAGCGTCGCGCTCTTCAAACGTGGAGTAGGGCTTCACCAGTTCCCTCATGGTGGTGTAGGACAAAGCAAGCGCGTAGTCGGCTCCAGAGGCAGAGGAGGCGAGAGAGGGAAGAGCGGTAGCGAGGGTAGCCATGATGCTTGGTTTTGGTGGGTTGCTTGGTGGAGGGGTGGGAGGAAGTGGTTGGAGAGGGTGGTTTGGAAGTGAAGGGTTGGAGGGGGTATGAATTGGCCTCCGGATCCTATGGATCCAAGGTTCGAGCTTCGCTCTTACCAGACCTCTAAAATGGAATTTCTTCTCCACTTGGGTACACATTGTAGTACCATCTGTTCTTGCGGACGACCTTGACGTGCTTCTCAGGATGTTTGGCACAGTAGTCTTCCACGACTCCCGATTCCCACCCGTGAAATATCGGTGAAACGGGTATTGAGTTATTTATACCTATGCAGATGTAAGTTTTGACCCGCCCACCCAGAACCATATTCTTAGTGAAACCGTTACAAATTCAGACTCGATAGGTGTGGTGGCCAACGTTAGCGCAGACATTTTTTTATTGTCTGGATCTGGAGGGGACTGGTTTCGCGGTGAATTGACAATTGACGATAACAACTCGGCAGGCCCCATCATCTTCACAGACTTTGATGGAAGAGGATCCGAAAAAAAAAATCGTCGGTAAGTGGCAGTGTGGAGAAAAATCTCGTCACTTCAGATTTTTCATTTGATTTTGTTAGTGGAACAACCGACCCACTTGAATGCACAAAAATCGTGTTGGTTATCACAGAGTTGTATACTTAAAAATTCTGGGGAATAAAAGATTTTTATTAAATCTATTTGAGAGATTTAGCGGCGCAAGACGCCCATGAGGACCATCATGACGAGAAGGGCCACCACGGCATAAATGACAATGGAAAAGAAGGATGTCGAGCGTGACTTGACGGGGAGAGGGGGGCGGTTGATGCCCATCTCCAGAGGGACAAAGGAAACCTTCTTGAGCAGAACCTGCTTCTCCAGGGTCTTTAGGCGCTCCACAGCAGACTTGGCATCCTTGGTCTGGCTGACAACGGCAGCCGCAAGAACCGTCGCGTGGCGCTCCACAAGGGTGCGATCCGCCGCGGGGAGCTCCGCCAGAGACTCAGTCGCGACGGAGTAAAGCTCCTCAAAATCGTCACGCTCGACGTGGCGGGAAGACAACTTTTCAATCAACTCGCGGTAGTGGGACATGATGTTTATTGGGTGGCAAGGAAAATGACTTGATGGATTACCACTTGTGGCTCAACTTGAAAATTTCAAGCCTTATCATCCCCTCTGTCTGTGATCTCTGCCGGTTCATTTGGAATGGCTTCCTTGACAGGCTGAGATTTTTCACGGGCAAGACGTAGGATACGACCCACAAGACCCGACATTTCACGGTTCCACACGGACGAGGCGTGGCTTTGTTTCATGCGAAACACCGTGTCAAGACCATTTACGTCAATCGTAGTCCCTTGGGGTGTCCGGGTCAAGAGGCGCTGAAGCTTGCGCAAGGCATTGACGAGACCGAGGCGCGTCGTGGACCTCTGAACTTCGGAAAGGAGGGCCTTGACCTCTGCCTTCGCAATTGCCTTCTGATCCTTCCTCTCCACCTTTACCATCCGCGAAGGGTCCAGGTGGACCGCCTCTCCCGCCTTGGCAACCTTGGCGATCCGCTTGCCGTCCCGTTCAAGGAATTTGCCTGAACTTTGGTTGAGAGGATCTTCCATGACGTCACGTGGCAAGGGGTTGCCCTCCCACATTTTTTCCTGAACCTTGCCCGTTTTCATTTCCTCCTCTGTTGCATCACGTGTCGTCAAGTCATTGGTGACACGCGCAACAATGTCGGCGGCACCCTCCTCCGTGAATTCCCCGTCCTGGATGTGCTTCCGCATGACAATCATAAACTCATAGTGACGCAACATCTTCTCCGTGACGGTCCGGTCGGTGATTCTCCACCAAAAATAGTCCTTGTATGCCCGACGAAAACGGAGGACGAGGGGAGACCCGGTCCGTTCAATCTCGGCACGGATCTGGTCATCCTCCCAGTCATCGTGCTTTTCGCGGAGGGTGGTGTAGGCCCGTCGAATGTCCTGGTAGGCCGTTGCAGCCTCTTCAGCCGTCAATACCTCAGTGGGTGCTTCTTTTTCCTCCTCTACCCACACGCGGTTGGCCTCTTCCTTTTGGAGTTCCTCCAACTCTTCACGGGTAAATTGCTTAATGGATGTTTTCAGCTTATCAGCCATGGGTGTTTATTCAAGAGGTTAACAAAATGGAGAGAGGGCTTTCGACGCGCTTAAGAAAAATCCCAATCAATTTCATCCAAGCCATTTCCACGTAAAAAGGCATTGGCTTCGGCAAAGTGCTTGCACTCATTGAAGCCGCGGTGAAAAGACAGAGGGGATGGATGGGAACTCATCAAGATCAAGTGCTTAATCTTTTCCTTTTTGGCCTTTGCCTCGATGAGTTTTGCTTTGCGCTGAGCCGGTTTCCCCCACAAGCAAAAGACCTTTGGAGGGCCCGTGGCAGCCAAGATTCCAATAATGGCATCGGTGAAATCTTGCCACCCAATGTCCATATGGGAAGACCCTTCACCACGGATCACTGAAAGGCCCGTGTTGAGCAAAAAGACTCCCTGATCAAACCAATGGTCGAGGTTTCCCTTGGGTTTTCCATCCTTGCGGGCCTCGGGACGACAGATGAAACCATTTGCCTTGATCACCTTGACAATGTTGTTGAGGGAGGGGGCAAAGCCTCCTGAATTGTCAGAAAACGACAACCCGTGGGCTTGGTTGGGTCCATGGTAAGGGTTTTGGCCCAGGATAATCACACGTGCCTCAGACGGCGGCTTGTCCAGGACATGAAAATAGGAGGCGGGGTCCGGGTAGACAATGTCCTTGCGGAGAGAGGGGATGAGGTGGCCTTGGACCTCGCCTAGCAAAACATCGGCAACTTCTAGGCCAATCGCTTCAGTCCATGGGAGGGGCAAGAGGTCAATGAGGCGGTAGCGTCCCCCGACGAGACCGGCAATCTGTTCCTCCCTCTCGGGAAGACCCTCCTCTCCATACCACGGGTAGGACGGTGGCTTGGGTCCCCGCACCACGTCCATTTCGTCTTCTTCATCTGAGGAATATACGGATGGTTCAGAGGCTTCATAGCTTGACGCACCCGAATCAATGTCTTCCATTTGTCAGGGAGAAAATTTGAATGTGTTCCCCTCTTTAATTCTCCATTTTCACTTCCCAAACCTGAAAAGTCAACTTCCGCCCGAGCTGGCCGTCTTGAAGGACAATCGACACGGGTCGTGGGGGCAACGGAGAAGACCATGTGAGGCGGGTGACTGGGTCGATAGAGGGAACGGTTAGAAACTCAAGCTTAAAAGCGGGGATTGCCCAAGCCGCAAAACTCTGCACGCTAGGCAAAGGTTGAATCGTTTTTATTTTTCCCTTGTGGTAGACCTGCCACTTTTCTTTCTTCGCACGACACCAACACATCAAGTTACCCATTTCAAACTTTAATGTATTTTACAGTAAGTCATCAATTTAAGGAGGATCCTTCAATTTAAGGAAATTTAATGTTCTTTATCTTTTGAGGACCACGAAATGTTCACCTCGTCATTTTACAATCCTGGATATCTTCAAATGCGCATCCTCTCGAGTAGTAGCCTTGGCCAAATGCATCCCTTTTATGCTACAATGTCTCTTGTGCTCAGTGACTTTTCCTTAAGCTGGTCTGACCTACAAGTCGAAGAAAATTGGTCTGTCAAACATACTTGTGATTTCCTCACGACCCTCATCCAAGAACTTCCGTCTGGGTCTTCCAGAACTTGTCCGTCTAGTGTTTTGCAACGCCTTGAAGATATTTCCTCACATCATCAATTTGGATTTCCTCGATGCTTAATTTCTAAAATTAAGGATTATTTTAGTCGGTCTACGCGTCAAGGGTGGACCCATTCAAAGTTACTAGCCGCATGTGCTGCAGTTGTTTTAGTGCCCCATTTTACGAAGCATGTTTGTATCCATTGTTCAAAGCATTTTGTATCTGACTTTTCCCTCCGTCTTCATTCCAAGACTTGCCACACCACCACATGTCGTTTGGAATCAAGGCGACTCCTCCAAAAAGAGCCACGTGAAATTTTATGTTCGTGATTTACAATCATGAAACCACTTCCAAATCGTCCGAACACTTTGATGAAGAGTTGGAACCTTTTCCTTGCCCAGCCTACTCCGCCTTGGTCTTTGTGATTAGTCTTGCGGGGATCGGCTCACGTGGGGAGGCACCCGCAGGGACCTACTACTGCTTGGGCCAAGAGGCTGTCGATGGAAACCGCGGGAGCTTCTGTAGCATTGAATGCTACCTCAAAGACTCCAGGAAGGATGAAGATGATGAAGTGCGGCCTCTCGAGGCGGTAGATTTTGATGGGTGCCGTGTCGGAGGTCTAAAAGCCTTTCCGGAGTGTGATGCCTCTTCCGAGTGTCACGGCCAGTGCTTGATGCGTCTTTGGACCACGGGAATTTCTCGGGACACTTCGTCCCAAGAATCATTGTCAGATGGCGAATAACAAAATTTACTTTATTGGTTTACAATATCCACCAAGGAAGTAGTCTTTTTCTTCTTGTGATGCTTGACTAAAAAGACGATACCGACAATCAAAACAATGGCACCCAGAATGGAAAAGCCAATGGCGATCCCAGTTCCTACCTTGATGCCCCTGGGGGAACTTGAAAAATTTCCTTTTGGACCACCTAGAGCGCACGGACAGGCTGTCTCTTTAGACTGAATAACATTTCCCTTTTCATCAATCACATGTCTCCAAGTACAATCGGGATGTCCCTTTCCACATGCACATCTGCCTTGAACGACGTGTTTACCATCACTCTCCTTGTGTTCGTTGAATGATTTCATCTTTCCACACTTGTAATTTTCTCTGAAAAAATTGGTATACTTGCCCATCACAAGGGGGACACTATTTTATTGTCGTTGATACAATTGGCCGTCAAGCCAATCAACCATAGCATTTTTTATGCTTGGTCAATTTTTCTGCTGGTTTTGTGGACCATCAACCAATCACTACTTTAAGCCACTACACAACACGAGTTTAACTTTTTTGTCCGTTTGTAAAATAACTTGGATTGGGCAGAGAGATCATTTGATTTTTCGACCAATTCATCAAGCTTGACCCCACGTTCAAGCACCTTGTCAATTGAATCGAGTATGACTTCCCGTACCTCCTCGATGCCGGCCTTTACCTTGTCTATCTTGGTCAAGGATCCGGGGTCACCCAGACGTCTGAAGGCGGCTTCCAAGGCGGGGTCCGCTGCCAAGGCCTCTTCTGGAGTGTCTTGGGTGAGACGTCCCGGCGGCATGCCCAAGTGGGGGTAGGTTTGGACCATGAGCTGACGAAGGGCACTCAAAGAATAATCCTCTCGTGCAGCCACGACAAGTCTTGGCCTGCCAAGCTCTGGCCGATAGACAACAATCCGTAGCTTCTGATTAGGAACGAGAAAGACAGCAAAGCGGTGGCCTTTTTCGATCGCCTCTTCTTCCATTTCCACTTTACGCATGGTCATTCGGGTAAATTCGCGTGTCGTCTTGCGCGACCACCAGCCTATGGATGACCAATCTTCAAAGGAAGACCAAAGAAAATGGCCATGGAAAATAGAGAGAGCATAGACTTGAGTCATTCTTTATTTGTGTGGTATGGATCCTGACTGCCTCGACGTTTTCAATTTTTAAAAAGGAATCTTGCATTCATGTCTGTGGTCATTTCGCCCTTGGCGGAATTTTCACAAATTTCAATCAACTTGTCAATACCTTCCTTGAGGTGGCCCGCATGGCGTGTCATCCATCCATCACTCCCCACATCCGCTTCTTCCAGATGACACCGCAAAATGACATCACCATCAAAAGCCGCAAAGGAAATACGGGCATAGCCTGCCAGGCCAAAGGCCTCCCCTTCCACAACCCGTATCCCCGCGTCATCAAGTTCCCCAACCTTGGCCTGGGTCATGGGAAGGAAAAAGTAAAAAGCTCCTTGAGGTTTTACCAAAGGAAGACGGCACCTCTCTGAAGACCAGGCGGAAGATGACGAAAAGCGGCCCCATAGATAGTCCCGAATAACATCCAAGACAGCAACTTGATGGTCACGAGCTTCTTCGAGGATTGGCCAAAGAGGCGGGGAAAGGGCCGCAAGAGCCGCATGCTGAGCCGGGACTGGCGCACATGAATAGGTTTGGGTTGTTATCGAGACGGCGTCATCCAAAGCCTTGGCCAAGACTGGATGGTCGCCAAAACATGCCATCCCTATACGCCATCCCGCACAAGACGCCCACTTGGACAAGGAGTCAATCAAAATGCCTCGCCTAGGACAATGGGCCATCACCGATGTCCGCGTCGCTTCTCTCACCTCCTTTGATGCAAGGGGCCAATAAATATCATCTGAAATAAGCCACGCCCGTCTTGTCTCTACTAATTTTCCAATTCTTTCCTTCTCTTCCTCTCCATAGACCACTCCCCACGGATTGGAGGGTGAATTGACAATCAAGACATCATCTTCTTGGAGGATTTTCTCCAAGGCTTCCCATGCCATCTTACCCCTTCCCTTATCGACCGTGACCCAGACAACCTCCTTGGAGGCCATCGCTGCATGGGCTTCGTAGGACACCCAAGACCCCTCAACGAGGACGACACGCTTCCCCAACACTTGAATAATCGCCCAGATAAGCGGCTTGGCACCTGCCCCAATAACGATCTGGCTCACGTCTACATCCCGACCAACACGTGGCCCCATAAAGGCTGCGGCCGCTTCTCGCAAGGTCACGAGGCCCCGAGGCGGTGAGTAGGCAACCTTGCGCGCGTCATGGGCGGCAACCAAGCTATCCAAAGGTTTAAATGGAGATATACCAATCCCAAAATTAAAAGGCCATGTACCTTGTTTGAAGGTAGCCATTGATTTATTTAAAGGGGTAGATCATACAGCTTGACATGGTTCTGTGATGGATGGTTCGTCAATCCTTGGGGAATCAGGATGGGAAACCCCTTGACGAGAAGAAAGAGGTAGGTTTGACTTGGGCAATTCTATACCAGTTTCGTCACTAACCAAAGGAAGACGTACCGTTGCCGTCACGACCTTGGACTCTGGATCCATAACTATTTCAAAATCGCCGCCCAGACCAATTGCCAACATCTTCACAATCGTGAGGCCCCACCCAATGGATGATGCGTTCGATGACGTGTTTCTTCGAGGGCGTAATTCTACAGTATGTGTAGACCGTTCTACTGGTGAAGACATGTTAAAGGCGGCAATCGTTTTATCATATGTCGCACGATGCAAGCGTTGGGCGTGAGCATAGTTGGGCGGTGGCTTGTAGAGTTTCTGCTTAGTGGGCAACGGGTTTGACCCAGAATTGACGACGGACAAAACGAGATTTTCCTGGAATCTATCTACAAAAAGCTGGATTACACCTCCAGCATTGTGCTTGACTGCATTGTTGATGATATTCACAAGAATTTGCTCAAGGCGCCCCTTGTCAAAGCTTACATGGCTAGGCAGATCGGTCCCTGTGGAAACATGCAGATCTGCAGCTTTTGAGGGCAAGATATCTGCCAAAAGACTGAGTAGCCACCTTTCGATCTCCACGCGTTCTAGCCTAGGTTGAAACGAGCCAAGCATGAGACGGTCGACTTCCAAAACATTTCGTGTGACACCTTCCATCTTGGCAAGTTCCATCGAAAGCCGGTCATCCGAGACGGGACCCAGTTGTTGCCATTGGCGCAAGCGTCCTATGGGTGCCCGCATGTCGTGACAAACCCAAGAGGCAATTTGGCGTTGGGTTGCTCCGGCTTCACTAATGCGTTTTTGACTGGAATAATCGACATAAACTCCAAACGCAACGGCAGTCAAGGCCAGACCGCCAATGAACAAGATGACAAGGAGGACATATTGTCGATCCTCATCTCGTCGAAAAGCACTTTCAGAGCCTTCAAAGCAAAATGTCCACTCTTGGTTGAGGACTGGAAGGGGTAGACAAGAACGAAGGGCGCTTGACCCGTCCGCGACTTCCGACGTCCGAAAGACTTCCGTGTCATTGACAAGAACTGTGGCAGAGACGGAGGGGTTGGAGGGCAGAGGGTCAAACAAGACGGGAAGAAGCGAGATAAAGGCCAAAAAGGATCCTGGGTGACCCCGATTTGTAGATCCCTGTATCGGAACAACCACAAATTGTGTAAACGCTTGACGAGCAGTGTTAAAGGCGATGCGCGAGAAACTTGCATTGCCCTTTTCAATAACCTCTGTCCAAAATGCTGCATTGTCACTCGAAGAGAAAAGGTCACGACCTTCCAAGAATTGTAAACCAGGTGCCAAGAAGGTAGTCACGATAAAAGTCGACTGGTTGACAAAAAACTCGTCGGGTTCAAGAGGCTTTATGGTCCTATTGAAAGTCTCTTCCCATTCCTCAATTTGATCGGCGAAAACTAGTATTGAATAGGAGGCAGAGATAATGTCTGGGTAGCCAGCAATCAACTGGATAGAAAGCTGGTCAATGACTTCGCGTGTAGTTGTTGGGGGGCCTGGCTCTTGGGCAAGAGTTACCTTTACAAGGTCAGCCGCCCGCACATGGTTCGCCATGGAAATCGAAAAAGACTTGAAGATGAGATCCGCTGAACTTTCAAAGTCATCACGCTCCAAGCCCTCGATTTGGTCTATAAGTTCAGTGTAAAGTGGCACACAAAGAGCAACACCAACCGCCAAGATAATGGCAGCTGCCAGACCAACCGACTTGGACGGCCGGAAACATGGCTTGGAATGCGCCATGACAAAATCTATTGTGGTTTTTGGGAGGAATCAAATAAATGATTGGGTAATTCTTATTTCGAGCCCAAATTTTATGAAATTATGTCTACAGAGTCCGGCCAATTTTGACGGGTGGCACCAACCCCGGCCTCCCAAGGTTAGTTCGAAGACCTGTCATTTCGTCGAGAGTCATGTGGAGAATATCTGGTGGAGGGATGGCAGGAGGTCGAGGTGCCAAATTTGTCGTTCATTTCCCGTCCAGTTTTTGATTGACCCCATGTAAAAAAAAGTAACATGTCGGCAAAACGTGGTGTAAAGGCTGGCGAATCCGAGAAATTGATCCTTGCCAAGGCAATCAACAACATTACCAAGGCTAGAGACACATTTGACAAGGCGGTGGCGTCTTATCAAGAGTTGGAGGCTGAGGCCCTGAGGGACCTTGATATGCGTATTGACGCCAAGCGCCAAGAGTTGGTCGACGCCGAGGCGGATTTTGAACAGAAGCGCAAGCGGTCCGAGGTGGATTTTGAGAACTACATGGCCGAGCACCGCCGTTTGGGTGCCGTCGAGACCCTTCGCAAGTCGGGTGAGGTTCCCATCAATGCGGACGAGTTGGAGGCTCTCCGTGAAAAGGTTGCCGATTTTGAGGCAAACTTTGCTACCCGCTTGGAAGAGGCCAAGTCTGAGTTGAAGGCTTCGTGCCAGCGTGAGAAGGAGGCTGCTTTGCGCGCCAAGCAGCTTGAGCATGTCGCGGAAACTGCCAAGTTGGCTGCCGCTCTTGAGCAAAAGAATGCCGAGATTGAGGTGCACAAGGATGCTATTGAGCGCACCCGCTCTGACCTCGAGGCCCAGCGTGAATTGACGGCACGCGTGACGTCCAACCTTGCCGAGGCTTCGCGCAACTCTCACACCATCTATGCTCCTCCCAAGTAAGTCACTAGACACGAATCTCTTCACAAAAAACCAATAACATTACCATATAGACCGATATTTATTTATGGAGTCGAAAACCAAGAAAAGGTTGTCACCGGAGGAAGTTTGAATTCGTTGGGGAGGTAGTGACGGTAGAGGGGGAGTTGTGAAAGGTCGTCATCCACTTGAAAGGTTGTAAAGACATGCTCAATTGGCAAATGGACTGGGAAGGCCGCCAAGTCTTGGACGTGAACAATAAAAATAGGCAAGCCTACCGATGGATCTGTTGGAGTTCCGGGTTCCCACAAGAGGGTTTTGAAACTTGGGAGGTTGTAGAGGAGGGCATAGAAATAAATTCCAAGTGTCAAGTTTTGAATTTGTACATCCGAATTGGCTACGACCATCGCCATCCGTGCCGGGTGATCCCGTGTCCACTGGGCCAAGGCTTCAACAACCGCCACCGAAACGGAATCGACCAGAGACGCAAGAGACGTTTCTTCAGGAGTGGGAGGAGGTGTCTTGAGGATGGGGAAAAAGACATTTGATAGTTCTATTGTCGCTTTGCAACACGGACATGGAGCAAATTTCACTTGACGACCACCTGCCATCGATGAGGATTCAGACGTGAAAATACGCCAGGCACAGGCGGCGCACAAGGGATGCATACAAGGGACAATTACCTGGCATTGCTCTGTTTTGCACACTGAACATGTCTCTTTGACCAAATCCACCAAGGTGTGAGCCAAGGAAACATTTCTTGCTTTTTGCAAAGTCAATTCCTTGACATATTTTGACAAGGAGGCCATATCCTCAAGGAGGAGGGCCAACTCCCTTTCAAGTTGTTGAGTCATAACAACCGTTTGAAGGTCCGCCGGTACCCGGCCCACTCCAACCCGCGTCAAGCGGTTTCGGCGATGACGTGGCCGTGGTCCTTGGGATGAGGGGAATGGTGACCTTGGTGGAGGAGTTGCGACGGGTAGTGATGTCGTCAGAGGGGGTGACCTGAGTGGGACCGATGCCTCAGTCGGAGAGTCAACGACACTTGGTTCAGGAAGCCTGGAAGAACGTGGTGAAGCGGCAACTCCAGAGGGAAAAGTTGCTGCAGGTGCCAAGGGAGGAAGACGGGGTGACAAGGGGTCTTCACTGGGCAGAAGTGACTCCTCTAGACCTCCAGTTTGTTCAGAGGCGTCCACATCGAGGGAATCTTCTCCCAAATCAATCATCCGGGGTTCCCCTGTAAATTCCAATGAAATGTCCACTTCTCCTGTGGCTTGGTCCATAATAAGAGAAGAGGCTGGAAGAGCAATGGATCCACTCACAAACTGTGAAGTTCCCGGTCCCGCCCCATCAAGACCTTGTTGACGAATGGCCGACCAAATAAGAGCAGAAATATTCTCGCCAGGTATAATGTTCCCCCATCCTTGGCTTCCTTCTCCAATTCCCAAATCTCGTAAAAGAGCTGTGGACGTTGCCATATCTGGAACCTGTGATGCAGTTGTCACCGAAGACACTGAAGAGCTTGTCCCAAGAGTGGGGGTGGCAGGCGGCTGCCTCGTGACGACACTTGTCTCTTCACCGCTATCCCTCATCATCATGAGGCGCTCTCCAAGGGCACGCAATGCATCCAGAGGGTTTGGCTCGGAATGGCCAACACCCCCCGGTCCTTCTCCTTGACTTGACATTCCTCCTTGAGTCGGCAAATTCGTCCGGCTTGTGGTTCTACTAATAGATGAAGCAGCCAAACGGTTGAGGGCGGGTGAAGAGGAAGGGCGGGGAGGAGGCGGGGGTGGAATTCTACGTGGGACACGCTCCTCTGTAGGAGCTGGAGGAAGGGCTTCAAACTTTTCCAAGGTTTCCAGGTTAGAGTCATAGCGTTTCTGCTTGGTGTCGAGACGTGCCCTTGTCGCTCGAATCTCTTGGTTGTAAAATTCTTCAATAAGACTAGGCAAGTTGTCAGGGGAACACAAGGTGAAATGAGCCATTGGATTTGATCGCACGTTTTGAGTGGCTACCGTCACAACAGAGGCCAATTCTTCTTGGCTCATGTCGCCAAGCTCCTGTCCTCCACGCGCAACAACATAGGTTTCATAAGGGTTCAGGGTAACCAGTTTGTTTTCAATGTTCGAGACGCGTCTGGGCGACCACGTGATGTCCATTGGAGAGAAACAGGCGTGGAGGAGTTCCGTGGCATTTGGGGTTTGTGAGGCGACGTAGGGAAAGGTTTGGGATGGACGGATGCAAAGGTGTCGCATGAAAAGCATTTCGGGCGATTCTGTTGTGGGTTCCCACGGGGTGAAGCCTAGGTGAAAGTTTGTCATCATTCCAGAGAGTCTTCGGTAGTAGTGGAGAGGAATGCCGCGAATGTCTTCCCAGGCCACAACATCCCAAGAAATAAACTCCAAGGGAACGCCACCAAGGGATCCCAAGGAAGCCGACGTGTCCCATGCACGCCGAGCGTCTACAAGATGAACCGCTGAAATGTTTTGTCGTGTCACGAGGCTACCCGCATGCCTCGCTGCATAGTCGTGAAGGGCACTTCGACGTCCCATCGAGTACAGAATGGCCAGGGGTTCCTCCAGCATCATGCCCGTGAGGTTCACAACAAAATCATCGTAACCATCCGACGCATAAAATCCAGCGTCAATTACAACCGTCACAGACGACTCATTCAAGTTGCTCGTTGTCAAGTGAACCATGTCCTCCCATCCTCGCACAAGAATCATACCCTCTGGAGCCTCTGCCTCCCACTTGTGGAGGTGAGAAGACACAACGAGTCGCGGGCCCTTGGAGGTCCCATCACTTCCTCTTCCCTTGAGAGCAGTCATGGAATGGTAATAGGCATAGTAGAGGACCGGGACCCGCGCCAAACATCCCACAACGGTCCAAGAGGTAGACACATCAACAACGGGTTGACATTCCCATGAACCGTGAAGAGTGTCCACGTAGATAACTTGGTCAGCCGAGGGGGTTTCTAGCGGAAGACGGAGGCCGGGTAAGGCCAAGATGGTAATTGCCTCTTCACCATGAGCTTCCAAGCGCACTTGAAGTTTATCTTCAAGGGTCAGCCGTGAGTCGTTAAGTCGGCGTGGAAGTCGGGCAAGAGGATTGCGGCGCGACGGGACATGCTCCAAGAGACCCGCTGCCTCCTTCACCGCCATGATGAACCGGCACAACCCCGGAACCATGTAGATCGAGGAGTGGTCGGCTTCGAGAGGCACCACATTCAGCCAAATGTCCATTGCAACAAGACGGTAGGTCGTCTCGTCTTTTGATGATGAGGATTTGCCATAATTTTTAATTACAAAGGCCACACATCGAAGCCACGGAATGGTACTTCCATGGGTCTTGGATGGCCCTACCCGCCTCAGAAAATTAAACACGCCCAGCGGTTCAATGGTGAGGAAGGGGGCTTCAACGGCGATTTCATCACCCTTTCCTTCGTCATCAATCAAATAAAAAATGGCTTCCTCCTTGGAAGAATAGGTAATTTGAAAGCTATGTGCAGCTTCCTTGTCCATGGGGCGATTCGCCCGAAAACACAAGGCATGGCGCCAGTCTGAAAGTTTTTCAGTCATTTATTTCGAGAGGGTTAGTTGCATTTTTGAAATCAAACAGATGAATTTCCTTAAATTGTAAGTTGAAAAGTCCAAACCTTCTCAAATCACGATGTTCCTTTTATTTCGTAAGTCGTAAAGATGATTCACGAACTCGTGACGAGGGCACGTGACCCAACCACCTCGGATGAAGAAGTAGAGAAATCCATTTACCAATACGCGGCAACGGTTTTGGCCCAGGAAGGCCGCCAAATTCATCAAGCTTTTGTTCAACAACAAGCCCAGCGGCGTGCCCATGAAAAGGCAATGCATGAGTCGATGCAACAAGACATGTTGAAAAATCCAAAGTATGCCGAAATGGTCCAGCGGGCCCAGATGGCCCAAGGAGGTCCAATGGGCCAAGGGCCACCCATGGTGGCGGCAGGTGGTCTAGGTGGCCCTCCTATGGGTGGCATGTCTGGACCTTCTATGGGAGCTCCGACAGGTCCCGGCGATCTTCCTCCAGCTGATGGCTTTGGTTTCAATGACCGCGGCTCCTCTCTCATGGGGTCTGGTTTTGAGATGTACCCTCCACCTGCTGGGGCACACCCTGGAGGTATGGGCCAACCGATGCCAAGACCAATGGCCAGCGCCAGCCCTCCCATGATGCCACCGGCTCCGGCGCGTCCCCCGTCAATGCCTATGCAGATGGGACCTGGTGTGATGGGCCCTGCGGGATCTATGGGTGGCCCTGCGGGATCTATGGGTGGCCCTGCGGGATCTATGGGTGGCCCTGCGGGATCTATGGGTGGCCATGCGGGATCTATGGGTGGCCCTGCGGGATCTATGGGTGGCCCTGCGGGATCTATGGGTCACGCGCCCCCAGGCCCTTCTCAAGGTACCATGACTGACGGGTCCTACATGCCGTCCTTTGGTGCCGTGATGGGAGGAGGTTCAATGGGCAGTCCACCGATGGGCCAAAGTCACCCGCACGGTCATCCTCATGGCATGGGACCACCTGGCCAGAATATGAAAAATCAACCAGGGTTTAACATGCCCCCTCCTGGATCAAAACGTGCACGCCAGCAGCAACAAGGTGCTTCTCACTATGACGCCATGATGGGAGGTGGTCGTCCTGGTGGCCCTCCGGGATCTATGGATGGCCCTCCGGGATCTATGGGTGGTGGTCAGACGGGAGACATTCCGATGCCCCAGTTTTTATCAATGCAATCAGACACTCAATACGAGGGAACTCCAGTGTTTTAAATAAATCCAACCCCTTTTTTCGGGGAAAAGGCAACTCTTTTTTTTATTTATGACCGCTCGACAATCCCGCGCAAGACAGACGATGACGGAGTGTCTGCTTCAAGAGCACGCAGGAGTTTCAGGTAGTGGGTCTGGCGATGGGCCACTGGAATCTTAGGACAAAGCAAGGGAAGCAAAGTAAGATTGGCACGCATGAGTGGGCGTCGTTCTTTTCCCAAGCAGTTTCTGCCTTCACAGGCAGCCAAGCAGGTTCGTGGAGGAAAGGTCAAGATGTGAAAAAACATAATGAGTTTGAGAATGACATGGGAATGGTGTGAAAACACTTGAAGAACCGACACCAAGGAAGCTGACGACTTGACGTTATTGTGGATAAGTGTCAGTGCCATGACCCAAGACCAAAGGCGGCAAAGGGTGGAGTGGGTGTGTTGAGGAAAGACACGAAAGCTTCGAGAAAAATCAAGGTTGGAGGCAAGAACCCAGGTATGGTCTTTGGGAAGCTTCTTCAAAATGGTAGTTCCAAGCCATCGTTCAATGGTTAATAAAACATCTTGTGATTTGACATGGTCCAAGGGTTCTAAATGAAAAATGTGGCGGGTGCCCAAGTGAAAGACCAACATATTTGCATGACCTTGGCGAAAGTAGGTGCGTTCGTGGCGAGTGGACACCCTCCGCAAGTGGCGGATGGCAACCTTGACCACCAAATAGGTTGCTCCTTTGGGAGGATTAGCCAGGAGAGTGGGAAGTGTCTCGGACAATTCCAAGTTACGTGCACAAATGTCATTGTAAAGATGGCGTTGGTGGAATGATTGACGGGACAGGGAGGGTTTACGTATGCGGCTCATCGGAATCTTGATGGCTTCACCCTCCTCCAGGATGACAAGAGATCCACCAAAGAGGGAATTCCCTATCGCATAGCCTGACCATACCGTGTCAACGTCCTTGTGTTCGTTTTGAAACACGTAGACAAAATGCTCCAGGCCATCTTTGCAAGGAGAAATTGATGTCAAGTAGTCGCTCCAAACCATTTTTTCCTCAAGTCCTCTTGAGGAAAGGCCCTTTGAAGCATAGGGCCAACAAAAGGGTGTACCGTGCAAACCTTTATCCATTTTATTTTAAGACATCATAGTAGACAGAGTTTCCTTAAAAGACATTGGAGTGTCATCAAAGAGACCCCGTGGTTCACCCCCGAGCAAGGGATAAAAGAGGGATCGGTACCAGAGTGAAGGAATCTCAACTTCTGCATGGCCTCCCCGTGACGCCCCCGGAAAGGCTGAGCGTGACGATCCGGCAAAGTGGCGGTAGGGCTTGTTTTCCAAATGATAGGCTTGGATGAGGGGTGTGATTACCCGTTGAACGGCATGGGGGCCGAGACTTCCCACACGTGCCTTGAGTTCAGGTCCCATCTCGGGCGTCCACAAACGTTTAAAAAAATCCAACCACAACCAAGAAGGTTCGTCAAGGGTCACCATGAGACGCTTGCGCGTCTCCACAAAAGACGAATCCAAAACCTGGTGAACCTCGGCCAAGTAGTCAGCGACGGCCGCACGGTCCTTGGGAGCAACGTTTACATTGGCTGCATGGCTTTGACGAAGAAGGTGCCACATGGCCAAGAGGCGCACCTGGTGGAAGGACGGCAACTTCATACGCAAGAGACGCTGGATGGCCTTACGTGCCATGGTAGGATTCTTCAAGAAGCCCGCAAATGCTTTTCCATTGTCAGCAGCCAGAACGTCTTGAATTTTTTTAGTGTCAGGGTCCATGGCCAAGGTGAGGCGTGCCTTGCGCGTGTCCACCTCGGGCTTGGCCGCAATGCGTTGGGGTATAAAGGGGCCTTCGGTGCGCGCCTCGGCGGGCTCTTCAGACGGATCTGACCTTCCCTTGAAATAATCTGGGTAGCGGCGCCGCCGCGCTTCGGCACGCATGGCCTTGTAGTCAATGACCTTGGTGTCAGGGGTTTCACTGGTTGGTGGTACCGACTTACTTTCTTCGACACCTCCATCCATGAGAATGTCGTCATCAATTTCAAGAAGGAATCTTGCATTCATGTCTGTGGTAATTTCGCCCTTGGAGGAATTTTCAAAAGAGCGGGAATCCATTTTTATTCAAAGAGGGGAGCAAAGGATGCCTGGGAGATAAACGCTTTTCATAGCTTGACTTACATGCCGCCATAGACACCGACCTTTTCATGGGTAATACCGGTGGGTTGCTGGGCCTGCTTGGTCAATTGGACGTGGAGGCCAAAGCCCTTCTCGAGCTCCGAACGCTTCTGGGCCAAGAGGTAGGCGTAGGCGCAGCCAATCGCAACGGCAGCGGCGCCGGCAAGGAGAGCCATTTGGAGACCGTCCATGCCCGACAAGGCGGACTTGAGGGAGGAGTTGGCCGAATTGGGATCGACGGTCTGTGCGTCCTTCGGTACATTTTCGTCAACAATCTTGCCAAAGCGCCACTTGGTGAAAAAGTAGAGTGCAATCATCAAAACTACAAGGATGATGATGCCAATGAAGATGGCAATCGGCTGGTGCCTCTCCTTCATCATAAACTGAGTGCCCGTCATGATAGATCCATACCCTGCTTCCTGAGACTCACGGCTAAGATGGACCAAGGACTGAACGGGGGCCGGTGTCGGGGGTGCGGCAGGCGAAGTGGTCGGGGAGTGAGGTGAACCAAGATGAGCCATACTTTGCTTTTACTCGACATTTATTTTTCTCGAGGACCAAGGTTCGGGGGCGACAGATTTCCTTGGCAGGAGATTATACATGAATTAGATCATCGGAAATCTCTGCTCAAGAGATTCGGATCGACAAAAGTGCGTTTTGCATCGTGCCGATAGACGCAGGAGGGGGCCGATCCACGTGAAAGAGCCACTTTTCCATCTAGAGGCGTGTGCAACCAAACAGGCAGGTGGGAATCTGGATTGAAATTTCATTTTCCAAACAAAATTAACCTTGGTTTTGATTTTTCCAAAATTCCCACCCGCCTGTTTGGTTGCACACGTCTCTAGTCATACACCATATCATGTCTCTCCCCGGCGATGTAGAAGAACCAGCGGATTGGACCAAGGAAGCAGCGACCCAAGTTCTTCATACCTCCCCACTTTCCTTGGTCGAACGCATCGCAAGCGGTGTGAGGAAGCAGTGTTGGGGCCAAGGGGCGGCCGACTCGGAAGAAGCCTGCCAGACGCTGATGACCTTTGAAGAGATTCTTGGACCGTTTTTTGTCAAGGTTCATGACCATGTTACTCTGGCGGATGATGGAAAGAGAACCCACATGGCGCTTCTTGAGCCTTTTGATTGTGATGCCTTTGGGTGGCTGGAGAAATGGGGTGACCGGAGAGATGTCGAGGATGACTTGAGATCCATTGTACGTTTTGCCGCCGATACCCATGCTGCCGTTGCCCGTCTTCCAGCCCCACACCTCTATACAGACATCAAGTTGGAAAACCTCTTGATCAAGGAAAGAGAGGATGGAAGAATCTTGGCCATGAAGTGGGGGGATGTGGAATCCCTTCGCCCTCATCCATGTTCCTCCATGCGGTGCACCCTCTACTATCTTCCATCCTCCATGGTGATGCCGACCGTCGCCAGGAACACCCGCTACCTCTTGGGAAAGAAACGCCGTGTTGCAAGTCCACACCCGTCCCAATACCGTCGAAAAATCATTTCACACCAATTGGGTGTGTTTTGTGCCAACCTTGTCTGTGGTCCATTTGATCCAGTAGAGGTTTGGTGGGACGCCTTGAGTCGACGTGAAATCGGACCCATCCTCTTGGGTTTTGTGGCGGGCGAGGAATGGTGGAAAGAAGAATGGTCACCCTACTGCCAGGTGTCCCCGTTTTGTCTGACGGCCAAACAAGGGATGGACCGAGAAACCTTTTCCAAGATGTGCAAGGTGATGGAGGAGGGAATCAAGGCGACCTTTTGGAAAGACCTAAAGACCTACCTGGCCAAGGCACAAGAGGCTCTTGAAGGAAAGCACGTGGAAGATTTCAAAGCCTTTGGCTCATTTCTCAAGGCCTGTTTCAAGGGAAAATCCGTGGAGGATTTGCTCAAGGAACCCTTTTTGGTCAAACCCAAGCCTGATACAGTTGGCCTTTAGGCCAATCAACCAGAGCATTTTATGCTTGAATAAATCAATAGACTGGCCATGCTTCCCAAGCAGACCATACAGAATGTTCCTTGAACGGATTAGTTGAGTAGACAGAGGTATAGGCCGAAAGACGTTCCACCGAGTCTGCGGGAGACCACTGAGGCCATTTAGGGGAGGCATGGGGTGGGAGACGTGAAAAGGGCTCCATCGCCGGATTTACGGGACGGTCCATGTAGCGTGGGGCATTCCAAGAAGTAGCTTGGTAAAACACTTCCTTGGTGTCGTCTCTCTGGGTGGCGTTTCCCGAGGCCTTGTAGAGTTGGTAAAATCCCAAGGCTTGGCTCGGCACAACCCGACCCATCAGCTTGGGAAGTTTCCCTAACGAAGTCATGGGAGGTGCGGGGCCGCTGCCAATCGCGGCCGTTGTCGAATCACAATTGAGGTAACTCATGTTTTATTTATCAAGGCAAAACACTCCTTGTGGTATGGGGTCTTGGCATCTGGACCCATGGCGGCATGAAGACCGTGGACGTATTTTTGGCAAGCAAAACACCGCCGTCCAGAGGTTGCATGGCCAGAAGATTCAAGATCGGCACGAAAGGTAACCAACTGGTCAGGCTCAAGGCCGCCATACTCGTAGAGAGCATGAATCCACCCCTCTTTTCCTACCACCTGCCCCAAAACAAATCGAATATGGCGACATACTTCACCCTCACCAAAGGCTTCACACGAACATTCTACCAAACCACCCTTGAGATCGATGGATACGGTGGGGTGTTTCCCTGTTTGAATGTCGAGGCACCTAAAAGTCAACGTTTCTCCTTGGACATCTTTGTGGCTTGAAGGTTTTGTCTCGGCCGATGACGCGAGGTGGCCACAACGTTTGCATGGACGAAGGCCGCACGACACTTCACTAATCTGGATGGAACACCTTGCCGATCCACACTTGGCCCTCGTGTGGTAGACTTTTGACGTAGAAGATTGGATAAAAAATTCTCGAGGGGGAGCAGGGGACAATACGTCCGAGGGAATACCGTGGATTTGCAATAAAAGAACCGGAAGGGGATGGTGGGCACATCGTCCCTCACGCGGTGAATCTGACGTCTCCATAAGACTATCCATAAAATTTGTTTAGTCTCCCAGAATTTCGTTTCTAGAACAGTGAAGGACCATCTCTTGGGTGGCGTGAACAAAAACCCACTAAAGAGTCTTTACATAAAACACAAGAGTTATATAAAATGTCTCTTGGTGGGGGCCACATGTCAAGTGCCTTGAAGATCCAATTGATTGTGTGGGCTTGTGTGATTGGTATTCTCATTGGGTTTTTAGCCTACGCCAACCACTTGGGGCGTTTAGAAAATTCTCCCTATAGTGGTGTGCACGCATTTTTCAAGATTCCAACGTGGGACAATTTTCGTAAACTCTACGCCAATCTTGCCGCTGATCCTTGGGGCAATGTTCTTCTTCAGTTTTTCTTCTTGACCATTCCCGTTCCTGCCGTGTCTATGGTTGTCTACTTGGAGTTGTTGTTGCTCAAGGTGTCTCTCTACACCCTCTCCATCCAAATGATTGCGGGGAGGCCCGAGTATGATTTGAGCAAAGCCAAGTCCAATGGTGCAAAACCCGATCGTCTCACCTCGGTGGTGGTGGTTGCCCTGACCATCATTATTGTGCTTGCCACCCACCTCATCATGGCCCTTGACGTGGATGACGCACGCCTCAAGCAGGAAGACACCTTTCGAAGAAAACTCTCAAGCCAAATATTCGAGGTGAAATAAATTCCAACCCTTCCCCACACAATCGATCTTTTCCCTCCATGGAACCCACCTTTGAGCACCGTCGCGCCCAGTTCAAGAAGGGCATCGACCTGAAGCAAGCAGCCCAAAGCCGCAAAGATGCCTCCCAGAAGCTGCGCAAGGAAAAGCGACTGGCTCTCTACGCCAAGCGTCGCAAGGAACGGGCCGCTGGTCTGCTTGGTTCGGCAGCTGGTATGGGAGGCATGGACATGGCCGGTGCATCGGCGGAGCCGTCAACCTCTGGGTCCTCGTCCACCTCGAGCCCTTCAGATGTCCCGCCGGCATTTGGAGCCGTCGTCCCCAAGGGAGAATTTTCCGTGTCGGATCTTCCGACCGTGACGGCCCTTCTCCTCGGAGCAAAGGACCAGAGAACGAAGCTCAAGGCACTCATCATGTTGCGCAAGGCCACCCTCATTCTTGGGGAAAATGTCCATCCCCTCTTTTCCCAAGGGCCAGCCCTCTTGGAGCACATTTACACTGCAATGCGCGAGCCTCCCCTGACGGTTGCAACACCCGACATTCCCGACTTGTCCCACTCCATCATCTATGAGGCCTGCTGGATCATTTCCAACTTGTGTTCAACCTCCTACACCAAAGAAGTCATGTCCAAACCTGACCTTCTTGACTACCTCGTGGGTCACCTCTTGGTTCACCCCACCCACTCCATCCGTGCCATCTCGCTGTGGATTCTTGGCAACGTCTCGGGCGAGCCCGCAACCTGTCCGCTTCTGTTTCGCTTTGCCGACCTCGGCCCCCGTCTTTTGGCCGTTGCCAAGGACTTGGTGGGTCGTTTGGATGCAGGGTATGTGGAGGATCTGGAGGGTGACGAGTTGGAGATCCTGACGTGGCTAGTGGAACACTTGGCAAAGCCACTTGACGGCACTGGCCAGTCGGAGGATCACTTTCGGTGGTCCATGATGAACCTCATGCCCGTCTTGGACATGGTCCTCTTGAAGCCTCACGACCCCAAGGTGGCACCCGGCCCGTCATCTGTGGAGGGACACTCTATCCGCAACGAGATGGACAAGGCCGTCTACACCAACATTCTCACGGCTCTCAGTCACATTACGGCCGATGAGGAGGACCACGCGGCAATGCTCATGTCGCGCCCCGACCTTGTCGCCTTTACCGTCGAGTGGCTCCACAGGGCAATGGCCGAGCACCTCTATGACGAGATGTGGCCCGCACTCCGCCTGGCGGCCAACTTGACCCAGAACTCGTCCGAGATGGCCCAAGTCATGATTTCTGCCAACATTGTCGGCATCTCGTTCATTGTCCTGGACCACCCCTCTTGCACAACAGTTTGCAAGAAGGAGGCTGCCTTTATGCTCTCCAACATTGCGACGGACGGTGTCCACTACCGCCGCCTCTTGACCCAAGACTACATCTCCCGTGCAGTCAAGCACTGGTCTCAAGGCATGGGTCGCATCATTCGCGACTTTGACTACTTTTTTCTTGCTCTGGTTAGCCACCACGAGGAGTTGCCGTCACCCCTCATGGAGATGCTCTCTAAGGCTGAGTTTTACCCGGCCTTGACGCGCCACTTGACATCCATCAAGGACATTACTCATGCCAAGTCGTGCATCAAACTCGCCCTCAAGCTGGCAGACATGGGACGTGTCGAAGAGCTCGATGCTGGCGGCATTGTTGAACCCCTGGAGGAGATTGAAGACTTTCCCTGGCCCGACCCAAAGACGGAGGTGGACATGGTGAAGCTCATGGCCCACTTTTCGCCACCCACGTGGGAGGAGGGTGAGGACTAGCCAAGCAAAAAAATCAGACTGTATACTTTTATGGTTCAAATTTTCCTTGACCATTGATGGATCGCCAATAAAAGTCTTTCTTATGTATTCACATATCCTTGAAAGGACACGCGACAAGATTAAAAATGTAGTCTACTCGGCTGGCGGTCTCAAGGGCTTTGCCTACTTGGGTGCCATGTATGAATTATGTGGTCATTCTGAGGAAACATGGCAAGAGTTTTGTCATGGACTAGAGGCTGTAGCAGGGACGTCGATTGGATCCCTTGCGGCAACTGCCACCCTCTTGGCCATTCCTATCAAGGATTTATTAGAATTTGTATTGAAGTATGACTTTAGTGATCTTGTCAACAAGCCGGGCTCGTCCGTCATGGCTTCTCGTGTCTTTTCATGGCTCATGAACCAAGTGGCTCCTACCATGGGATCAGAAGAGGTGAGGCGGGAGACGGCCATTTCACAAGGCTACTTCATTTCTGATGGAGAGAATCTGTCGCGCTTTTTCCGGGCATTTCTAGAGCGTTTCACTGGGGATCCAGAAATTACCTTGGGAGAGCTTGAGACCCTGACAGGCCGGTCCCTCCATCTCTTTGTGTGTTCCTATTACAAGCGCCAAGTCAAGGATTTGTGCCCACATGATTTTCCTCATCTTCCTGTGTGGAAAGCCATGCGAGCATCGTCTTCCCTTCCAATCATTTTTGCTCCCGTGGCCATTGCGGGTGACGTCTATGTGGACGGTGGCATGATGATGTACACTCCCCACTACATTTTTGATTTTGACAAAACCCTTGTTCTCCAGATTGATGTGCCTCCCTATCACGCATCCACCTTTGCCGAGTATGGGTGTCAAGTATGGGAATGTTTATTCGCGGGCCAGCAAGAAGCCTTAATGTTACGGAATCCAGACATTTGGCACCACCTCATCGTGGTTCCTTGCACCGCCTTTACCATGCATGACCTCCTCTCCAACAATGTGGACCGAAATTTAATTTACAAGTGTCTTATCCAAGGGCAGCACGGGGTCCGCCTCTACGCCATGCGCACCCTCATCATTGTCGTAATTGCCATGATTATATTGAAAAATCGCCAACAAGATCTTGTCATCTACCCAACAGAAAAACTCAACCTATTCAGAAGGTACGGGTGAAGGAGTAGGAAACAAGACACGCAGTAGAATAGTCTTCCGCTGAAAGGTCCGCATAGGCTCGCCATCCCCCACTAATCAGGGGTGACGTTCCACCCCAACCAAAAATCTTGGTTTGCTTGAGGTACGCTGAACAGCCCTTCTCCACATGGAAGCATGGGCGGTGGGGGGGGGTTGATCAAATTGTAGTGCCTTTAATAAAAAATCCATGGCTTTGCCTGCCGTTGATCCAGGATTTGATTTAGAAGAAATGGTTCACACAATGATTTGTGCGGGACCCGTCGTCACTTGGCATGTCTTTTGGGAAAGTGCGTTTGCGCCCGGCACGAGGTTTCCAGACCTCAATCGCCACCTCTTTGGCTCGATGATTTTGTCGGTGATTTACCGATCCAAAGTTTCCTGCAACGACTTGCTCAGTATTGTGAACCGAATGAAGGGTTTTGTGGATTCAAAGCTGGTAAAAGAAAAAATGGGCGATCGCATTGACGGCCTGCGCAAAATCCTTGAAACCATTTTAGGTAGGGCTAATCCTTGTATTCACAACAGTAGCGATGGTCACCGTGATAACTACAAGCCCGACTTTGAAACTCGAAACACGGCACTCTTGGAAACACTCAAAGACGATTTGCGTGATTTTTCATGCGCCATTCAGGGAGGACTTTTTGAGCGGTGGAAAAAGGCCAATGGTCTTTTGGCTGGTGAATTGAGGGGAGGGCATGCGGAAGTAAGGGCCTTGTTGATGGCGGCACGGGATGAGGTGACCACAAATCCAGAGTATGTGTCTTTTTGGGCGGATGACATTCGCAATGATTTGGTAAGCGCCAGTCACATGCAATCCCCAGAAAAGTTTGGAGTAAGACTTATGGGGAAATTCAAAAAACAATTAAGGATTCATGACCGCAAAGACCCGCGGTGGGCCATCTTGCTCAAGGCCGTCTACCAGGCCTACCGTGCCAACTATGGGACTGTTTTCGCAGAATATGCTGAAATAATCATTCGCCAGATTGAACGGCACACAGGATTATTGATTGGCCCACTTGTCCAAAACGACCCGGTACTGAACATCTTGTCGTTGGAAGACCCACTGATCTGGCCTGAAATGGCATATGATTCTGAATCATCGGACGATGATGACAAAATCAAATCGGAGACGTGGAAAATCTTGGACCACTTTTACAAACGGTGGGACGAGTGTAATTACGAGTCCAAACACGATGAAACAGCTGCCAAGTGTCTTCTTAAAGGGTTGGAGCACCACGAACGTTATGCGCGTGAAGCTCAAGTCTTTGTCGAGGTGAGGCGGGGAAGCCGGGATCCAAAGGCTACATTGCCTCGTGATTTTGAATTGGACCTATTGTGCATGTCTCCAGAAGAATGGGAGAGAGTAAAGAATCGATTGAAATAAATTTGTCTTCAACTCTGAAGCTTAGTCCGAAAACGCTGGAGGGATTGGTAATCCGCATGGTTGATGCCCATCCGTTGTCTTGCAGCGTCACCCAAGGCCCCGGCGTTTTGCATCAGCCATTGGGCCGTGTGGGTCTTGGTGACTAGTCATTTTGGATTTTCCAAATGTATAAAATCTTTGGTTTTTGAATAGTGATGAAATAAACGAGACACTCTATCCTCTATTCCCATGCTATCCTTCATCAAGGAGTTTGGTGAATGCCCAAAGGAGATTTTCCAGCCACTCAGAACGCTTGTCACTTCATCTACCAAGCCCTTTCAACCCTCCAAGCTCTATGCCATTGACACCAAGACCAAGTTTGTGGATGAGGGTCGGCGCTCGTCAGTCTTTCGCCTCTTTGAGCCGGATAGTGATCCGGAAGTGTTTGACTTGGCCAAGGCTGTTGCCACCCACCTCTCCACTCTTGATCCACTCTCTTCTTACCAAGTCATCCGAAATGATGTGAGCCATATTGTCTATGGAGACGGTGACTTTTTCGAGCCTCACCAAGACTATCTCTCTTGGACGACCAATGTCTTGGAAGAGCACACCCTCATCATTTGTCTAGACGCCACCTGCGACGACGGTGAGACTGTCTTCCACCTCAATCCCTTTTTCACCCATGTGTCTAGGTCATCCGTGACTCCGGGCCACCTTTTGGCCTTTCGCAAGGACGTCACCCACGAAGGACGCCCCCTCAAGGGCGGCAAGAAGGAAATTTTGACCCTGAACCTTGTGGTCTACCCCAAGACGACGCCCTACTCCGTGATTATAGCTTGTCGAAGGGAGAAGGCTTCCATCGTTGTAAGTCTGCAGGCATTGGGCGCGTTTCCCGACTGCCTCATTATGTGCAAGTTGAAGTTTGACAAGCTGGTTGAAAAGGACAGAGAGACGGGTGGATGGAAAGCCAAGGAGAAGATTGTCCGGCTGACCTTGGATTGTTTGACCCCGACTCTTCTTCCCATTGTAGAAAAGATTGTTCGGCGTGCCTACCTCTCTCCACTTCAAGTCTCTCACCACAAGGATGAACTCGAGTTTTTGGGCTTTCAAGCCTCTGACCTGATGATTGACCTGGCATCTGGCCCTGTCACTACTGTGTCTTTTGGTAGTCTCGCCGTGAAGGAACTTGATGATGATCTTGTGTTTTGTGCCTCCAAGGCAGAACTTGATGTCTTGAACAAGCGTATCCGTCAGGAAGGTCTTCCCTTTGTGTCCTTTTCTCTCGTCTTGGCTGAAGGCACTTGGGCGTCCATTGGCCCGTGCGGGGACGGGGTCACAAACTATCCCATGCACGTCATCTATGCAAGTTTTTGTGAAGCCCAACACCTTCTCTTTACACGAGGATGTCAGGACGATTCTGCCGTTCCTAATGGCGGAGAGTCTTACCACGTAAAGACTTGCTACCCTTGTCGCGTTGAACTGAGTAAAGGAAAGGCGGGAGAGGACGACGATCTCAGGGTTGATCTTGGTTCGGTCCATTGGGGTCCTTATGGTCTAGCCATTGAACGCAGGCACGGCGATCCTATCCGCGTTGTCGATTTTGAGCCTCCGTCCTCTTCGTCAGAGAGTGGAGAAGACCTTTCGACTGAAGAAGATGATAGTCTTTCGGCCGATGAAGAAGAGGAGGAAGAGGAAAAGAAGGACGATATTGGCGCTGAATCACGAACCTTGGAGTGGGAGATTGAACATTGCTACGACGATCCTTGCTTCTATTTTGGCCTCCAAATCTTTCCCCAAAATGCTTCCTACGACGCCGCCCAGCACTTTGTCACCGCTCTCGACACGGAGGTCCAGGGCTCCCGCTATCCCCTCTACCCTTCCGACTGCATCGCCCCATGTAACGGTCTTCATCCGAGTGACAAGGAGGGCCCCTTTTATGCAACTTTTGCTCCAGACGGGGGAGACGTCTCCTTCATGTACCTCAAACACCGTCACCAAAATATTCTCAAGGACTACCTCAAGGATTCGGATTTTTTCGAACGTATCCTTGCCAACATGAACCGCATCGGGATTGTGTTTCCTCAACAGCAAGGAGGCACGGATGGATCACTCTGCAACGAACAAGCCTATAGCAACTTTAGCCTTGTTGAGATACATGGGGCGATTAAATTCACCGAGGTTTAACAACTTGGATGGCGAATCCAAACTTTTACGTTGGCGCTGATGGCCATTAAATACAATCAATTTCAAATCCATGGTGGTCACTCTAACCCTGTCCGTTTCCTCCCCAACCTTGGAGCTACAACCCCTACTTGACTTGCTTTATGCCAATGGGATTGAAGGAAAACTTACACCATCTAGGTCCATTGTGAAACGGGACGGAATTCCTGGCATAGAAAACTCTGTGGATATTATGCTCAAGGCCAAGACGGAGGAACTTCTCGAAAAGAACCTCGCCGTGGCTTGGGATTGCATCAAGCGCAGTGACCGTTATGTTTCAGAAGGTTATTTGGTGAAACAAGGGTTTGAAGGTTCTACGAATGACTATGAATTTATGACATGATGATCTCGTGGTTTCTAAAAAGAAACTGTAAATTTACATTTGATTTGCTTGGGATGTGCGTAGATGGTGTGACGTCAGTCCTCGGTGAACAGAGAGTCCTCGGTGAACAGAGAACGCATGCGCTTCATGAGATCCTTGTACTTGGCAATCTCGGCGTCCCTTTCCTCGAGAAGCTTCACCAGTCTCTCAATCTCACTCTCTTCCTCTTCCTTTCCCTCGCACGTTGTCGAAACTTGGTATGGTTCATATCGGAGTGCTTTTTCCAGGGCCATCTCCAGCACCGGCGCGATCTTCTTTCCATCGGATCTGAGGTCGGTGAGGAACTGTTTCACACAGGGCTCGGTTACAAACCGATCCGCTATTTTGTCGATGTCGGATTCGTTGTAGTAGCCGATTATGTCCAGCACGGTCTTGCCCCGGATTTTCTCGACCTCCTTAAGAGGGTCAGCGCCTGCCTTCAGCAGCATGTCCACACACGCTACACTTCCCAGCATGACCGCCCCGTAGAGAGGAGTCACACCGTGTGATTCATGGCGGTTGGGATCGAACCCTTTGGCCTTGATTGCCAGTTGCAGTACGTCTACCCTGCTCTGGGTCGCTGCATAGTAAGCCGCGGCCGCCCATCCGTGTCGGGAAGCTGTGCCCTCGACAGTGGTGTCTGTGCTCATGACATCCGCGCCGTCTTCCAGTGCCAACTTGATGGCCTCCATGTCACGGTCACGGCACGCAAGGGCAAGCCTGGTGTTCAAGTCATCCTGGGTTGATGAAGAGGCAGAAGCAGAGGCAGACGCAGACATAGTGTAGGGTGCTTGGTTTGCAGGGGGAGTGTAGGGTGCTTGGTTTGCAGGGGGAGTGTAGGGTGCTTGGTTTGCAGGGGAAGTGTAGGGTGTCGAGTAGATTGTGTGATTTTTCTATCGTCGGTTGAAACTTTAGTTTATCTACATCCTGGTGCACGCAAACGTGCATCCCATCACTAGTGGCCTGGTCTAAATATACAAGTAAATAACGATAGTTGTGATATTGTATTGAAATTCCCTCCTGCCAGTTTGGTTTCACAGGCCTCTAAACAGACAATAAAAAAAAGTATCGTGAGCGTCGTTCACCACCTTATCCCCCGTCAACGAGTGCAAGCAGGGAACAAAAAAAAAGAAGAGTAATGACGGAAACATGTATGTTGTCCGTCAAGACTATCGCTGAATTGGACGATGGGTTCGCATGCGTGGCAAAACAACTAGAGGCGTGTGCAACCAAACAGGCAGGTGGGAATCTGGATTGAAATTTCATTTTCCAAACAAAATTAACATTGGTTTTGATTTTTCCAAAATTCCCACCCGCCTGTTTGGTTGCACACGTCTCTAGGCGCTCACGCAGCAGGCCTCGACCCCGTAAACTGTCCCAAGGTTCCAGACATAAAAGGCAGTCAAGGGTGAGGCACAGGAGTGACCACTACAATATTTTGTGTGAATTGTAAAAAAATTTATTGGGTGGTGGGAAGAACATGCGGTAATTTGCAGAATCCCTCAGCTTGACTTCTCTTAGCCCCGAAGGCGGAGGACCAAGTGGAGAGTCGACTCCTTTTGGATGTTGTAGTCGGACAAGGTACGTCCGTCCTCGAGTTGCTTGCCAGCAAAGATCAAGCGTTGCTGGTCGGGAGGGATACCCTCCTTGTCTTGGATCTTGGTCTTGACAGCCTCGATGGTATCCGAAGGCTCGACGTCCAAGGTGATCGTCTTTCCAGTGAGTGTCTTGACAAAGATTTGCATGACGGTGGGTTTTTAGTTGTGATGGTGGAAAGAAGTTTCAATTTTTAGACCATTTCCAGTTTGAAGAATCGTCTTCTTGACATTTTTCTTTGGAGATTTACAATTCAAAAGATTAACACTCTGATGGCTTCCTCCCCTAGGTCTTCAAGCTCTTCTAACAAATTTTCCTTCCTCATCCCTCGGCGCCTTTGAAGCCGTCCTGAAACACCCCTTAACCCTCGACCTTTTGGCCAAGGAAGCCGAATGGTGGGCAACCCATCACCACTGCCTTGATCCGTGCCCCAAGGGCAGAGCAGAGTGCTCATGTGGCTATTCTGAAGACACTCGGTATGAGAAGGAAGCCACACTTGTTTCTTTGGTCAAGACCTTGTTTGACAGCAAGGACGAAGGATCTTCTCTCGTCAAGTCAAGACAAAAAGATGAAGACCCCTACCCCTACTGATTTCACCAGGTTACTTTGTTGATTAAATTTCGCTCTGCGAAATCAAACCAAAGCAGTTTATGCTTAATCAAATAAAAAACCAATGGTTCGTATCTATTATTGTCGTTGTGGCGATGTAGCCAAGGGGCGACTGAATTTTGGAGATTTGCTCACTCCTTACCTCTACAAGGCTATCACGGGAAAGAAGCAAATCAAACCCAATAAAAGCAACGCCGTGTACTTTGGCGCGGGTTCCATCATTCGATCGGCCAATCGTCATTCTATCATTTGGGGATCAGGCATCATGTGGAAAAAGGACCGCTTCCCCAAACCCCGGAGGATTGTTTCGGTTCGGGGGCCTCTGACGCGCCAAGTGTGTCGTAAATTGGGTTATGCCTGTCCGGAAGTCTATGGAGACATTGGCCTGATTATGCCCCTTTTCTATGCGCCGTCCATTCCAAAACGTTTCAAGGTGGGAATCATTCCCCACTACATTGATTTCAAAAAAGCCAAGGCCTTTTCCAATATTGAGGGGGTTCTCTACATTGACATTTTGAGTGGAGTGGAAAAGGTCATCAATGCTTTCCTCCAGTGTGAATACATCTTGTCCTCTTCCCTCCACGGCATTATTGTGCCGCAGGCCTATTCCATTCCAGCAGCCTGGGTGAAATTTTCAAACAACATCACAGGAGACAATTCCAAGTACCTCGACTACTACCTCTCGGTCGGCGTGGCCGTGGAAGGTTTGGCACCCCTTCCCTCTAGGCTCTTGGAAGGAAAAGATGTTGATGGCCTTGCCGATCTTGTCAAGTCCTACCCCAACCCCCTAATGCCCATTCCTACCCACCACATTATAAAGGCGTGTCCCTTTACACCAGGTCCCCATCTGGCAGACAAGTGGGCCGAAATGTGTGGCGAGATGAAGAAATAAAAAACAACTCATTCATTTTCCTTTTTCAATGCTTCAAAGGTAGGGAGAGCAATCTCCGTGACCTTTAGGTCTGGCCCAATGACAGCAAAAGGGAAAAACAAGAACCCGTCCAACCGTCGAGCTTCTCCCGCCACGGCAGCGGCTTGAGCCGAGTCTTTCGCCATGGACGACGAGACAAAGGAGATAATGGCAGGATGGCGGTGGGGCCAGACAACAAGTGTCGCTTGTTTCTCTTCATCTCCAACGGGCAACGGAAAGGGATTGCGATCTGATGGGGGACCCCCAGGGTAGGGGTAGCCGTCTCCAACCAAGATCCCAATGGCTTTCTTTGTTACACGCAAAAGGTCCGGGTTCTCCTTGAGGTCTTCGTCAAGAGCTTGGGCCAAAAAGCCAAGTTGCTTGCGAATAGATTCAATGGTCTCGGCATCGATGCGGTGCTCTGGGAAATCAATGGCGTTCGTCTTGCCGTCCCATTCAGTGCCTTCATCCTCAGCCACCTTGCCACCAGAATTGAATTCAATCCTCACAATGGTTCCTCTCTCAAACACCACATGGTAGCCAAGGGACGAAACCCCTTCAAGAGTCTCGAAACATGGCTCAAGCCAACCCTTGAGAAACTCGTCAACAATTTCCTTGGAGTAGATGGAAGCCATGAAAGAAAAAGATTCTGCTGAAAAATATGTGGGGGCTGGGGGTCAACGAAAGAACCTCACAACACTAACTTGTCATCATACACGAATGTATGTCCTAAAATAAATGGAAACCTTTCAATTGCCACACACGGCAACGATTCGGTGTTCGAAATATTTACTTGTCGGATCCTTTCCGCCTGACCCTCTAAAGGATCCAGGATCAAAGGGCGAATGGCTTGGGATTGATTTCTCAGACAGTACCGCACAGGTGATCCAGGTTACTCAAGCCAATGCCCTGGGGATTGCTGCTGTCGTTGTGGCAAATGGTAGCTACAGTGATGCGGTCTATTACAATTCTGAAATCACTGAACTTTATTGGCCAGCCAGTTACACCAACCCTCCTGCTGGGACGACCTGGTCATGGACAGCCACAAACCTCAAGTGGAAACCTATTGTGACGTCTGGGGGCCAGTCCCTCATCTACACCCCGGCCTTATTCGAGTTGTATTCTCAAGGAAATCCGGGGCCACTCCCAGTACCCGCAAATTTCAACGGCGAATCCATTTCTGGAGGTCCCCTCAAGCCAGGCGGCTTCCGTATCGCTATGGCAGAGACGGCTGCCGGATCCTATAGTGCCTACTACACCATCCTTGGAGGTGCGGCTCCGGTGCCCCCCACCCCTTCCCTGATATCTTATTGGGATTGTAGGGCTAACAATACCTGTATAGGGTCATCACTTGTGGGGGTCACATCACAGTCAGGAGGATTGACCCAATCGGACGATTTTTCAACTTCCATGGTAAAGCTTCAAGACGAGTTGGGGATCACCTCTAGCGATCCAAGAGCCGGCCAATCGTCCACCACACCCACCTACCCCTCCGCACCCATCAAGCCATTGTTTCGAGGGTATGGAGGGTCTCCCATTGTTGTGATTCCCATTCCCAAGGCAGACGCCCCTACCTTTACCCCCTTTACACCATCCTACATTGATATTGCGACGGGCGTTCCAGATTACGCCAAAACGATCACCCCTGACGCGGCAACGTGTGCCCAGTATATCCATTGTATGGTGGGCCAGATCGGGACGGTGGGTGTTGAGGCGGAGAAGGATGTGGCAGGCAACACGCCCGCCCCCCTCTCCCCCTACCCCATGGGTGCGACCCTCATTAACAACGGTGCCACCATGCGCCTAACCTTTGCAGATGCCTACAAGGGAAATGTGCCTCTTGTCAACACTGCCTTGACAGGCCAAGGTATCGCCATCGTCTTCAAGTCACCTCTCTTATATAACTCACCCTATGCATGTGGTGTTGGCTTCCAACCGTCCACTATCGTTGATTGGATGTTTCCCAATGGGGGCTACAAATTCTACGGCGTTCCCGTGTCTTCGACTCTGTCCAGGCAAAGCCCCTCGAGACGTTTAGGAAATGTCCCGGAAGGCCATGAACTTGTCCCCCAGTGGTATGGCGGAGACATTCCCTCTGCCTTGCAAAATGAGGTCAAGGGTGCAACCTCTGTACCCATCTCCAACTCTCCTCGGTCTTGCGACATCGATATCTGGCCGGGAAATGGCAAGTCGGTGACACGTGCCTTTAGGCCCTATGCGATTGACTTGCCAGCGGGTACGTTTGATCCAGCGTCTTGCAAGGTGCATTTTACAATGGGAACGTATTACCATCCTGTTGGAGGAGCAGACGACACTCCGTCTCAAAAACTGACTGTGAATGGAATTCCCGTGGTGCGGTTTTACCTGGAAGGCGCGTTTCCCCAAGGTGTCCCGACGATTACAACCAGGATGGCGGAACCTTCCATCGGGATTCATCTTAAGACCAGGGGCGTCGAGCCTCGTCCTTACAAGCCTGTAGGGTGCGCACCCTCTTGCCGAGCGAGCGTATTCCAAAATCCCGGCAACGCCATTTGGTACATTGTTTGGGAAGCCCATGAAGTGACTTCTGACGCCAAGGTGGTAGGTCCCGCGTCTTCCACCCACTACAACCACTACGACCCTGCCGTCATTGAATGTCCTCTGCGAAACAATTACTGCCGCTACCGTGAAGGCCCTTCGTCAACAGGCACCTACTCCATCCTCAACCAGTGTGGTCCGTCCAATGCCGTGTGCCTGCGTGGCGTAGGGACACCTGCCCAAACCGTCATTGGATCAAACCCCGCATCCGCTGCCACTCGCCAAGCATCGAACGAATTGAACCCTGGCGTGTTTGGAGGCTTTACCCCCTCTGCCTCTGGCCAAACGACCCTTCAAGGGACGGAAGCTAATTTCCGCCTACCCTGCTCAGCTTCCCAAGCATGTCCTTCAGGCTACTCGTGTTGTGCCGCTCCGGGGTCCTACACCAACGCCTTTTGCTACAACACGGACGAAGAGATTTGTGATGTCACCTCGGGCACACCTCAAGTCTACGAGGCCCGATACTTTCTTCCAGAGACCACACTTGACGAAGACACTGACGTTGCTCACGAATGGTGTGTGAATGTCAAGACGCAAGACTCACCATGGGATGGGAAGGGAGGACCGGGTTTGTGCAACACGGCGCCCATTGTATGTCCCCAAGACGTGTTTGATAACCAAGGCACCCAAGGATGTATCGACTACGTTCTTGGCAAGGTAAACCAATTCTCAGGCCTCAACCCAGATGCTCCGGCATGTCCGGGAGGCACCTACGCAGTGGGCACTCCCGCCTATCCATGCGATCCGCGTGTGGAACCCAATTGCCAAGGGTCCTACAATGCAACCTTTAACTACTATTGTCAGCCTACCAATTATTGCACAGACGACTCGGTTTGTGCCGGCGGCACATGTCAAGGGTTTCAATGTGTATGTGATCCGTCCAAGACTGGTCAGTGTCCCACCGGCTTGTCGTGCGACGGGTCAGGTGTATGTGTGCCCGACTGTGGTGCTGAAGGCTTCACCTCGTGGAAGGATTCATGTGTCCGCTTGCCACCCCTTCCTGTTGATTTGACCTCTTGGCTTTCGAACGACTTGGTGTCTTCGGTCTGTAAGGCAAGCCCCGAGCCGCGGTACAATACGTATGTGGGGCATGTTCCTAGCTGCAGCGATATTGGTCCTTATACTTGCAAATGGTCAGATTCATCTTTGGCAACTGAAATCCAGACGGCAGCAAACCAACGGGGATGGAATGCCGTATGTGCCCCTGACACCACAACTCCAGACGGGTCAAGTCCGGGTGGTTGCCAAGTCTTTTTCAAGGACACCATGGCGGAAGGCATTCGCCCGAAAACCTACTACTACCCTCCCTCCACTTCATCTTCCTTATCACCCTATCCCCACCAGTTGCCGATTCTGAATGCCGAACAATGTATTCCGGCAGATGGTTTGGCGTCTTGTCAAGGAACCCCCTACATGTTTTTCCGTAACGACAACCGCCCCTTCCATGTTACAATGCCGGGGCCGTGGCCGACCCAAGGCACAAATTCAAGCTGCTCAGGCGGTGGTCCCACCAATGTATGGTTTCCGACAGCTGTCGGCTTTGCGCCACCTTCCTAAATAAATTTAGACATAGACATAGGTAAAGAAATTTTATTCAAATGATATGGACCTCTAAGAACAGTGTGAATCGTCAACCGGGTGCCAAGTCTTGGTGTAAGGACTTGCCGACGTTTCACTTCCTTTCCAACACCTAGCAATATCAGTGCAGCCGCCTGCAGTCTTGCAAATTCCCTTGGTCCCATTGGCGTTCGTGTAGACATATCCTACAGGCACATTGTCTGACCACAAGTCCTTTACATACATGGTGTTACATGATGTTCCATTTCCGTGGTCGCACCAAGAGAGTTGGTAATGGGGCCCAGCAGCCCATTGGGTCGCAGCATCTCCAGAGGCACACCCACGTGTCTTGCAATGGTCGCCGGGACTGGTGAACAAATCATAATGACACAATTGGCCTTCAGATGGGAGAGGCACGCGGTTGCACCCAAAATGTGGCTTGGCGTCATCTGTGTAGTAGACGTCGTTGTACCAGCCGTCGGGGCATGTGTTTTGGTAGGCACATGACCAGACTGAAAAGTAAGGAGGGGCACCCTTTGACACGAGGTCGGGGGGAGTTGCCAACCAAGCGTCTTCACGCGTGGCGCCAGAAACTGGAACGGGCACCGTCCCCGGCTGACACGGGATTCCTCCTCCAAACGCGTCACACAACGAGTCGTGGTCCACCGAGATGCCACACTGAGAGGGAGACATTGCATCCTTCACATTGGAAGTGGCATAAAGGACTTGCAGGTTTGTCTGGTTTTCCAAATTTCCATAATTGCCTGGCATAATCTCTTGGGAACCCGGCACAGTGAGACCAATCGGCATTGTGGAGGCAATACCTTGGACAATTGGATCACCAAGAGCGACACCATTGGTTGAGAGGACCGATCCAGGCTTCATTCCTTTCGACACCAAGAGTCGTCCCCCCGTTCCATCCCCGCGGCGGTGGGTGACCTCAAGGGGCCAGTGATGGTCTTGGAGATGAGGGGCCACCGGGATGTGGAGACGGTCGCCCTTCACCATGTGGGTCTTTGGGACAATCGAGTGGACACGCCCAGCCGTCTGCACCTCAACCTTGGCAGGGCTTGCACCGTTGTAGGTTAGAATGGCCGTGTGGTCCGCCGGGTTGTAGGCCTCCACCTTCCACAATTCATTTCCTCCTCCAATCGCGACGGCCGCTGCGTTCTGATAACAATCAAATTGACTGGCTGCCAGTGAATCGAAATGGGAAATGTAATCTGGGCAGCTTCGTGGAGACGCCACCATATTCATAAGCACTTGCTGGTTCCAAGATGCCGCGTTGGTTGGAATACAAAAGCGTGGCCACCCCGAGGCTTCGCCTCCACACGTCATTCCTGTAGGACAGGCAGGGCAGCCGGACCCTGCCGGACCGCACTGGCGTGGCAAGCAATTTCCATGTTGCCCGATGCATTGGCCTTTAGGTGCAGTTTTTTCACATTGGTAACCTGTAGGACAGGTTCCGCAGCTCGTTGGACCAGTTGATGGGGTCGGGGGAGAACCACACACCCACCCAAGGGCCTTACAGGAATAGGCACATGTGCCTTCATCCGTACATTCTTTTCCTTGGGGACATGAGTAAGCAGATCCTCTATGATTTGCGTCACATTGAACCTTTCGGCATTGGAAGGTGGGTGGGTTGGGAGGCGGATTAAATGTCATACTGCATACTTGGCCGGCAGGGCATGGGCCCACACAGGTGCCCGAACACACTGGAGCAACACATCCGCCATCCAAGCAACACATGTTGGGATCGGGACAATCGGCAGCCGAGGAGCAAGATGTCGCAGCTTGGCATGACCACACCGTCGGGTCAGAAGGGTTCGGCAAACAATAGGTGTTTGGTGTCGTGCAGGTTCCAGATGGGCAAGATGCGGAGCATGCACCACAAGGCGCTTTCAGGTTGTGTTTGGCTTGACCTGATCGGCAAGATCTCCCTTCAGGAAGAGAGGATGGTTCTGAATCTAAAGCAGGGGATGAGGCACAAAGATGGCATCCTGACGCCGAATAGTCAAGACAGGCTGATGAGACACACGACCCTCCGACACACACAAGACCAGCACCACAAACCCCTGCAGGAGCAGAGTTGGGGTTGCACTGGGCCGGTGTGCACCCTGCCGTAGGATTTGCGAGGGGCATAAAGTTCAACATGCACTCGCATTTCCCAGAGGTTGTGTTACAGTAGGTCAATGGGATTGAGTTACAATCCTCTTGCTTGGTGCAAGATGGTAAATCTTCCATTTATTATTAGAGTAGGTTTTCAGTTCAAGGGATATTTTATTCAAGTTTGTCCTGTTGGATTTTCACACAAGCCAGCCTTGTCACAACAAAACTTTTGGTCTGTAGGGGATGTGGATTTTGCAGCATCTTCTTCTCTCCACTGAAAATCTTGTTCAGACACAACACCCGTCATGTTACAATCCAAGGCAAGTCCATCAGCGGCACATTCACATGCACCAAACATGGTACACAAGAATTTCCGGAAGCCTGACCGGGGCATCACCCAAAACCATTGGCTTCCAAAATTTTTCTTTGCCTTACAAGCATCATAGGACGCCCACTTCATTGGTCCATAGGCAAACAACCACATGACAATCAAGACGATGGACAAAATAAATGCGATGACGGCTCCTGCAATATAGGCTCCTGTCGACGTGGAGACTTGGCCCAACTCGGCCATTTCTTGGCACGTGCCAGCCGATTCATTTTCTTGGGTACAATACGCTTGTTCTTGGGTGGCTTTGCGCTTCTTTGCCACGACGATGCACCACACCCCAAGAACCAAGAAACCACCTGCGAGAATCCAAAAGATTATTTCAAAGGTTTTTTTGGTGCTTCAGAGGCTTGCGAATGGCGTCGTTCCCCACAAGGTACTTGATAGTTGTGGTTTCATCGGGTACCCCTCCATAGGATTTTCCGGAAGATGCCCCAACAAATTTAAAAACAGAGCCCTTGATAAGGGTGATGGCCGTTTGCTTGGATTTCGGAAATGTGAGGATGAGGGTTTTCCCGTCGCTACTCATCAGCTTAACCTCTTCCTTGGTTGCATTGATCACAGAAAGGCATCGACAGTTTGTGAGGCCTGTCGAACAACACGCTTCCTTGGTGCCCATCGTGCAACCAAGAATTGCACCGTGGGTGCAGGAACTCATTTATCATTACCAAATAAATGAAGGCCGCAATTGCTTCGGCAACGATCGGTGCAGGATTTCTTGTGTTGTTTATTGTATGGTTGTTGGCAGCCACAATCACCAAATCACTCGATCAAGTGCTTCCCCCCTACGTCCCTCCACCCTACAACTACGCGTGTTCGGCGGATCAGGGATGTATTGCGGCAGCAAATGGACCCTATTCGGATCCCACCACTTGTCAAAAGGCGTGTGGTCTCGTGTATTGTAATTTTAACGAAAAGACTGGTTACACCGGAAGTTGTACCACGGAGGCTTTTGGAAGCCCAAAGGGGCGAACTTGCTCAAGCACCGTCATAGACGAATGCAAGGCTCTCCAGGCAAATCAGACCTTCAAGTGTGACCCTGATAAAGGACCTCTTCCGTGCATGGAGGGAGATCAAAAATCTCTTTGCACCCTGACTAACGCCACCAAGGCCACTTGCAAACGATACGGCTACTGCTCAAGTCCCGGAACCCAGTCGTGTGAGTGGGCCACCTCAACACCAAGCCTTCCAAATGCGACCCTGATGCCTGACTGCAAGGGCGGACGATCCACGTCCCTCTGCCCCGCCCCATCCTCGACCACCGTCAGTTATTACGGTTGTGAAGACAATGCCTGTGTGGAAAAGGTCATTTCCAAAGCCAATGCGGTTCCTGAAGGGTTCCAGACGGATGCTACCAAGGGATGTTCTGGATGCCAAACAGGTCTTTGCTATACCAAGGTGGAATATAATGGCACCAACATTACAACGTCAGCCAACCTTCAAAATGGTCTGTCCTATTGCATGGCCAAGGGGTTTGGGGCCTCTGGGTGTCCAAGCGGATGGACCCCTTCTCAACCCACAGCGTGTACCAATGTGAAATATTTGTCTTCGGGGTGGTGCTGGAAGGCGCCAGACGGTGAGGCAGGTGCCTGTTCAACCACGTGCCGCGATGTCGACAAGTGCAGCGGCACATGTATCTACCAAGAGAATGTTCTTGCAAATGCTTGTGTAGACATGACCACCAAGGTCCCGGTTACCCCCACCGAACCTCTTTCCTACACCGTTCTTGATTGTGGCAACACTCACTGCCCCAACAAGGCCGTCGCAGACCCTGTCCACGGAGGATGGGGAGGGTGTGTGCCTGCACCTGATGGTTGTACCTGTGCAACAGGGTCCCGCGGGTGGGTCCAAGGCAACTGCCCCGACGGCCAAGTCGAAATTGCCAAGGGACGGTGTTTGGATGTGTGTAAGGATTGCACCGGATCAACTAAAGGGCCCCAGTCCTGTGGTCAAGTTCTTCAATTGAAGTGTTTGGATCTGGAAAACGCAAGAAGGGCAAATCCCTCACAAGCTTCTTACTGTCATACGGATGACGCTACGGGAAATTCGTATTGTGCATGTATGGGGTCATCAGGTGGCGCATGCTCTCCTGCCAAGCCAACCTTTCAAGTGTGTGGTGGATCAGACAAGGTTCAATGCTCATCACCCGGGTGTGTCGGGTGCACCCTGACCCAGACCAAGCCGGAAGGCTTTGGATGCACCATTCCATTCCCCCTTAAGCCGGGGAATCATGGAGCTCTAACTCTTGATCCTTGTGCATGTAGCTACTCGTTCAATGTCGACACGCCGCCAAATGACGAAGATGTCATGGTGTGCCCTGATGGTTCTGACTGTGTGTTTGGAAACGATTATGAAAGCGATTCTGTTCTTGATGCCAAGCTGGCGAAGTATCCCAATGCAAAGTCGAAACTATTTATTTGCAAGAATGATGTTGGAAAAGCTAGTCCTCGTGCTTGCGTCCACGTGTCGGATCAAAAGATTCCCTCGTCCGAGAATGTTTCGGCCGAGGACCCCAAACCCAACTGGAATTGGTGTCGATTCTACAACAAACTTGATGAAGGATTTATTAACAATGATTGTTGTTGGTGGTTGCTTTTTGATCAAACGGGCACCCCTCCACCTTCTTGTGGATCGAACCCATATGAAAAATGCCCCTTTGTTTCCACTTGAGAGAAGCCCTAATAAAAATTCACTTGACTTCAACCACAGAGATCGAATTCATCTCTTTTACAAAAATAGTCTTTATCACCCACCATGACGTGCTTCTGGGATGGCCTCTTGGCAAATTTGAAACCTAAAGACTTTGCAAGGATTGGTGTGAAGAAAAAACCACGCAAGGCACAAGATTTCGCGGCCATCTTGAAGGAACGAAACACAAAGACCACCTCTGTGTCGTGGCAAGGCGAGCGCTATGATTGTTCTTCCTTTGATCCTTTTTTATTCCTTGTTGCGGAGCTTTTTGAAGTGTCCATCATTCACCACGGAGTCTATGGTAGCCACTCGTACATTAACGACTGCCCAAGCATGTGCTGGGGGTCTCCTCGGATAGTGGACATTTCAGGGGTTAAAGATTATTTATTCGTCTTGAGATCTTGGACCGTCGATTGCAAGGCCGTCACGGAGCCATACTTGGCCACAATTTCATGCTCCGATGCGTCGGGTGAAACACCTGCCATGGCCAAGGGTTCCATGGTACGATTCATCAAGGAAATCCCGAGGTAGGCCTCGTAGGAGGCAAGGGGCCTCGAGGTGCCGAGGGGATGGTCAGCCTCCCGCCCTTGGAGAAGTGCAAAGATGCGCTTGAGTGACGAAGCTCTTGCGTCGCCCCTTGAGGATTTGGACCCGACTTCCCAAAAGGTTGGAGCATGGGATCGGTCAAAGAGGGTGCGGAGGGGCATGCGAGTGGGCATCCACGCATCCCACCCGTGGGTCCAAAGCAAGGCGCCCATGACAAACTCTTCACCGAAAAATAAAAAGGGAACCTTGGTCAAGTAGGGCACCATAGCCAGACGTGAGCCCAAGGAAAAGGAAAAACATCCTGCCCACCCAAGTTGAGGAAAGGGCTTGGGTGGTTTCATGGCACACATCCGTGAGCCAAAGATGGGCAACTCGGAAGAAGGATCAAAGGAGGTGGGCGACATAAAGGTAGGAAGGGCGGGTTCGAGTGACGCGTTGGCCGACCCAGGGTAGCGCCGGTAGGACGGCGGGTAGCCCGTCAAGCAGATGGAGGAATGGCCCGCTTGGCCCACCGCCTTGGTCCACTCCTCAATGAGCACCTCATCCCACCGCGGCTCACACCGTGTATGGGCGTCAATCTGGAGGATGTAGTCCTCTCCCTTGTAGAGGTGAACCTCAATGGTTGACCGGGCTTTACAAGGGCCTTCTGCTTCGTCATGCCGCCATCGAATGACACGAATGTTGTCCATGTAGCGCAAGTCTTTTCCGTAGAGGTTGCATAGTTCGTTATAACCTTGAATGGCATCCCCGTCTTCCTTGGCATTTTGCTGACAGAGGCCAATAAAGACACGTTGTGGTGAGGCTGCATTTTGTATGAGAGAGTAGAGGGTGCCCGACGTTTCCGAGTCGCGGTAGGAAGGTATCGACACGAAAATGGAATGGGAGGACGACAAGGCGGATGGGGGTGTCATGGGAGATGACGAAGTGGAGGGGGGCACCGCTTGAGGTGTCACTCGGTCGCGGTAGACGACGTTTCCCCTACCGTCGCTACTTGGGGATTGGTAGGATGATGAATGTGTGAAAGGAGGAGACGGAATGGTCTTTGTCTTGGACCGATTGGCGATGGACCACACAACAAACCCCATAATGGCCAGCACAAATGCACCCAAGACGATAAGGGGAATGATGGGCCATTTCTTAGAGCGTCCCCGTCCCAATTTTTTTAGAGCTGATGGATTGAGGGGGCGGTAAACCAATGAGGCTGCCGCTGGCAGGTAGGCAGGGGTACGGAAAGACGAACTCATTTATTTAATATACGGAGCTCTTACCCTGATGAATAAAGTTGCTTTCAACTCATTATCTTGATGATCTTTTTCCATTGGAAATCTCTAAATGACTTAGCACATCCAAAACATGCTACCGGTGGTTGTAGGTGCTCAATCTCTGCGGCCCCGGGATTGTGCCTTGTCTTCTGGCACTTATGCCAGTGTCTACTGCGACAGGTTTCATGCAGACAAGGTTATCAAAATTCTTAGCCACCCCATCACCAGGCAAGCTGCAATCCGGGATGTTACCTTGGGAGCCTGGTTTATTGCATTCCCATCAGCATTTCCGTCTATCATCCCGCATCAAGAATTGATTTATGATGGTCGATCCAAGAAGTGGGGGATTGTCATGATGCATGGCGGTGAAGACTTGGAGACTTACTTGCGCAAGCACAAGAAGACGATGGGCAGAGAGGAACGTCTTGCCATCACTTCGCAGATTTTACTCATGTTGTATAATCTCCACCTCGAGGCGGGACTTGTTCATCGAGACTTGAAGCCGGCCAACCTCTTGTGGTCCGTCAAACGAAGAAAACTCTATGTGATTGATTTTAATCTCTCTTGCTTTGCGGGTAGCCCTAAACGACGTTCTTCAACGGTGCAAACCCGGTGGTACCGAGCCCCCGAAGTCATTTTGGGCTCAAAGACCTACACCCAAGCCATTGATGTGTGGTCTACAGGCGTCATCCTCCTCTATCTTTGGACGGGATACCTTGGCAAGAGTGGGTCTGCACTCGAACAATTGTGGCTTTGCTTTGCATTGGGGGGTTCCCCGCTTCCCCTCTCGTCTCTTCGTCATCTTCCACGATGGAAAACCTTGGTGGGTCAAGATGAACACAGAATGGGTCCTCTATGGCCCTATGGCTTTTTGGACCTTAAACTCTGCACCGTTGCCGATGCTGGCGGATTAGAAGATGACATCCGATGGATGATCAAGGAGATGTTGGTCTTGGATCCCGCCAAACGCGTGTCCATTGGAGACCTCTTTGCCTCTGAGGCAGCCGCCCGGCTTTTTGCAGCAGCGGGGGTGAGACCGGAGCGCCCTTGCCGCACCCCTTCCACCATCTCGTTTCCCCCAATCCCTTGCGATGAAGTTATTCAGAAAGACCTTGACGAAATGTTGCAACTCTCATTGAAGCACAATGTGGGATTTGGCTTGGCACCAGAGATTTGGTTTGGCTTGACGACTGTATTGTTCAGTCTCGCCTGGCGAGTGGGCAAGGGAAGATGGAGTCACTGGAAAGTCCTTTTGCCAAGCATTCATGCCGTGATTGTCGGTGCAGTTGAAGATGACATGGACTGCCTTGAGGAAATGATCTGCCGTTACGGTACACCCCCAAGCGAAGAAGGAATGACCAGAGAGATTGTTGAGATTTTAAAGATGGTTCCCCAGATTGTACCCCTTTATTTCAGTCACCCATGGTGTGTGGCAGTGAGGATGGCCAAGATTGATTCCGGAAGACCCCTTGATTTGGCAGCTCCAGGGTTTGCCGCCCACGGCCAAACTCTGCTTCGCCAAGTGGCAGCAGATACCTTTCGCAGTCTTCGGGGAAATCCGCGGCTTTACCATCCCGAGTACACCTTTCACCTTTCAACCATCTTGGCAGACAGTGACCCTGTTCGGGTCGAGGCTGCCAAGTTATTTTTCGCCTCGTCCATTCCTCCTTTGCCTTGCATCCCAGATCCAAAGAAACCCGTGGCACACATTGGAGGGGACACCACCTGTGTCAAGGCGATAGGTGTGCCACAGAAATCCGAATTTTCCTCGGAACTTTCAAGTCTTTTGTATAAATTTTCCATCTCGGAATAAACTCAAATAACTTCTCATCTTCACTCTTCATCATGGCCAAGGACGATTGCATCTCTTGTCTCGCTGGTCCAGGTGGTTGCATCCTTGCACTCTCTACGGTTGCCGGGTGCATCTCCTACCTTCTTGTCTTTTCCATCATGGGTCTTGTCCAAGACTGGAACACGGCCAAGGACTGCCACGGGTCTGCCCTTCACATCTATGTCCTCGTTGCCGTCATCATGTTTTACGCCTCGGGTGGCAATGGATCCAAGGCGGCCAAGGCGTACGACGCGGGCCAAGCCATTTTCACTCTTGTGGTGTCATGGGCCATTTCGGTCTCGATGGCCATTTGGGGCTTTATCGAGATTTTCGACAAGGCCTGCCCCGAGCTGGAGGGTGGCTTCCTCTACAACATGGCCATTGTCACGACCTCTCTCCACTGTGTCGTCATTGTGGAGGGGATTGGCCTTGTCGTGTTTTTGGCATGCCGGGCCCTAGGCACTATTTACTCTTTTTTTTTTGAAGTAGCTCAAAAGCTTGAGTTACCTAAAGAATATCACTTTTCCACTCGTTTTTAGAGATGAGGGCACATAAATATGATTTGAGCGGACCTCTACAAAGTTATATTTTTTAAGACCCTTCGCTTGCCAAAACAAATGAATCGATGGGGCTATATACAGATGAATAAAAAAATTTATTTCCTCTTCTTGGTAGGTGCCTTGGGCTTTGATCGGGCCTGTTGGCCACTCCGTTTCTTACCCCCGGCCTTTGTCGCCCTCTCCACCCGTTCCTTTTCAAAAACTTCATACTTGGCAGCCAAATTATCCAAATCATCCTTCCACAAATCCCACGGCGACCTCTTTGCATAGGCTTCCATCTTGGCCGTTAGGGCATCAATGGCCGCCTGCAATTTGGCGAGGCGCTCAGTCGTGAAAAAGGCATGGGTCAGGCCCAAAAGGTAGCGAAAGGTTCCCTTCCCTGAACCAGAGGCCTCGTCTTCCTCTTCATCACCTTTGCCCTCCTCGTCTTCATCCTTCATGTCGTCCACGGCCACGAGGTCCCTATCGGATGGACGCGGGGGCGGGGCGACGAGGGCGTCGTCCGGGTAATCCTTTTCAGCAAAGATGGTATAGGCTTCTGCCCTCGGCTTCTTCTTGATGGAAATGGTGGCCGCCATGTCCTCATTGAGGTAGCGGAGCTGGGATTTCAGCTTGAGCAATTCACGGGACCATGCTTCGAGGATGTAGGCCTGACGTTCCTCATAGGCAGGAAGACGGCATTGGCCGTGGAAGGAAAAGAAGGATGCCAGGTCAGAAAAGTGGTGGAGGACCAACTTGTCCACATCTTCTGCCTCATTCCTTTCCCTCACAAAGCCATTCATGTTGGTGGCCGACAACTTGCGCTCCATGGAAAACAACTTGACGAGGGTGGGGAAGCGAAAACCGTCAACGGGCTCCCCAAAGGTCGCATCCATTTCGGCTTCACTCTTGAGACCCAGCTTCTTCACAAAGTAGTCCTTGACACACAAGAGGCGGATAGAAACTTTGACGTTGGTCGACTCGTTGGACTCGTCAAGAATAAATTTAGGATAGGACTTGGAATCAAACTGATGTCTCTCCTTGAGCTTGGTGAGGTAGGGCTGGGTCCATGTCGAGATGGGCAACTCACGAATGTAAATCTCAAGGTACTTGGGAAAGGCTTGGAGGGTAAAGGCGCCTCGTGAGATGTAGCCCGTCACGGCCCCCTCCTTGTCCCTCACCGCCTCCATAGGCCCATTGTGCATGGAGTACCATGGCAGCATGGCATTGGCCTTGGCCTTCCACCTGCCAGATGGTGAGCCTTTTTCAGCCAGATAGAGGGATTGGACTTCGAAAATCTCCTTGGGATTGTAGGCCTGAATGTCGGAAGACCATCCCGTACCAATCCCCGAGCATCCATTGAGGAGGACGGCCGGTACGACAGGCATATAGGTCAAGGGCTCTACCAAGTGTTCTTCATCAACCCTTCGGCGAATGACGGCATTGTCTTCCTTGGGAAACAAGGCTGCCGTCACGGGGTTCAAGTAGGTAAAGACATAACGGGACTGGCCATGAATCTTGCGTGGATGGGACCTTGAACCAAACTGACCAGCGGGGAACAAGTAGTTAAAGTTGTTGGAGCCCGGATGTTCTTGGGCCATCTTGGAGATGGTTTCTTCGACAGACTTTTCACCGTGATGGTAGTGGGTATAGGCCGCCACTTCCGAAGCAAACTGAGCCACCTTGACACGCTTACGAACATTCTTTGAGAGGGCCGTGTAGAGAACCTTCCTCTGGGACTCCTTCAGCCCATCAATCCCACAGGCGACACCGCGGTAAAGCGACTCCATCGAGTAGTGGATCATGTCATTCAACAAAAAGTCTTCAATCGCAATCACGGGCGAGTCATACTCGACCGCGACGGTCGGGTCATAGGCCCTCAAGATGTCTTTCCGCTCGTTTACGTTTTCATCCACGAAAAACGTGGCAAGGGCATCACGCGACTCGTCGCCAGTGTAGCGAAGCCGCACAATGTGTGACTTGTAGTCACTCATGTACCGTCGCATGTCTTCTTGGTCGGATGTTGCCAAACCCTTCAAGTAGATAATGTCATACTTGGTCTTGGTCTCTTCGTCCAAGCCATTTAGCCACACCGTGAAATCCGCATGGGAAAAGAATTCTTTTCTCCTCAGGCAACGGGCATAGGCCGGCGATGGGACGGCACGAATGAGAGGTGTCGCAAAGCGGTAGACAAAGTGGTACTTGCGGAGGAGGAGGGGGAAGAATTGTTGGAGAAAGGAGTAGACCAACCCACAAATATGCGAACCGTCCGTGTCTTGATCCATCATCAGCCATACCTTCTTGTAGCGCAAAGTGTCGTACTCCTTGCGGGTTTCATAGGTGAGACCGAAGCGGAGACCAAGGGCAAGCATGACGTTGTGAATCTCTGCATTTTCAGTGACATTCTTCAAGCCGTCCTTCTCGGTCACCGCCTTGCGCGTGTTGAGGGGCTTTCCCTTGAGAGGAAAGAGGCCAAAGTCGGCCGAGCCAATTTCTTCCAAGCCAGGCTCGACGGACCCAATGGCCGAATCACCCTCGGCAAGGATGAGGGTGCACGACGACCCCTTCTTTCCGGCATTCGATGCGTCACGAAGCTTGGGAATTTGGACAATGGATCGTGCAAGGATCGAGGAGCGGGTGACCTTGGTAGAGGCAGAAGCCTTGCGAAGAATTTCAGCGTCGGCTTCCAACTTGGACCGCGACTCAACGTGGGTCAAGATGCCAGCATCCTTGAGAGCATTCACAAAGGTCTTGGACGGTTCCCACTTGAAACCAAACTCCTTCAGTTGGGACTCTAGGGTCGTCTTGGTCTGGGAGTCAAAGGATGGGTTGCACAAGGAGATTGTGACAAAGACGTGGCAATAGGAGCGGGTGCGGTGAGAGGTGAAGGACTTGAGCTTCAACTTTTTTGCAATCGCTTCAGCAATCTTGGACCTGGCATACTCGACATGACGTCCCTTGCAGCACCTCAAGCCATTTACAAACCCCACATCAATGCCCGTCTTGAGCTCGGGTGGTCCATCGGGGTCAATTGGCAAGACACCCACATTCCACACCGTTGAGCCGTCCTTGGCAACAATAGAATCGGTGGGGATGCGGAGGCTGGCGTCGGAGGAAAAGAGGGAAACGTAGTGGGAAAACCCCTTGAGTGGAAGCTTTTTTCCATCCAAGTAGACCGAGAGGCTTGGCTTTGTGCATGCCGCAATGTCCATCACCTTGGACCTCAAAACCTCGATGAGGTGGGGAGGGATCAAGGTGAGGCCAAAGCGTGCCAAGTCGGGGCAGTAGGTGACCTTTGTGTAGCCACCCTTCCTCTTTGGCGTGGTAATTTTGTGAGGTTTCCACTTGAGAACCCGTTCCCCCTTTTCATTCTTGGTGGTGAAAAAGGTTTGTTTGAACAGGGATCCCATGGCTGCCGAGTAGGTCTCGACCTTGAGAGACTTGGAAAAAAAATTTGTCGCCTTGGCCCCAATGCCATTCCGTCCACCCGACTTGCGCTTCTTGGAATCATCATACTTGTCTGATGACTTTGTCATACCAAACAACATGGTGGGCACGGGGACACCTGCCTGGTCGTGAACGTAGCAAGGGATGCCTTCACCATCGTTCCACACTGAAATTTCCAAGTCACCCCCTTCATTCTTGCCAAGGGTCACCTTGATGGTCTTGGTCGTCGGATCCTCGATGGACTTGTCAATGGCGTTCTGAGTAATCTCTTCAAAAATGTTGAGGAGGGCCAGGGGACACATCAACTTGACGGCTTTGATGCCCATGGCTGCCCTCGCGGCCTTTTCCTTTCCAACAGAGCGTTTGGACTTGGACGTCGCGGCAGTCGCAACCGACGCTCCATCATCATCCCCCTCCACTTCCATCGGTTCGTCCTTGGCTTCCTCCTTCACCTCCTCGGGTTTCTTCTTTGGCGTCTCACCGCCACAAAAGACAAAGAGGTCCAAGCCCTCATCGGGTGTCGTCATGGGGCCAACGTACATGTCGGGACGCCTGTCAAGATGCTGCCAATCATCGAGCATCTTGTATTGGCCCTTGTCCATATCGACGGTTAGAGGTTCTTTGACTTTGGTTACCGTCTTGGGTTTCGCCGCCACCTTCCCCTTGGTCGGCGACTTGGGTTTAGGCGCTTCCGGCTTTAAACTGCCCTTTCCAGACTTGTTTGACTTGGGAGTTGGTTTAGGGGGCATTTTGATAGTGAAAAGGGAGTTGGGTTTTAGAGAAAATCTCATTTCAACAATTTATTTGAAAGCCTTTAGGTTTGAGGGGCCATCAATCAAAATTAAGAAAAGATGTAGGAAGCGCCAGAGAGGGTGCCGGAACCGTTTGTGCCATCCACGATCAAATTTGGTTTCCACCCATCATGAAATCAAGAGTATTTTTTATTAACGGCAATGAGAACCTCTTGTCGACGGACGTCTATCTCCAAGACTACTAGGTCAGCCTCTACACCTCCAAGGTATTCATTTACCGCTTTGGTCAACAAGCTGAAACCTCGACCCTCCTTCTCTCCACCCTCGACGAAGGTGAGGTGCTTTCCACCGAGTTCTTCACCCTAAGGTTTCGGGAGAATGTCTCTCCAAGCCAAGTCCGGCTTGTCTTGTCTGGATGTGACGAAGAGCTATTCAGCTTGAGTGTCATGGCTACGGGAAAAGATTCCACGTCTCGACCCCAAGAAACTCTTGGCTACTTTGCTATGGCGCCTGGAATTCACAAGGTGACTGGGCGTCTCTGCGGCGTTTTTCTCACCCCCTCCCCTAGTGAAGGGTTTGGTTAGCTCTGCTTTTGAAAAACCTTTGGGCGAGGAAGCTACGATTCTTGTGACTCAAAACTCAATGAATGGGCCAGATGGCTCGAGAGCATTTATTTCCGACAGGAATGCAACCCGCCTTGAGGTATATGTAGATGAAGATTTGGCCTACGACAATGAGCGTCGTCATATTGGAGAACATTCAATAATCTATGGATACACCCATGTCGTTTCGTACCATCCTTTCAATAATTGCGACAAAGGTAGTTGTTGGTTTCCATCCAAGGGTAGTTTTAGCTTTAGAAGCGTCTCCAAGCAAAAGATCAACCTCTGCCGGTCTAAAAAACTCTGGATTTACCCTGACAAGAGTTTTTCCTGTTTTGGCATCAAAACCTTCCTCCTTGACTCCCTTGCCCTTCCATTCAACCACAATACCCGCTGCCCCAAAAGCAACTTCAATACATTCTCGGACCGAGTGTGTTTCTCCAGTGGCTGCAACATAATCGTCTGGTTCTTCTGTTTGAAGCATTCGCCACATCATTTCAACATACTCGGGGGCGTAGCCCCAATCCCGCTGAGCATCGAGGTTTCCCATTTCCAAGACATCCTTGTCACCTCTTAGAATGGCCGCAACTCCAAGAGAGATTTTTCGTGTTACAAATTCGTGACCACGTCTCTCAGATTCATGATTAAACAGTATCCCATTGACGGCAAACATACCGTATGCCTCGCGGTAGAGCTTTGTAATGTAAAATGCAAATTGTTTGGCAACAGCATAAGGTGATTGGGCATTGAACGGAGTCAACTCGGTCTGGGGCGTTGTCAAGACTTTTCCGTAGAGTTCAGACGTGGATGCTTGATAAAACCGACATTTTCTATCGGTGTCAAGACATCGAATGGCTTCCAGAAGAATCATGGGTCCCATGGCGTCAACTTGGCCCGTGTAAATGGGTGCTACAAAGGACACCCCCACATGAGATTGGGCTGCAAGGTTGTAAATTTCCACTTGGTCGGCATCAATCGACAGGAGCTGACTCATGAGTTTATAGATGCAAGGTGCGTCTGTGACATCCCCGTAACTTAGATGAAAGTCCCTCCTATCAAGTATAGAAGTCAAACGCTCAAGGTTGTGATGGGATGACCGGCGAATGAGACCATAGACCCTATAACCCTTTCCAAGTAATAGTTCAGCTAGATAAGATCCGTCTTGTCCGTTCACACCCGTGATGAGAGCAACGTGCTTCATTTATAATAAAACCAAAAAAATCTTTTTTCTATCTTTTAACAATTTTATTTACTTTTGTTTTCTACTCTCACTTTGACTCTATTATTCAGTATAAACGGTATGACATCCTCTCAAGTCACACTCCCAGACCATCCTTTCAAGCGTCAATGGGCCTGGTGGGAACATCGGACAAAGGGAGCTACTGATGTCAAGTGGATGGATCAGTTTTACAAGGTTGCCCAAGTCGACACGGTTGAAAAGTTTTGGCTTCTTTGGGGTCACTACCCACTCCCTTCAGTTCTCTTTGCCGGAACGGCGCCAAGCGACCCCCCTCCATTTATTATACGTGAGGGCCGGTCATCGCGGGTTTTAGGAGTGTGTCTCTTCAAGGAAGGTATCCTTCCCGAGACACGGGCCAAGAGACTTGATGGGACGCCTTGGACCGGGTTGCGATCTCTTCTTGATCTTGACACCCATTTTGACGAGATGAAGACATGGGACGAGGTGTGGGAAGTCTGTTGCTTGGCCCTTTTAGGGGAAGCAACCCTGGATGGTGACATGGTTTCAGGGATATGGTTAGCCAATCGCACACGTCGCGGGTTTTCTGCGGGGGTTATGCGCCTGCGCCTTGAAATTTGGTGGTCTCATGGTTTAACAGAGGGAGACGTTCTCACCTCTATTGAAAAGTTGACCCACGTGGTTCAAAGCCACACAGGGAAAGACTTGAAAGATGGGTGGCGGATTAAATAATTTATTTCAATACATCATGCTCGAAAAAGTTGATGAATCGTTCTTTTGCATCATTTGTGGGCACTCCGCCCTTCAGATTGAGAGAGCCTTCAAAGATTTGGAGGTGGGGCATGTCGTAAAGAGTTTTCCATTCTCTCGGGTTTCCCATTTCATCCTCAGGGGATAAAAGATAAAACACCGAGAGTTTGGGGTCAAGCATTCCAAACTCTTTTAAAATCGCAAGTAATTCATCAAATTCTTCAACGGAATAGCGCCCAGGATGAAGACTACTAACACTGTCTCCAAATTGAGAAATGCTCATGATAAACCTTACACCTGCTTCACCCCGTAATGCCATGAAACGATCCACACAACGTTGGAAATACTCGCCTTCTGTGAGTGGGTTATGATGGTAAAACACTCGATGGCCCAGTGACTTGGGAAGAGTCATAGGATCCGTGAGAAACGTTTCAAAATTTGTTTTCAATATTTCTTTTGTCAAGCTCAAATTTGTAACTATCCAATCAAAGGGATAAGAAGCTTCGCGCATACCGTTTGTGTTGAGAACCAAGGTCAGAGCACATCGGTCTCCTAAATTTACAAGTTTCATTTAAGTGCTTATGGGAATTTATTTTAGGCTGGGGGAGACACTTTTCCACCTTGAAAGATTCCAAAAACATCCATCTCAAGTGGCCATGGAGCTCTTTCTGAGTGTCATCACTTTTAGAATATGTCGGGAGACGCGCAAAGCCGCATTATGTAATGGAGACCGGAATGAAGGGGACCCTGTGTTTTCCAAATAAATAAAATGTTTGAATAGATACATCTCAAAAAAGTCAATGTTCAAATGAAATGCAAGTTGTGATGGAGGACTTAAAAGCAGTGGCCAAGGCCACCCGGCTGATGATACCCGAGAACAATAAAGGGCATGCAAGTTTATTAAATTCTATGGCTCGACCCGACATAGTTTTGCTTTGCAAAACTACAGTGGTCTTTGACCACTACTGAAATGTCGGACGAGACCTAGGGCCCAACACAAATTTTATAAGGAATGACAGGGAATTTTATTC
>Ga0180431_10000435_pt1 | contig 60539 bp, 46 predicted proteins | sample SS_ome_11_FD_132459 | JGI IMG/M metagenome (GOLD analysis project Ga0180431, IMG submission 132459) | Hypersaline lake sediment archaeal communities from the Salton Sea, California, USA - SS_1_MS_1 metaG | ecosystem: Environmental > Aquatic > Non-marine Saline and Alkaline > Hypersaline >... | reverse complement strand
GCTTCTGGAGCGGGGCGCGACGGCGTTCGTCCAGAAACCCTACCGCGCGCAGACGATGGCCAGGGCCGTTCGGGAAGCGATGCGGTTGAGGTCCGTCTCCGCAACGGGGACCTCGACTCTCTGAGCAGCAACGGAATCGAGCACAGGACTCGTTCGGGCAGCGGCTTGAATCTCGGCAAGGCGTCGGGCTCATCTACACTATGGCTTGAACCTCGGCAAGGCACACGATGAACCGATCGCCGGCGGCGCCTCGCCTTCGGCCTTTGCCCGGCGCCACACCGCGAAATTCTCCTCCGAGACTCCCGCCCGACCGCGAAACGTCCACGAGCGCTCCGCGTTGTAGGTCCAGCCGAGAGTTTCGGAATCCCCGCCGCCGTGGGTCGTGATGAGCAGGCGGTTCGAGACCATCCCGATGCCGGTCGCCTGATCGGCCGCCCATTCCCGATCCCCGCGGTTGCAGTCGACGGGGACCCACCCGTAGTTGGGTAGATAGACCTCGGCCCATCGGTGGAAAGCTTCGTCCACGCTGGCGTCGTCGCCCCGGACGGCGATCCCGGCCTCGTAGCGGGCCGGAAGCCCCGAGGCCCGGGCCAGGGCGATAAAGAGGAACGTATACTCGGAGCAGGATCCCGTCCCGCGCTGGATCAGCGTCGTCGGGATGTCCCAGCCGCCCACCATCTCGTACTCCAGGGTTCGGATCACCCAGTTGAATATCTTGCGGGCGATCCAGTAGGGATTCTTCTCATCGCCCACCACGGAGCGGGCGGTCTCTTGAATCAAGGGGTCGTGGATGCGGTAACGGGTGCCGTCGATGAGGTACGCCTTCCGAACGTCCGCAGGGATGCTCTCCAGCCGGCCGACCTTCTCCGGAAAGATCACGTATCGCAGATCGGCCATCTTGGCGTGAGCCAGATACCCGACCTCCACGGTGCGCCCGGGCGCGATGTCCTCGAAGTGAAAGTGCGCCTGCCTGAGGCCCCAGCGGTCCGTGACGATTTCGAAAGTGTCCGGAAAGAAACTCGTGGGAGAGAGCAGGACCTGGTGCTCCAGGTCGTCCAACGGCCAGGCCACGTAGAAATCCATGGTTTGCAGTCGATCGGGCCCGTCGTTCCTGAGACGATTGGCAAAGGTCACGTAGGACTCCCTCCAATCGAGAGCCACATAGGGATCCCCGTCTCGAACCGGAAGGGCGTCGATGGTCAACGTTTCGAAGTCTGCGACCCAGAGGCGCTCGTTCCCGTAGGCCAGCCCCGTTGGGAAAGGGCCCGGGGATTTGAGGACGACGATCACGGTGCCGTTGTCGGGCGTGATCATGTAGATCTCGTCTTTTAGACGATCCGACACCCAGAGGTACGCGCCGTCGTGCGCCAGACCTCTGGGGTCCCGATGGGGCGAGGCGTAGTAGTTGAGGATGGTCCCGTCACCCGGAAGGAGCTCGTAGATGGTACGCTCGGTGCGGTCGGCCAGCCAGAGGGTCTTGCCGTCCGAAGCCAGCCCGGCCGGGCCCTCGCCCGGCGTCTCGTAGCTGGTGTGCACGATGCCCGTTCGGGGATCGATCTGGTAAATGCGCTTCGCCAGATCGTCGGACACGTAGAGATACCCGTCCGCCCAGGCGAGGCCCTGGGGCCGGAATCCGGGCGCCTTCAGGCTGTCGCGAACGCTCCCGTCCGATGCGCTCAGCCGGTAGATCCATGCGCGCTCCCAATCCGCCATCCAGAGATCGCGGCCGTCCCATGCGAGATCCGACGGCGTCGAGCAGCCCGTCTCAAACGAGAGAACGGGAGTTTCAGGCGAAGTCGCGAGGGCGGCGACCGCCCCCGCCAGGACCGCACAGGTGAGCATCGAAATCATGAGAAACCGTGTCATGGCACGCCTCCGGATTCGGATGGAGAAGTCATCCCTTGTTTCCGTTTCATGAACACGAGGTTCCCGATCACGGCGTCCGACGTGTAGTGTTCCATGATCCAGTCGTAGATCGTCCGAGCGTAGACGGGGAACCGCCGCTCGACGTTGCCGTCGATGGCCATTTCCGTATAGAGAATGACGCGCGTGTTCCCCGCGTCGACGTCTCGAATGAAGGCTTCTTCCTCCGCCTTCCCGAGAGAACGCCGAACGTGGGCGTAGCGAGTCGGATTCGTGCGATCGAAGAGGAAGTACACGAGTTGGAACCCGGGAACGCTCAGGATGCAGTCGCCCGGCCGGGTGTTCTCGTCGAGATATGCACGGACGGCCTCGAGAAACGCCGCGCGCCTTTCGCCGACGACGAGAGGCGCGCGCTCCAGCCGGAGCGGCTCCGTCTGCCCGCGCACAAGCAGGGCCGAACCGGTATATTCCACGGATCGAATATAGAGTCCCTCGGCCCGCAGCGCGTGAAAGGATGAGGGTTTCCGAATCTGATCGCAGCCCCAGAGCAGCGGGCCGCCGATGTAGAGCACGGGGAGAATGAACAGGACGGTCGCCAAAAGACCGCGAAACCGGGAGGCGGAAATCTTCGGCGAGAGGGACGAGAAGATGGAATACAGGCAGACGATCAGAAGCAGGTAGACCGGCTGGAGGCTCTGGTAGAGATGGGGAAAGTCCGAACGCCACAGGCTCTGGTTGAAACACCCCACGGACAGAATCAGCGCGCCTAGGAGAACACGGTCCGAGCGGTCGAAGGTCCGCCGCAACGCTCGCGTGATCGAGCGTCCCGCCGCGAGCAGAAACACGATCGGAGGCAGATAGAACAAGGATTTCAGGAGGACGACCGGCGCGGCGTGCAACCGTCCATATTCCGTGACGGGCCAGAAGTTCGGGAACGGCAGCCGGTTCGTCCGATTGTCCCTCAGGCCTTCGACCAGCATGCCCCGAAACATGTCGCCGAGAGCTCCGGCGGCGGAAAACGCAATCAGCACGGGGGCCACCGGGAGGACGATGCCGAGGATGAATGCACCCGCTCGGCGGCGGAGGAAGCGCCATCGCCGAGACGGCTCCTCCGCCCGCGCGATCAGGACAACGATGGCCAGGATGCCGACGGCTCCGAATCCCGCGACGTCCTGGCGGAGAAGTGCAGTGACGCCCGTGAGAATCCCGATCCACAAACAAGATCTCGCGCCCGGATGATCGATCAGGTGGACCATGGCAAGAAGCAGGAGAAAGGCGGAGAAGGAGAAGGGTGTCTTGTGCCACGGCCCGGGGACAAGCGTAACCAGGACCGCCAGCAGCAATCCGAACGCACGGGAGCTGAGCCGCCTTCCGACCCAGTAGGCCATCCCGGTCTTGACGGCCAGCAACACGGCCCAGGCGGCGCGCACCACAAGGAGGTTCTTCCCAAACGCCAGAAACAGAAGGGCGAAGAGGTAGAATCGCCCGGGCGCGTAGGTGTGGTGGAAATCCCGGTAGATCACCTGACCCTGCAGAATGCGGGAAACTCCCTCGACCAGATACCCCTCGTCCTCCATGTACCCGTAGCGGGAGTAGCTCAGGAAATAGAACAGGCTTGCCGCCGCGGCCCCCAGGGCCAACAGCAGGTCCGTTCTGGTCAGGGCGCGGGTGGATTTCAGGATCACGCCGCCTCCGTCGGACGAGATGCTCGGGAATAGACAAGTCCCGCGACCGCAAGACCCAGCGCCACGAGGCTGACCGCCGCACCGATTCGAAAAGACGCAGGGCGGTACGCAAAGCGCACCCGATGACGGCCGGCCGGGACCCAAACGGCGCGCTGAACGTGATTCGCGCGCCAGACGTTCACGGAACGGCCGTCCACACCGGCGCTCCAGCCGGGATCGTACGTGTCGGCAAGAACGAGCCATGCGCCGGCTTCGCTCGTCGCTTCGAGCGCGACGCTGTTTGCGCGGTACTCCAGGATTCTCACGCTGCCGGATGCCGCGGTCGTGTCGGTGAATGCGGTCTCCGGCGCTCGCCCGTCGTGACCCTCGGGAGGCGTCAAATACACGGTCTCGGCCGGGTCAAAACCGGGCGATGACAGCCGGCGGAGCAGCGCCTCGGTGCCGGAGGTCATCTCCGCCCTGGACACCAGAAACGCCCGCGGCATGGCTCCCGGGTTAGGTACGGCGACCGCCGCCGGACGGCGTCCCGGGCCCATCTGCGGCTTCAGAAAGTAATCCACCGAAAGCATGTCGACCAGCGGAGAATCGAGGGCCTCGGGGCGAGTCAGCGCCGTGATGCGTCGCCGGAGTGAAATGCCGGGTTGGATCCGTTCCATGATCTCCATGTAGTTGTCGAGCGTGAGTGCGTTGTACCCTTGCGCGTCGGAGATGCCATAGACCGAAGCCGTATTGGAGAACAGGATGTCGCTGCCGTAGCGCAGGATCCGGGCGGGTTCCGGTCCACGCCGGAGCTCGGTGGTGATGGGCGTGGGAGGGAACGCGTCCCCATGGGGCCGGGAGATGTTGAAGCGATAGCCGAAGGGGAAAAGATCCAGGAGAATCAGGACCAGGACGCATCCCCGAAACAGGGATACGGGCAGGCGATTCCAGAGTCTGAGACCCACGACTCCGACTCCGGCTGCGAGCAGAATACCGCTACGCACCGCTCCCCCGCGAATCTCATCCCACCCCGCCGATGGATGGAGAGGAACCTGACTCCACAACCGGTAGAGGCGGTCGGGATCAAGATCCACGATGAGGTGGACGGCCCAAAACAAGCCGGCCAGAGCCGCAAGGGGGATGAAGATCCGTTTCCCCGGAACATCTCCCTTCGCCCGCACCCTACCCAATGCGTCCGCGCCGAGGGCCGCAAGAATCCCGATCGAGAGCATGTAGAGGTAGATCATCCGGTCAATTCGAGAGAAGTTGAAGCCGGGCAACGCATAGGCGAGTCTGAGTAACGGAGTCCCCAGAACGGTGAGGAGCGTCACTCCCCCCACGGCAAGGAAGAACGGGGCGCCTCTGCGGCGCGTCCAGACTCCCACCCATGCCAGGAGAAGCGGCAGAATCCCCACGTAGCCCGTCGTGCTCACGTAGTTCTGCGAGAAGCATCCGTCTCCCCGCTTGAGCCCCGTGCTCCACACGGTTCCGTCCAGCGGGTTCCCGAGGAAGTCGGGCACGAGGTACTTCACCAGACTCAGGGGATGGTGAGCGCTGCTCAGAATGCTCTCGTACGGGAGAAATCGTCGGGAACAGTGCTGGATGAACTCATAGGTGGGGAGAATCTGGACCATCACGAGGCATCCCGATAGGCCGATCCCTCCGACGACCCACAGAAGACCCTGCCGTCCCCCGCTCTCGTTGCGCTGCCGGGCCTCCCACGCCCGATAGAGGGAAAAGGCCGCCAGGAGGTAGCCGGCATGGAAGGCGATCTGGGGAAACCCCGCCAGTACGAGCAGCGCATAGGTGAAGGCCAGCCAGATTGCCCGCCGGAGTCCCGGACGCTGAAACAGGCGCTCGGTTCGCCAGAGAAGAGCGGGAACCCAGGCGGCGGTGGCTACGAAGGTCGGGTGGCCCACGCGGGTCACAAGAAAACCGCAGAGGACCGTCGTCACCGCTCCGGCAAACGATGGAAACACCGGGAGACCGCGAGCCCTCAAGAAAAGGAACATGCCCCACCCCGCCAGAACGAAGTGAAAGACGAGGTAGTACCCCATCGCGCGGAGCGGATCGACCAGGTACAGGGCGACGTTGACGGGATAGAAGACGGCCGACTGGAAATTGGCGAGGAAGGGCGCCCCGCTGAAGTCGTAGGGATTCCAGAGAGGGATCTCGCCGGAGCGAATCGCGCGAGTGGCGAATGAGCGCCTCGGGAAGTAGGACTGAACGCAATCCGGATTCATGGACGGGCGCTCGATCTGTTCCGGAGTGGCGAGAGAGGACCAGGGGAGTTCGTGATACAGGTTGTAGGTGATGGAGACCTCGCCGAGGAACAGGATTTTCCAGAAGAAAACGACAGAGAGAAGGAGGAGAGCGGCAAGAGCAAGGAACTCAAGGCGCCGGGTGCCGAATCTCGACTGCGAAGAAGTAGGCATCATGGTCGGGGACGGGCCCCCGCACCCATCCGGGTTCAGACCTCTGGCCGCACACGGCCGGGCAACCACGGGGAGTCGCCGGGTCCGGTTTCGTCGACTACTGAATGTAGCCCAGGCTCTTCAGATTTTCCAGGGTTTCGGGATCGAGATCGGGTTCGCCCGTGCGGGCCTTGGTCTCGATGGCCTCGGCCCACCGAAGGTAGTACGTTTCCAGAGATTCGGCCCGGTCGGCGTGGATATCCGCAAGATTCTCGTTTTCACCGGGGTCCTTCTCGAGATCGTACAGCTCCCGCCGGAACCCGTCGTCCGTTTCGTTGAGGATCAGCTTCCATCGCTCCGTCCGCAGTCCGAAGATCGGAGGCGATTTCTTCGCCGGAGGATAGCTCAGGCAAATCGCGATCTTCGTGTCGGCGGGTTCCTCACCCCGCATCCACGGTCCCAGATCCTTGCCTTCCAGAGGGACGTCGGTGGGGATGCCGAGCATGCCGAGGACCGTGGGGCCGATATCAATGGACTGCACCAGATCGGGAATCACGGCCGGTTGACCCTCGGGAGGGCGGATGATGAGGGGAATGTGCATCGACGGTTCGTACAGCATGATGTCGTGTCCGAAATAGCGATGATGTTCGAACAGGACTTCGCCGTGATCCGACGTGAACACGATCAGGGTTCGATCGTAGATACCGAGATTCTTCATCTCCTCCAGGAGCCGCCCGACCTGTGCATCGGAGAAAGCCACCTCGCCGTCGTAGCGATCGCGCAACCCGGCGACGTCCTCGGCGGACATCTCTCGAGTTCCCTGCCACACGTCCGTCAGTTCCCTGGTGGTCCACCGATGCTTCCCGCTCGAGTTCCCCGCAAAGCGGGCGATATACTCGGGCGGAGGGTCGTAGGGCTTGTGCGGGTGGAACCAGTGGACCCAGAGGAAGAAGGACTCCCCGTGATGTTCCCGGAGCCATGAGACGGCGGCCTCCGTTGTGGGGTCGTCCGCCTGTTCCTTGCGGTGTTGTCGTTCGTCCAGCGGCAGGCGGTGCGCCTCCCAGTAGGTCTCGAATCCCCTCGAGAGTCCGAACTTGCGGTCCAGAACGTGATTGCTGACAAACGCCGCCGTCGTTTTCCCCGCCGCCCGGAGGATTCCGGCAAGGGTCTCGATGTCGGGATCCAGAGGGTAGGCATGTCCGAGCGAACCGTGAGACGGAGTGTAGCGCGACGTAAAGATCGAACAATGCGAAGGAAGGGTCAGCGGTGCCTGACAGAATGCGCTCTCGAACCGCGTGCCCGACGCCGCCAGTTCGTCGATGTTGGGTGTCGTGGGTCTTCCGTAGCCGTAGCAGCCCAGCCGGTCCGCTCGGAGAGTATCGACGGTGATCACAAGCAGATTGGTCGGGGGGCCGCCCTTGCGCCCGCACTGAATCCCGAGAAGAGCGGCGGCAACTCCCAGTGCCGCTGCGAGCGCTGCGGTTCGCCCATAGGGTCCTCGTCTCATCAACGGTTCCAGGAAGGGGTTTGAGAATCCCGCGTATCCGGCGAAACGCTAGCACAGCCGCCGAATCCTGTCAACACGGCGACGTGGCGGCCAACGCAAGATCCCGCAGCACCGGATGGTACGGATGAAGAAACAGGCGACCGGCCGGCGCGCTGCTCCTCCGTAGATACCGGTGTTCGGGAGCGAACCGCGACCGTCGAATTACGAATTCCGACCCTCCCCTTCATGAATGCCGCGCACAGGAACCGGCGACGCGGATTCCTTGCGCTTTGTGGCGCACGAGGGCGATTCCGTTGCGATTTCTTGCCGTTCGTGGACATTTCCCTAAGCTCCCCGGGTAGGGATGCCGATCGATGAAAAAAGGGTTTTGCGAGAGTGGTTGCGGCGATTGGATTCTCGGGCATTCGAGCCCCGAGACAACCCGGATGCATGCCTGTGCCGGAGAGTGGTCAGAAATCCCAGGGAAAGTCCCAGAACCGTCTCGGAAAGGGGATGCCGGTGGGCGGATTCGGTTCTCAGGAAAGCGCCGGAGTCATGAGGAAGGCGCCTACGGGCGAGTTTGCGGGCAGGAAGATTCTGGTGATCGAGGACGAGCCCGCCATCCTGCGCGTGATCGGGCAGATTCTCTCCCTGAGGGGCTATCGAGTGATCGAGGCGGTCGACGGGAATGAGGGGCTGGAGCGGTCTCTCTCCGAAAAGCCGGACTTGATCCTCCTCGACGTGATGATGCCGGGAATGAGCGGCTTCGAGGTGTGCCGGATTCTGCGCGAAGACATGGCCACGGCCATGACTCCCGTGATCATGCTGACGGTCAAGTCCCATACCCAGGATCGAATCAAAGGGATGGAGTGCGGTGCGGACGACTACATCGTCAAGCCCTTCGATGCGGATGAATTGCTGGTCAGAATCGAAGCGGCGTTGCGAAGAAAGGAGAGGGATCTGTACGCGAGTCCCCTCACGCGTCTGCCCGGTAACATCTCCATCGAGACCGAGCTGAAGCGGCGTATCGCCGCCGGTGAGCCCCTGGCCGTGATGGCTCTCGATATCGACAACTTCAAGGCGTATAACGACGAGTATGGGTATCAGAAGGGCGACGATGTCATTTCCATTGTCTCGATGCTGATCGTCCGGGTGGTGAGGGAAAAGGGAAACCGCGGAGACTTCGTCGGGCACATCGGGGGAGATGATTTCATCGTCATCACGCGACCCGACACCGTCGATGAGACTGCCGAGCAGATCGTCGAGCATTTCGATCTTTTGATTCCTGAACACTACAGTCCCGAGGCGAGAGCGCGGGGGTACATCGAAGGGAAGGATCGCCATGGGCGTTTAGAACGATTTCCCCTGATGACATTCAGCGTGGTTGCGTTGACCAATGAGTGGCAGCCGATCGAGCATCCCGCGAAGGTGGCGGAAGTCCTGGCGGAACTTAAGAAAGCTGCAAAGGCCGAGCCCGGGAGCGTTTACATCAAGGACCGGCGGCGGACTCCGGCTTCGGTCCATCACCTGCCCGTCGAACCGCCGTCTCCTGTGCCCACGAAGCCGGAAGGGGAGACATCGAGTGGATCCACGTAACGGCGTGCCCGGAGGTGTCCGGCCTTTCTGAGTGCAGACGGTGAAAGGTGTTGCGGTTCGGGACCGCTTTCCCTAAAGTAATTTTGGATGAGCAAGAAGTACCCTCCTCCGGACGGGCGAAATCATGAGAGCCAGAGGTAAGCAAAGGTCGTCCCCGGACCCCTGGACCCAGCTCTTGTCCGGTTTCAGCCGGAAGAAGACGGAGACCGCCGCCGCCGATTTCGTTGCGCGATGTCTGGCCTCGGTCCTTTCCCTCGAGGCGGTTGAAGTCTACTCGGTACCGACACCCCGCAAGGCCCCGCGCATACTTGCCGTGTACCCGAAGAACTCGGTACCCCGGTGCGGATCTCTTGCGAAGCAAGTGATCGCATCTCGGCGCGCCGTGGGCAGGGCGATTCCCGGACCTGCCGGATCGGCCCGTTCCCGGAAGCAGCACGCCCATGCGCTGCCGCTGAAAGGACCGGAGACGACCGCGGGCGTGCTCGTGGCCGTATTCAAGACCGTCCGGCGGCCGGGCCGAAGCGCTCTGGAGAAACTCAAAACGGGTGCGGCCCTTCTCGCCGAGAAGATGATCTGTCTGAGGGCGATGAAAGATCTGGAGAAGTCCGAGTGGGTCGTCCGATCGCTGCTCAAGGGAAGCCAGAATCCATGCGTGGGTGTGGATCTCGAATACCGCATCCTCTTCTTCAGCGAATACTGGCGACGAGCCGTCGGAAAGACGTCGCGACAACTCCTTGGGAAGCGGCTCGATGACATTTACCCGAATTGGCTAGGCCTGGACCTGCCCCACATCGAGAAACAAGTGCTGGAAAAGAGGCAGCCCTTCAGTCTGAAGGAGTACCGCTTCAAGTCGTCGCTCACGGGCAGAGAGAGGGTGGTCGACGTCACGATCAGCCCGCTGTACGGAAGCGCCGCGCGCATCCTCGGTTTGCTCCTCGAGGCTCGAGAGGTCGAGGAGCGAAGGGATCTCCAGAAACGGGCGGAGGTCTCCGAAGAGCGCTACCGACGGCTCTTTGAGGGCATCCACATTCCCGCCGCCGTGTTCCGAATGCCGGGCGGCGACCTGCTTACCTGGAACCGTATGTTCGTCGATCTCACGCGCTACCCGGCGGAAGAACTTAAGGGAAAGACCGTGGCGGACTTTATCTCCACCGAGGACCTGCCCAAGGTCAGAGAGCGGTACTTCGCACGAGCGAAGGGCGAAGACGTGCCGGACGTCTATGAGATCATCGGGATCCGAGCCGACGGATCCCGGCGGGATCTCGAGATCTACGTCCAGCTCTATCGCGAGGAAGAGAAAGCGGTCGGAGCTCTCATCGCCGCTCTGGACATCACGGAACGAAAGCAGGGTGAGCAAGAGATTCGCAACCGTAACCGGCAGCTGGCCGCGCTCTGCCAAATAGCGGAAACGGTCGGACGAACCCTGGATCTCGACACCCTCTTGAAGGAGAGCCTGAAGTCTATCATCGATATGACGGGAGCCGAGAGCGGCGGGGTCTATCTGCTCTCCGATTCCAGGGACAAATTCATTCTTTCGGCTGCTCTGGGAATGCCGCCGGAAGTCCGGAAGGCCCGGGCGGAAATCGAAATCGGTGAGAGTTGGGTGGGGAGTCGCCCGAAGGACTTGAGCGCGGTTACCATTCGGGATCACTCGGAGGTTGTTGAAGACCGGGTTCGGCTCCCGGGGCTCCAGGTTCCCGAGAAGCGCCTGGCGCGAGTGGAACTCCGTTCGAAGGGAATCTGCATCGGAGCCGTTGCGCTTCTCTTTCCAAAGGGACGGGAGCTTTCGAAGGACGAGATGGATCTCCTCGGATCCATCGGCAATCAGATGGGCGTGGCCATCGAGAACGCGCGTCTGTACCGGGAAGTCCGGGAGGCGAACGAGGCCCTGCGCACCACGGATCAAATGAAGGACGAATATCTCTCGATGGTGACGCATGAAATCAAAGCCCCCTTGACCTCGATTCGTGGATCTACGGATCTCATGCTGACGGGCCGAGAAGGCCGTCTGACGGCCGGACAGGAACGATTCCTGACGCTGATCAGAACCAGCACCGAGCGATTGGATCGCTTGATTCGGGACCTCTTGGATCTCTCGCGCGTCGAGTCCGGCTATCACGAAGGCCCGAAGAGGGAAACCAGCCTTCAGCAGCTGAGCTACGAGGCCGTGGAGCCCATGAGGCATCTTGCGTTGGAGAAGGACATCACCCTTGAGGTCCGGAACATGTCGGCCCTTCCATCGGTTCGGGTCGTCGTGGACAGGATTCGCCAGGTTCTGACAAACCTCATTTCCAACGCGATCAAGTTCACGGCGGAGGGCGGCAGCGTCTGGATCGACGGCCGGGCGGATGCGCATGAGGTGGTCGTGGGAGTGAACGACACCGGGACCGGAATCAACAGCGAGTACCATGAGAGCATCTTTGAGGAATTCCAGCAACTGGGCCCCGCGGAGGTTCGCGAGGGAGGCACGGGTCTCGGGCTGACCATTTCCAGAAGGATCATCGAGGCGCACGGGGGACGGATCTGGGTGGAATCGGAACCGGGCCGGGGGAGCCGTTTCTTCTTCAGCCTACCCCTCGATAACCTCGAAGAGGGAGACGCGTAGACCGGAGCCTGGGTCGAACCGACACGGCTTTCGCCGGGACGCGAATGCCGCCGCACGTCTCATGGCGGCGTCCCCAGCAAGCGGCGGTTGACACTGCTCGAGGCATTCCCTAGAATGCCCGAGATCATTCGAGTCGCCGCGCAGATCCGGTTCTCCCATCCGTACGGATGGGAGAACATCCCCGCGGGTTTGGATGGTCAGACCGCCGCCCGATTCGATCTCGGCCCGGGTTTGAACCCGCGTGTCATGGCGCCCCTGAATCGGGATCTCGGCGGACACCGGCGGGGGAACGCGGGCGATGGAGGGCCGCATGTCGCTTGATCTTTCGAGGGAACTCCTGAGTCACTTGCTGGAATTGGCGCTCTCGCGGGGTGGTGATCTCGCAGACGTATTCGTCGAGCATACCCGAACGACCAGCATCGGCATGGGTGAAGACAAGATCAAGAGTGTTTCCGCGAGCATGCGGCGGGGGCTGAGCGTGCGTGTGATCTCGGGAGACGAGGTGCGGCTGGCGCATACGGACGAGCTCAACGAAGTGGAGATGGAAAAGACCGCTCGGGCCGCGGCCTCCGGCATTGTGGAGGAGCAGCCCATTCGGAATTCGGTGGAGGATCTGGTCCCCGCCGAGGCCGAGGCGAGATTCACGGTGAAACTACCCCTTTCCGAGGTGGATGCATCCCGGAAGGTGGATATCCTTCGGCGGGCGAACCAGGCCGCACGGGATTACGATTCGAGAATCACCGAGGTGAGCGTATCCTACTACGATCAGGAACGGCGGATCATTGTCGCCAACTCCGACGGGCGATGGGTGACGGATCGCCAACCGCTGAATCTCCTGGCCGTCTCCGCCGTTGCGGTGGACGGTTCCGTGAGGCAAACGGGCTACGAGCGTGTGAGCGAGCGCCGCGGGTACGAGCTGTTTGAGACGATCTCCCCGGAGGCCATCGGGGAAGAGGCGGCCCGGGAGGCGGTCTGCATGTTGGAAGCGGAAGATGCGCCGAGCGGCGAGCTGACGGTCGTCATGCCGAAAGGATGGGGCGGGGTGCTCCTTCACGAGGCGGTCGGACATGCTCTCGAGGGGGATTTCGTCCGCAAGGGAACGTCCTTCTTCACGGATCTCCGAGGGGAGCCGGTGGCCTCTCCTCTGGTTACGGTCGTTGACGACGGGACTCTTCTCAACCATCGCGGGAGCCTGGGAGTCGACGATGAGGGCACGCCGACTCAGAGAACGGTGCTGATTGAAAACGGTATCTGCCGGGGATTCCTCTTCGATCTTCACAATGCGAGGCTGATGGGCGTTCGGTCCACCGGCAACGGACGCCGTGAGACGTTTCGGCATCCGCCGCTGCCGCGCATGACCAACACCTTCATGTTGGGGGGAGACGCCTGTCCGGAAGACCTGCTCAGGGAAACGCCCTATGGTCTCGAGGTGCGAAAGCTCGGCGGGGGGCAGGTGGACATTACCTCGGGGAACTTCGTGTTCCGGGTGAGCGAAGCGTATCTCATCGAGAACGGAAGGACCGCCAAACCGATCAAGGGCGCAACCCTCATCGGGAACGGTCCCGAGATCATGAAGCGGGTGGATATGGTGGCCTCGGGAGAGGCCTGCTCGGCGGGCTCCTGCGGGAAGGGCGGGCAGATGGTTCCCGTCTGCGTGGGTGAACCGGGCCTCCGAATCTCGGCGATGACCGTCGGAGGCACCGGCTAGCCTGGAGCATGCACCCGGTTCTTGCCTGGCGGCGCGCATCATCCAGGCAGAGCAATGGAGCCATAGGACCATGGAGCCACTGGATTCGAACAGGGTCGCAGCGGCGAAACAACACCCTGCTTCATTACGGTCTATCGCTCTATTGTTCGATTGATCGCCGCACGGGCAATTGCCCCGATGTGGTTCGGAGTTCACGCACGAAGCAGACCATCTGGAATGGAGACACCGGCATGGCGGTGGGTGTGAATCAGCGGGCTCTGGCGGAACGTCTGATCGACCGGGCGACACGCGCGGGCGCCACGGAGGCGGAGGTCTTTGCTCAGGTAGGCAAGCGGGTTCACATTCATGTCAGCCGCGGGCGAATCGAGAACCTGACTCGGGCGGGGGCGAAGGGTGTAGGTCTGCGGGTGTTGTTGGATGGCCGCCTCGCTTTCATGTCGTCGTCCGACTTCACCGACGAGATCCTGGATGATCTGGTCCGCGAGACCGTTTGCCTGGCGTCCCAGGCAAGCCCGGAACCTTACAATGGCCTGCCTGATCCTTCGGTCGCCCAAGAGGTCTTGGGCATCTACGACTCCGAACTGACCGAAGTTCCCTTCGAGAAGAAGATCGACCTCGTCAGGACTCTGGATCAGCAGGTGTTTGAGACCGAACCGCGGATTCAAAACACGGAAGGTGCGGTGTATTCGGATGGACTCGTCGAAAGTCTGATTGTGAATTCCAAGGGACTTGTCCACGCGTGGAAGGAGTCCTTCGTATCGATGGTCGTTTCTCCCGTTGCAGAGAGGGGAGAAATGAAGCAGGTGGCCCACGCCTGGACTTCCACGCGGCGGTTTCGCGACCTGAAATCCCCCCGGGAAGTCGCCGCGGAGGCGTGCCGGCGGGCCCACCTGCTTCTCGGGGGTGAGCCGGTGGCCACTCAGAAAGTGCCCATCGTGATGGATTCCCGGGCGGGGGTCGCTCTCTTTGAGGGGTTGGCGGAGGCCGTCAACGGGGAGAACGTCTACCGGGGCCGGTCGTTTCTCTCGGACAAGCTCAACCGGCGGATCGGATCCCCGTGGGTGAATGTGATCGATGATGGGACGGTGCGCGGCGGGATGGCTTCGTCCCCGGTGGACGGCGAAGGTGTTCCGACGAGCCGCAAGAGCGTGATCGACAAGGGTGTACTCGGGGGGTTCCTCTACGACACCTATACGGCGCGAAAGGCAAGGACGGTGTCGACCGGCAACGCGGCCAGGGATTCCTACGCCAGTCGCCCGTTGATCGGGAGCTCGAATCTGTACCTCGTGGCCGGGGAGAAGACGCTCGACGAGGTGATCTCCGAAGTGGATCGAGGTCTCTATGTACTCCGCACCCTGGGCGGAGGTCCGAACGTCGTCACCGGCGATTTCTCCGCCGGAGCGGCGGGTGTCTGGATCCAGGACGGCAAGTTGACCCGTCCCGTTGCCAAGGTGACCATCGCGGCGAGCATGTTCGAGATGCTCGAGGGCATCGACGCCGTTGCGAACGACCTTGTCCTGGACGGTCCCACCGTGACGCCGTCCTACCGGATTCGGGAGATGACCGTCAGCGGGCTGTGAGTTCCGTTCTCATGGTGTGGGAGGAAACGAGGCGGAGACGGAGCGAGCGATCCTGGCCCCTCCGCTGTGGAGTTGTGGGTGCGGGACCGACCAGATGTTGAGCCCAGGACAAACGACCTTCGGAGGCGGGTGTTCTCGTGAGATGGATCGCGCTGGCTCTCGCTTTGGCCGCAGTGGGCGGCCTGGTATGGCTGGGTGTCCACGCCGGCTGGTTTTCCGCCCGGCCCCCTCACGTGATTCTCCTTTCCGTCGATACGCTCCGGCCGGATCATCTCGGGTGCTACGGGTACGCCGCGCCCACCTCGCCGTCAATCGATTGCTTGATGGAGGACGCCGTCCGATTCACCCTGGCCGTCTGCCAAATGCCCACCACGACACCGTCCTTCTGCTCCGTCATGACGGGCGCCCACCCGCATACGCACGGCTCTCTACAGAACAGCGTTCCCCTTCGCCCGGAAACGGAGACGCTGGCCGAGCTCCTCCGGAAGAACGGCTACCAGACGGCCGCCTTCGTCAGCAGCTACACCGTGTCAAATGAATCCTCAGGGCTGGCTCGGGGATTCGACGTGTTCGATGACGATCTGGTGGGCCTGGAACGGTCTTCAAAGGAAACGAACCGCCGGTTGTTCGAGTTTCTGGATCGGCGCTCGCCGGGCCCGCTCTTGCTCTGGGTCCACTACTTCGACCCTCATGCGCCGTACGTCCCGCACCCGGGGATCTCGCCGGAGACGTTCGCCGGGCCGTGGCAGGGTCCCACGAATACCCTGGAGGACGCCGTGGTGACCGTGCCTCCGTGGGTTCAGACGGAGAGGGGGCTGGCGTACTACGGCATGCGGTACGACTCGGAGATCGCCTTCGTCGATGGGCAGATCGGGGTCCTCGTGGAGGATCTCCGGGCTCGAGGGATGCTGGAGAACGCTCTTGTCGTGTTCCTGTCGGATCACGGCGAGGGTTTCGACCACGGACTCTACTGCCGTCACGGACCGTTTGTGTACGAGTCCTCGGTCAGAATCCCTCTGGGTTTCCGTTTTCCGGAACGCCGCTACGGTGGCCGAACGATCACGGATCTGGTTCAGAGCATCGACGTGGCCCCCACGATCTGCGACTTCCTGGGAATCTCCCGCCCCGAGGACTCGGAGGGGAGAAGCCTGATGCCTCTGCTCGAGGGCCGGGACGAGGGGGAGCGAGCGGCCTTCATCCAGCGCCGGCACTACGGTGAGGAGAACCGATTCGGCTTGCCGAGTCGGCTATACGCCATCCGGACGAAGTGCTGGAAGTATATTCACAGTCCCGACGGGAAGCCCGAACTGTACGACCTCGTGGAAGATCCGGGGGAGCTCGAGAACCTGGCGACCGGCGGCGTTGAGCCTCCCGCCCGTTTGCGGGAGCGGCTCGACCTGTGGATTGAGCGGGCCGAGGCCGGAGCGCCCGAGGATGCCGAGATCGGCGAGGAAGCCCGGAGCAAGTTGAAGTCGCTTGGATACCTGCAGTAGACGATTTTCCCCGAAATCCGTCCCTTTCGTCCTCGACGATCTCCGGCTTGATCCCCCACCCGGCGCGTGTTATTCTCTCCGCGGACTGCCGGGGCGCCGCGACGCCGGCGCCCGGATGGACCCGATCGCGGGTCCCCGCCCGACAACCGAGGAGGAACCATGTCCGTCCCGGGAGAGTGGACTCGAAGAGAATTCATCAAGCAGTCTTCGGTCGCCGCGGCCGGCCTGGCGGTGGGCGGATCTCTGATCTCCTGCGGCCGCCGCCCGGTGTTCGATCCGTTGAAGGTCGCGGTGGTCCGCGATGCGATGGCGACCGGCGAGGGTTGGTCCATCAACGCCGGGGCCGTTGGCGATATGATGGACCGGGGGATCACCGAGATCGCGGGGATAAACGACGTGGGAAGAAGCTGGAAGGCGCTCTTCCCGGGAATTACGTCGAAGACTGTGATCGGGATCAAGCCCAACTGCGTCGTGGCCGACAGCCATCCGGGCCAGCTGGTGAGTCACCCCGAGGTCGTGGATGCCATCGTGGACGGTCTCCTTCGAATGCCGGTCTCCGGCTTCGGCCCCGAGAACATTCTGATCTGGGAGCGCTGGACGGCCGAGCTGGACGGTGCCGGCTACACCGTCAACAAAGGATCCCAGGGGGTTCGCTGTTTCGGGACGTCGGAGGCCCACGAAGTGGACCTGGAGGACGATCTCGGGTACGACCCGGACTGTCCCTTCACTTCGCTGGAGGATACGGCCTATTTCAGCAAGATCGTTTCACAGGAATGCGATTACCTCATCAACGTGCCCGTTCTCAAGCAGTGCGGGGTGGGGATCACGTTCGCCCTCAAGAACAACTACGGAGCTTTTTCCACGGGATACCCGATCTGGAAGAGTATCGGCGAGGTGTTCCATAAGGAGTTCCCCCAGCGTATCGTGGATATCAACTCCCAGCCGGTGCTTCGGGACAAGTACCGGCTCGTGGTGGGCGACGCCCTCTTCGGACTGAAGGAGGGGGGGCCGGCCGGCCCCCCGGGGTTCGTCTATAACGGGCTCATTCTCGGTACCGATCCCGTCGCGACCGATGCCGTCGGTTTGTCCCTTCTGGCCGATGAAGGCGTGGACACGGCCCGAGGCGCCTATCTCAAGAACGCAGAGGACGCGGGTCTTGGAGTCTCGGATCTCGACCGGATTCACCGGGTCGATGTGGAGAGCGCACGAACCTGAGATTCGATTCGGGAGGCATGCCGGAGATTCTGCAGGGGAGGTTCACAGAGGTGAACGACGAGAGATGGTACAGTCTCCTCGATGACCTGGAGGAGAAATTGACGTTCGAGAACCGCGGGGAACAGCCCGGCCCGGGAGGAGCGACGGTCGAATGGGTGACTTTCCGGGGGCCGCAGGGGCAGATGAAGCTCGAGCGTGTCTCGAGGCCGGTCATTCTGGACCGCAAGGTGCACTATTCGAAGAGGATCGGCGGGAAGTCGGAGGAGGAGCTGGTCCTCTCGGAAACCGAGAAGACCTACCGGGTCGGTCTCTACGTGTGGAAGGAAGGTGGGGGATGGGAGGAGGTTGATTTCCGGGCGCTGACGGGCTGAATGCCCCTGCCACAGATTGCACGGATTGCCGAGATCGAGATGAGGCCCGTGTGCGACCGCACTCGGGCCTCCGGCGTTGGCCGTGGCCCAGGCGACACCGGGCCTCGCTCACAGCAGAAGACCCGTTCGCTGAGAACTTGACTTCGAAGCGTAGAGGCGCTAAGCTCACCTGTTTGCTATCTGGGTGCCTGCGGCGAACAACAACGGTGCAGAATCGCCCGATCCTGCGCCCTATGGAGCGATATGCCGAGGAGGAAGGGATGCCGATCGTTGACTCGAAAACGGGCAAAGTGAGGAAAGCGTACACAACCGAGGAGCTGGTCAAGGCCGCAAGTCGCATGCGAGCCATCAACCTCATTTCCCTGTGCGCCGCGGGGTCCGGCCACGCCGGCGGAACTCTCTCGATGATGGACATCACGGCCGCGCTGTATCTGCACGAGGCCCGGCATGATCCCCAGAAGCCTTTCTGGGAGGATCGGGATCGTATCATCTGGTCCACGGGTCACAAGGCTCCCAACCTCTACATCGGCCTTGGGATGGCGGGCTACTTCGACGTGGAGGATGTGGCCCTGCTCCGCAAGCTGGGAAGTCCATACCAGGGCCATCCGCACTGGTTGAAGCTGGCCGGCGTCGAGGCCTCGACGGGATCCCTGGGCCAGGGGCTGTCGATTTCGGTTGGGATCGCGCTGGCCGCCAAGCTGGACAAGATGGACTACCGTGTCTACTGCATCATGGGCGACGGCGAGCAGCAGGAGGGTCAGATCTGGGAGGCGATCATGGAGGCCGGGCACTTCAAGCTCGACAACCTGGTCGGGATCGTGGACAAGAATCGCCTTCAGATCGACGGCAACGTCAAGGATGTCATGAACATCGATCCCCTCGACAAGAAGTACAAAGCCTTCGGGTGGCACGTGATCCAGATCAACGGGCATGATATGAAGGAAATCCAGAATGCCTTCGACGTCGCTCGGACCGTCAAGAACAAGCCCACGCTCATCATCGCCGATACCGTCAAGGGCAAGGGCGTGAGTGAAATGGAAGACATCGCCGGATGGCACGGCAAGTCGCCCAACGAGGAGCAGTTGTGGAAAGCCCTCGAGGAGCTGGGCGAGAAGGACGAGGATCTGGTGAAGCGGATGTTCGAGCGAGCCGACCGCTACCAGATCGAGGCATCCGCCAGGCTGGACGCCAAAACGCCCACATTCTCGAAGGATTACTTCTGGAACAAGGGTGAGGTTATGAAGGCGGAGATGGACCCGACCCGCCTGGGGTTCGGCCGGGCGTTGGATGAGGAGGGGTGCAACGACAAGGTGGTCTGCCTTGGGGCGGACATCTCGGGATCCATCGCCATCTCGAAATTCAAGGATGATCATCCCGAACGCTGCGATCGCTTTATCAGTGTGGGAATCGCCGAGCAGTCGGGCACCGGAGTCGCCGCCGGTTTGGCCAAAGAGGGCAAGCTCCCGGTGTTCGGGACCTACGGTGTGTTCGCCTCGGGGCGGAATTGGGATCAGCTCCGGACCACGGTTGCGTATGGGAACTTCAACGTGCTTATCGCGGGCGCTCACGGCGGTGTTTCGGTGGGACCCGACGGGGCCACGCATCAGGCGCTCGAGGAGATCTTCCTCATGAGCGGGATTCCGGGGATGAATATCGAGGTGCCGTGCGATTCCGTCGAGACGGAGCGGGCCACGGAGTATCTTCTGTTCGAACTGGAGGGTCCCAAGTATCTGCGCTTTGCACGCGAGGCCACGCCCGTTGTCACCGACAAGAAGACGCCGTACACGTTCGGAGTGGCCAACGTGATCCGTTTCCGGGGCGAGAAGCCTAATTTCGCGGATGCGTTTGACACCGTTCTGGGTCCGGACTACAAGAACGAGAATGAGGACCTCAGCATCATCGCCTGCGGGCCGTCCGTGCCGGAGGCCATGCGCGCCGCCTACATTCTGAAGACGGAGTACGATCTGGAAACCCGGGTCGTCAATGTGCACACGGTGAAGCCCCTGGATCGAGAGACCATCGTTCGGGCCGGCGCGGATACGGGGATCGTCATCACGGCGGAGGAGCATCAGGTCGGCGGCTTCGGCAATTGGGTGGCCAATACCCTCTCGCAGGCCAAGGAGCTCTACGGAAGACCGATTCTCGTCGGCATGGTGGGGGTGATGGATCGCTTCGGCGAATCGGGCGCGCCGTGGGAGCTGGTCAAGGAATTCGAGGTCAGCGCCGAACACATCGCGGCCAAGGCGAAAGAGCTTCACGAGTTCTGCAAGAAGCAATCGGCGGCCGCCAGATAGCCGGCCGAATCGATTCACGACGCAACGGGCCGCGGGCACCCCGGGAGGTTCCCGCGGTCCCTTTGTTTCGGCGCACGGGGCTTGAGGACACGTCCGCGTACTTGCGGATTCGGTGGGCAACGCGTAGGTTGTAGGGATGATATCGGAGAGCGGAACGACATCGCAGAACGATCGAACGGCCGGGCGACGACTTGGGCTGCCAAGCCCCCGGGCGGCCGGAGCAGGGTTGCTTCTCCTGATCCTGACGGTAGGGTGTGGGGGGAAGTCGACCCCCGGTTCTCCCGAAACCTGGGACGGGCCCCGCAACGGCGCGGTCGGTGAACCCGGCTGGCCGTCGGGGCGGGACGGGCGGGTTCGAGTCGCCGTGGAGCCGGAACCGCCCTGGGTGGCCGGCTCCTGGATTCGCTGTGCGGTTACCGTTACCCCCGAGGGAGCCGGGATTGACCCGGGTGGGGGGGTCCGGCTTGCTCTGAGGCGCGGATCGGACGCCAGCCTTCTCCAGGCGATGAATCCCAAGGCCGAGGGATACGTGACGGCGGCGGCCGAGGATCGCTCAGGACGGCGGCTTCGGAGCGAAGTCGAAATCCTCGATCGTGAGAACTACGCGGCGCCCTGGATTCGAGGCGTGTGCGTCCGCCTGCCGGACGGTCTTCCCAAGGGAGGCCGGGTCCTTCTGGTTCTCGGGGATCGGTCCCTGGGGGCTCCCGGATTCCACGTGCAGACCTACACCGAAACGACGCCGGTGTTCCGCGCATATAGCGACGGCGATGGGGACGGGGTCTACGGTCCCACCCGTGAACCGGTGCGTGTCGCCGTTGCGGCGGCCGAACCGGTGGCCTTCCGCTTGGCGAGTCCGAGCCTGGTCATGGCGGACGAAGTGTTCTCCGTAAGCGTCACAACGGAGGACGCCTACTGGAATCCTGCACCGATGTTCCATGGGCACGCGGAGGTCGTCGTAGAACGGGTGTGCGGTCCCGAGTTCTGGTCGGGGTCTCCGAAAGCCGGAGTCACCCCGATCCGCGATGATTCCGCCGAGGTCGTGGACCGGTGGGTGATCGCGCCCGACGCCTGGCTGGAAGGTCGCGCCGGACTGGATTCAAGAAAGATCCGCACGCCCGGTCTGTATAGACTCAGGACCTCCGGGGACCTGACATCCGTGTCTCTTCCCGTCGTTGTCCTCGAGAGGGCCCCGGCCCTGCGGCTCTACTGGGGCGATCTTCACGGCCACACCGAGCTCTCGGACGGCGCGGGGAGTATCGACGAATACTATGCCTTCGCGCGGGATCATGCCTGTCTGGACGTCGCCGCCGCGACGGACCACGACTGGCTCCTCTCCGAGGCCGATTGGGAAGAGGCCGTCCGCGCCGCCGAGGCGGCGAACGAGCCCGGGACGTTCGTCACTTTCACCGCGTTCGAATGGTCGGAGAAATGGCTGCGCGGGGGAGATCACAACGTCTACTCCGTCGGTGGGAATCCGGAACTGATTCGCTGCTCCCGATCTCCCCGGCCCGACGCCGCCGGTGGAGAGAATTTCCTGGCGGCGCTCCGGAATCGCGACGTGTTCGTGATCCCGCATGTGGGCGGGCGGCAGGGGCGGTGGGAGGTGGATGATCCGCTGCTCAAGGTGTCCTGTGAGATCTGCTCCGTTCACGGTCGCAACGAAGCCTACGGGTTGGAGGGGCTTGTCCTTGGGCGACGAGTCGGATTCATTGGGTCATCCGACGGGCATACCGGCCACCCGGGCCGCAGCCATCCGGCGCCGCCCACTTTCGCGGTCGAATCCGGCGGGTTTGCGGCCCTGTGGGCGCCGGAACTTACCCGGGAGAGCATCGCCGAGGCCATCCGGGACCGGCGGACCTTCGCCACCACCGGCGAGCGGATTCTGCTGGACGTTCGAGCCGGAGAATCTCTGATGGGATCCGTGATTGAGAGCCCCGGGCCGTGTGACCTGATCATCCGAGTGGCCGGAACGAGTTCTATCGAACAGGTCGACATTGTTCGCGACGGATCGGACGTGTTCACCTGCCGTCCCGATGCTTCGGCTCTCACCCTGCGATGGAGGGATCTCCCTCCGTCGGTCGGAGCGGCGTTCTACTATGTTCGCGTTCGACAGGCCGACGGCAACCTGGCGTGGTCCAGTCCCCTCTGGGTCACCGGGTCCGGTCGGTAGGCGCGAAGCGTCGCCGGAGGGCTCAAGCTTTGTCCTTCCACACTTCGATGAACTTCCGAAGAGACCGGTCGTAGGTACGTTCCACGTCGTCCGGGAACAGGCAGGCGGGCAGCTCCTTCATCCTCCAATGGTACTGCAGGCACTCGCAGCACTTCCCTTTTTTGGAGCATGGATCGTAGGAGCAGTTGCAGATCTCCAGGTTCTTCTTGATGTCGCATTCCATTCCGAAAATCCTCCAATGGGCAACGGGGATCATCCGCTTCGCGCCGTGAGCCGTTCGCGTCCAATGGCGGCCGCGGATGAAGACGCTCTAGGTTGCTCCCGAGACGGTATCGTGCTCTCCCGGAGTGAGATGCCTGGCCTCGGCCAATCTTAAGGAGACGACGAAAGCCAGTAAAGCGAAAACCAGGCTGAGCCAGAACACCGCCCGATACGAGAACGCCTGCGTGATCAGGCCCCCGAGCGCCGGGGCCAGCGCCAGGGGAGCGGAAATGGTGTTCATGAGCCCGACGTAAGTCGGCCTCAGAACGGTGGGCGAGATGTCCAGCAGGTACGCGCTGATGCTGACCTTGCGCGCTGCGTCGGAGAAACCGTTGAGGACGAAGCAGGACAAGAACACGAGGAGTCTCACGTCCATGTCGCAAATGCAGTCCGGCAACCACACGGTCAGCGATGAAGGAAGGGCGATGGGCCGGATCGGCACGAGGACCGAACCCAGTGCGATGATGGGCGGAAGGATGCCCAAGGCCGAAGACACGACGACCAGAATTCGAGATCCCCGCCGGTCACTCAGCACTCCCCACAACACGTTGGAGAGCATCCCGCTCAGCATCCAGAGGCTCACCATCAATCCCACCTGCGCCAGCCGGGCTCCGAGGACCGTCACGGCGTAGGTCGCGTAGAAGGGGAGAGCCAGCAGGCTGAAGGACGCGAGAACGCGCTGCGTGAAATAGCGCCGGTAATTGGCGTCTTCCCGAAGGATCCGCCCGCAATTCCTCAAATGATTCGCGAATCCAACCCTCGAGGGGCTGACCGGTTCAATGGGTTCCTTGACCATGGAGAACGAACTCAGGCCCAGGACCGCAAAGACGGCCGTGAAGACGAACAACAGCCCGTAGCTGTCGGGAAACGTCAGCCCGGATTCCGGCGAGAGAACCCGGGCGACGATCATGCCCGCCCCGATCCCGAGAAATCCCCCGATGAGCCGGCGGTAGGCGAAGAAGCTGCCTCTGCGGTGTGCCGGGAGAGATTTCCCCACGATGTCCATGAAAGAGATGGCGGCGGTTCCCGCGCCCAGGCAGACACCCAGGTAACAGAGAAAGAAGATCCAGAAGAGCAGGGAATAGCTCCGGGTTCCGATGAGGAACACCGCGCACGCGGCCGCGATCCACGAAGCCGTTCGAACGAAAGCCATGATCCGGTAGAGGGCCAGCTTCCTCTCCCTGTGCTGGAGGAGGCCGGAAACGAACATCTGAGGCAGAAACCAGCCGGCCTCGAAGAGGCCCGAGACGACTCCGGCGAGAATAGGGGAAGAGGTGAGCGTAATGACGAATACCGGCAGGACGGTCTGGGGATCCGTGAAGGAATACGCGAACCTCATGAGAATCCCGTTCATGAGCCCCAGCGTGAAGTTCCGCTTCAGATGCGGATAGGGCCTTGGCGTCTGAGGTTCCGGGTGAACGATCTGTGAAGATTCATCCGTCATTCTTGCTCTCGGGTTGGGTCTCCATCATCGGTCGTGCGCACGGATTCCCATTCTACCCATACCCGGTCCCCGCGTCCAAGCGAAGTTGCGCGCCTCGTGGACCCGGGACATTGGAGTGTCGGGGTCGGAGGCCGTCTGGAAGGTGCATGGACCTGCGAGACACTCGGTTGGGCGCCCGGGGATCCAATGCTCCGCCCGTGGGCCCGTCCAACTTTCGCGCTCTTCGAGTCCCTTGACGGGAACGGTCGCGGGGCGTAGCATTGGGCGCGGCCGTGCAGAGAGAGAAGAAACGTGAGACGTATCGGCAAGGGGGTTTCCGATGGCCGTGGTCGAGTTCAGCGTGATCCCCGTCGGCACGGGGAGTCCCAGCGTGGGCGACTGGGTGGTGAAGATCCAACGGATGGTTCGGGATTCGGGAATCAAGCATCAATTGACGCCGATGAGTACGATTCTGGAAGGGGATCTCCCGGAGATTCTGGGCCTGATCAGGAAGACGCACGAGAGCACCTTGGCATCGGGAGTCCCGAGGGTGCTTACGTCCGTCACGATTGACGATCGGACGGACAAACCGCTGACGATGCGGGGCAAAGTGCAGAGGGTGGAGAGAGGGTTGAAGGGGGAGTAGGGAGAGAAGACTCGCGTGCGCCGGCTGCTCTACAGGTCCAAGTACATCTCCTGATGCGGGATGCCCGCGTCGTCGAAGATGTCTCCGGTGGTTCGGAATCCGTGCCGCTCGTAGAATCCGATCGCGTGAGTCTGAGCCGCCATTGTGACGCGTTGGAGGTTCCTCTTCGTGGCCAGATCGATGAGAGCCACCAGGAGCAGATCCCCGATTCCTCGGTTTCTCCAGTCGCGAAGAACCGCCATACGCCCGATCTGCCCGCCCGGAGTGATGCGCCCGGTTCCGACGGCATCGTTACCCGAGCTGTATGCGAGGACATGCGTGCAGCCCGGATCGAGACCGTCCCACTCCAGGTCCTCCGGCACATTCTGTTCCTGCATGAAGACCGTCTCCCGAACGAAACGAATGTCCGCCTCGGCATCGCTCCAGGTCACGGTTCGAATGCAAATCTCGTTGCCCGCCATGTCCCCCCTGCCGTTATTGGGCCGGGTGCTCCCAACCGTTCCGATAGATTCGCCCGTCCTGGGGCGGATGTCAACCTTCTTCGCTCGAACGGGCCGTGAATTTCGGGGCCCGGGTTCCGGAATCCGCCTGTGGGACACGGCATGCGAATTGACAGGACCCTCCTTATGAGGGAGAATGCTTGCAACTTCGGCGCTTTCTCGGTATAGAGGAGAATCTCCACGGGAACCGAGTGGCCCCTGCACCAGGCCCGATTTGAAACACAACGCTTGTCGATCCGTACCTCATAGGGATGGCGATGGGCTCTCCGTGAGTGTACACCCTCGCGTGCGAGACGCATCGAACTCGCAACGACAACCGCAGGAGGACCCTTGGATTTCGCACCCCGGAAGGTTCTCGGCATGCTGGAAGGACGCCGTACCGGACTCCGGCCGCGGGTTCCTCCGAACGGTGGATGGACCGCGTGTCTCGTGGTGGTTCTCGCAGGGCTGCACGCGGGTGCCGCCGCCGGCGAGGCTGTCGACTTTGAAAAGAGAGTGTACGAAATCTCACGGGCGATCTCGCCCGTCCGAGTCGACGGTGTTCTCGACGACCCCGCCTGGGCTCGCGCGACGGTGGTTGATCTGCCGTACGAAATCATGCCCGGAGAGAATGCCGCCCCGCCGGTGTCGACGGAGTGTCTGATCACGTATGACGACCGCAATCTCTATGCGGGTTTCCGGGCCTACGATCCCGATCCCTCCCAGATTCGGGCCCACTGCTGCGACAGAGACCGAGCGTTTCGGAACGATTACATCGGACTCATGGTCGACCCGTTCAACGATGAGCGGCGCGGTTTCGAGTTCTTCTGCAATCCTTTCGGCGTCCAGATGGATTTCTCCCGAAACGACGTGAGCAGCGGGAATCAGGAAGACATGACGTGGGACGCCATCTGGGAATCCGCCGGGCGAATCACAGGCGAGGGATACGAGGTGGAAATCGCCATCCCGTTCACCTCTCTGCGGTTTCCCCGGGTCGAGGGGAACCAGACATGGGGATTCCTGGCGTTCCGGGCATACCCTCGAACCGACCGGCATCAGATTTCGAGCCGTCCACACGACCGGAACCTCGGGTGCTTCGTCTGTCAGTGGGACAAGATCACCGGGTTCGAGGGAATCACGCCGGGGCGTAATATCGAGATCATTCCCACCTTCACCGGGCACCGGACCGACGACAGGGAAGATTTCCCCGATGAGCCGCTCCTGGAAGGCGACCCCGAATCGGATGTCGGCGTATCCGCCCGGTGGGGCATCACGCCGAACTGGAGCATCAACACGGCCGTCAACCCGGATTTCTCGCAGGTCGAAGCCGACATGGCGCAGCTCGAGATCAACACGCGCTACGCGCTCTACTACGACGAGAAGCGCCCGTTCTTCATGGAGGGGGCCGACATTTTCCGGACGCCCATCGAGGCCGTCTACACCCGGACGGTGGCCGAACCGTCCGGGGGACTGAAGCTCAGCGGCAAAGAGGGAAGAAACGCCGTCGGCGTGTTCGCGACCCGGGACGAGCTGACCCATCTCGTGTTCCCCTCGAACCAGGATTCCGACGTCGAGTCTTTGGACCAGAGGTCCGATAAGGGTGTGTTCCGGTACCGGCGCGACATCCTGGGTACGTCCAACCTGGGGATGCTCTTCACCACCCGGCAGGGGGACGGATATCGCAATCGAGTCTACGGCGTCGACGGGAATCTCCGAATGAGGACCTCGGATCTGATCCGATTCCAGCTCCTCGGTTCCATGACCAACTATCCCTGGTCGGCGGCTGAGGAGTACGATCAGCCCCACGAGGTTTTCCACGGATTCGGGTTGGATCTCGCCTACATCCACGGCGGCCGGGACTGGTCGTGGTGGGGGACCTGGGAGCATCGAGACCCGGGGTTCCGGGCCGACGTGGGCTTCGTGAACCGGGTGGACGTCCGGGAGTTCAGTGTCGGTGCGCAGCGGAACTGGTGGGGCAAGCCGGGGGATTGGCTGAACCAGGGCTATCTCGGCATCGATCTGGAGAGGACGGAGGACCACAGCGGGATGCTGACAGACTCCGAAATCGACGTGGAATTCGGCCTCCGGGGCCCGTGGCAGTCTTCTCTGGATGGGTCCGTGTGGCATGACCGGGAGTACTACGACGGCGTGACGTACGATCTGAACGCGGGGGTCTTCTTTTTCAACATCCGGCCCACGGGAGATTTCACCTGCTCTCTGGGGAGCAATCTCGGCCAGGCCATTGACTACGACAATTCCCGGCGGGGGAAGCGGTTTCGCGTGTTCCCGGGTTTCACGTACGATTTCATGAGGCACCTGTACATCCAGCTGGACCACACGTTCGAGCGATTCTACGTAGATGGGAATCGGCTCTTCGACGCGCGTCTCCATCAGATGCAGTTGCGCTACCAGTTCAATGTTCGAACCTTCGTCCGGGCCATCATCCAGTACGTGGACATCGAGCGTAACACGGATCTCTACACGGACGAGGAGACCGAGCCGGAGGAACAGGATCTCTTCACGCAGCTACTCTTCTCCTACAAGGTGAACCCGCAGACGGTGTGCTTCATGGGTTATTCGGACAACTGGGAGGGCCGGCGGGGGATCGATCTAACGCAGAATGACCGGACGTTCTTTTTCAAGATCGGGTATGCATGGGTGAAATAGCAGAGAGGGAGATGAAGCGATGAGCGGTTCCAGAAACGCGGCGATGTTTCCGGCACTCAAGATCGCAGATGGGATTGCACTGGTGGATGCCGTCAAGGCCCGCGGAGGCTGGGTGGCATATGCGATCACGAAGAACGGACTGCGGGCCACACGAATAGCCCGTCGCTCCAAGGATGCCGCGCTTCGCGCCCTCCTGGCGGACGGACGGCTGAAGGGGCTCGAGACGGAAAAGGCGCCCGGGGAAGTCGTGCGGTCATGGGGTCTGTTTCTCAAGGCGGCTGAAGAGGGCGAGAAAGTAGAACTTACTCGTGTGCCGTTGGACAGCGGCGGATTGCCCGAATTCACACGCCGAGTTTACCGGCGGGTCCAGAAGATCCCACACGGCCGGACGTTGACCTACGGTCAGGTGGCGAAACAGGTGGGACGCCCGGGCGCAGCCCGGGCCGTGGGACAAGTCATGGCTAGAAACTGCGTGGCGCCCGTTGTACCCTGCCACCGCGTTGTCGCGAATGACGGGAGCCTGGGCGGCTTCTCCGCTCCGGGCGGCGTGAAGGTCAAGGCGGACATGCTGCGACGCGAGCGCGACAAAGCGGCAAGGTGACAGGGCGACAAGCCAGGAATCTCCATCCACAGATTTCACCGATTACACCGAAAGATCTTGAGGCCGGAAGAGCCGATCCTCCGTGAACCCGGAGTCTTGATCTCCCGGCTCGGGCGGGAAGAAGTCCGAGCTTTGATCGTAACCCGGAGGACTGGATCCAGAGGAGACGGGACTCCATCTCGACGTTGGTTTGTCTGTGCAATCTGTGGATAGTTCTTTGTCGCCTGTTTGTGGCGCAAGGCTCGGGAGCAACGAATCCTTGACGGCCACGTTGCACATCCCATAGTCTGCATTGCGTCCAGGGCCCCGCGGGGCCGCGTGTCAACGCTTCTACGGACAGGCCGATGCAAACCTGGCAGTGGGTCGTGCTGGCAATCCTGACCGGGCTGGTGTTCTGGCCGGCCCTGACGACGCCCTTCGTGCAGGACGACTACTGTTTTCTCGAGCGCTCCCTCGAACCGCATCGCCTCCCGGAGGGCTTCACCGAACTGCGAAAGCTTCACAGTTTTCGCCCCCTCTCCACGGACCTTACATTCACCGGTCTCTATCTGTTGTTCGGGAGGAACGCCCCGGCCTTCCATCTGGTGAGCCTCCTTCTGCACCTGGCCGTGGCCGGGGTTCTCTATGCCGTTCTCCTGCGCCTGGGCGTTTCCAGGGGAGGGGGCGCGATTGGAGCCGTTCTCTTTCTCCTGCATCCGATGAACCTCTGGACGCTCACGTGGAGCTCGTGCCTGCAGGAGTTGACGTCGACGGCCGCCGGATACGGGTGTCTGCTTCTGGGATTGAAGTCCGTCGAGTCGAGCGCATCCGGGAAATGGACGTGGATTGCGGCTGCGTCCCTCGTGGCGGCGCTTCTGTGTAAGGAAAGCGCCGTGGTTTACGCCGTGATCCTGGCGGCGCTTCTCCTGGGTCGGAGGACCGATCTCAGGCGATCGGCCCGCGCTCTCCTCCCGTCGCTCGTGGTGACGGCCGTTTACCTGGCGTACCGGTTGCACTTGGGTGGCATTCCCGAGAGCGGACTGTACCGGATGGGCGTCGGCGGGTTTGTCTGGACCCACGTGGCGGATCACGCAGGATGGGCCGGGTCGGTGCTACTGGCCCCCGTGTGGATCGCCCTGTCCTTCGCTCCCGGTGCGGCCCCGGCCACGTCGCTGTCTTCGGAGCTTCCGACGTTCGCGCCCGTAGCGGCTCCGGCACTGGCGGCCGTTCTTGTTTTCGGCCTGCTTGTGAGAAACCCTCCGACAGGCGGGCGCCTCTTCGCGGTGGGCGTCTTCTGGTGGTTGGCGTCCCTCCTGCCTGTTCTGTTCCTCTCGAACCACCACTATGCCTACTACGGGTATGCATCCTTTGGCGGACTGCTCCTGGCGGCGCGTCCGCTCCTGGAGAGGTTCGCCGCCCGACTCGATCGTCACAGGTGGATCGCGTGGGTCCTGGTTGCGTTTCTTCTCGGAGGCACGCACGCGGAGACGCGTCTTTTCAGCCGGATGCACTATCTTCCGAACCGGGCCCGGTTGGTGGAGCGGATCGGGCAATCGCTTGTGAGAGAAGTGCCCCGCCCGCCTGCCAAGAGTGTCTTCTACCTGGCGGGACTTCCCGAGAACAGTAGCTGGTTTGTGGGGCGGGAGAGGCCGACGAGTTCGGCCCTTCGCGTATTCTACCGGGATCCCACGCTGGAATCACGCAGGGCCCCTCTCGGGGTCCGGCCCGGTCCGATACCGGGGCGCGCCACCTTCGTCTTCGAATACGCAGAGCGTCGACTCCACCGGGTCGCGGTCGGAGAGTAGAAGAGTCTACTGGACGTACCCCAAGGCCCGCAGCCGTTCCTCTGTCTCAGGATCGATCTGGAAGAGATTCGAGGCCAAATTCTCCTGGCGGGCGGTCTCCTCCGTTCCCGCCGTCCATTCGGCCAGCACTGAGCGCAGCCGCTCGCGAGGTTTCCCGTCGGTGGATCTCGCCAGGTTGTTTTTTTCGAAGGGGTCGGTGGCGAGGTCGTAGAGCTCGAGTTCATCGAGAGCCACGGCGTGGATGAGCTTCCAGTCGCCCTCGCGGACAGAGCGGAAGTTCACGCCGGGTCGGATCTGCATGTCCTCGGGGAACGCCAGAGGGTGAAAACAAACTTCGCTGAAAGCCGGGGACGATAGTTCGACGCGCCCCTGGAGGGCCCTCACGAAACTGGATCCGTCGATGCCTCTCGCCTCTTTCTCGATTCCCAGCATGTCCAGAATCGTGGGCAGCAGATCGATCATCTCGACCTGAGGTGTGAAGACGTGAGGCAGGTTCGCCATTTGAGGATTCCGGAGGATCAGGGGAACACGGATCAGCTCCTCGTACAACCCGCGGGTGTGACCGAGCCAGTCGTGGTCCATGAATCCTTCGCCGTGGTCGGCCGCCAGCACGACCAGTGTCGACTCCGCCAGTCCCAGCCGGTCCAGTTCGTCGAGAACCCGCGCCACGTGGTGATCCGTAAAGGCGATCTCGCTGTCATACAGGCTGACCAGGTAGGCGATGTCCTCCGGACCCAGCCCGTGCCTCTTCTCCTTGAGTTCTTCGAAACGCATGGTCGAGTCCACCCACCCCTCGTAGGGCTCGCCGAAAGGAAACTCCGGGTGGCCGAGATAGTCGTGGTGGGGATCAAAGTAATGCAGGAAGAGGAAAAAGGGCGCCTCCCCGTGCTCCCGAAGCCACTCGATACCGAGTGCTGTGACCCCGGGGGAAGAAATGTCCCGATGACCGCCCACCTCGGACTCGTCGAAGTCGTCGAATCCCTGATCCAGGTTGTACTTGGAGGAGACGAAAATGTTACTCACTACGGCGCCGGTCCGGTGTCCATGGTCCCGGAGAATCTCCGCCAGCGTTCTGCGGTGGTCGGGAAGCTCCGTTTGGCGCGTGATCGTCTGATGGCGCGTCGGGTAGAGCCCGGTGAACAGGCTGGCCGTGGAGGGAAGCGTCCAGGGGCTCTGGGAGAGAGCGTTCAGGAACAAGGTCGAGCCTTCGGCGAAACGGTCGATGTTCGGACTTGTGTTTCGCGTGTACCCGTAGCAGCCCAGGTGATCCGCGCGCAAGGTGTCGACAAAAATGACCAGCAGGTTCATCCGAGGAAGACGCGTTCGGGACTGACATCCGGCATAGCCTGCGAAGGTCACGGCCAGGGCCGAGACGAAGACGACGACCTTGCTCCGGCGATGCTTGCGGAGGTAACGAACCGCGCGGACGATGGACTCCGGAATCGACACTCGACGGTGTGCACGCAAGAGGGATCCTCCCTTCGCGATCATCCTAGTCGATTCTTGTGAGATACACAATCCGGAATCGGGTGTGGACCGGCGGTCGTGAATCCGGTGGGCGGGGGTCTGGCGAATCGGAGCACGCGCGGGGCGGTTTTCCGGCGCCGTCGCTCCGCATGGAGGGTGGTTTGCGCTTCCAGCCTTGACGCCTCCGGACCCGCCTGTTAGAATACAAGTCCCAACACCGGGTCGGGGCGCGCCCGTGAAGTCTCTCGTGGCTCCCGTCCTCTGTTCTTCTTCCTGATGCATCGGAGTCGAGGTCATGGATGAGAGAATGTTGCTCAAGGACATGGAAGAGGCGGTAATCCGTGGAGACGGGGACGCGGCCGCGGATCTTGCCCGGAAGGCGCTCGAGGGCGGGATGAACGTGAATCGGATGCTCGACGAGGGGTTCGTCAAGGGGATCGAGCGCGTCGGCCGGCTGTGGGAAGACGGCGAGTATTTCCTTCCGGAGTTGGTCCGGGGCGCCGAAGCCATGAAGGCGGCGCTCACGGTCATCGAACCGGCAATTCTCGAGAGTGGTGAGAATCGTGACCCCTTGGGCACGGCGGTCATCGGAACCATTGAGGGCGACATCCACGACATCGGAAAGACGCTCGTGTCCGCAATGCTGACGGCCTACGGCTTCGACGTCATGGACTTGGGCGCGGATGTTCCGGTCACCAAGTTCGTGGACGCGGCCAAAGAGGTCGGCGCAGACCTGGTCTGCATGTCGGCGCTTCTGACGACAACGATGGTGGGTCAGAAGAAAGTGATCGACCTGCTGAAGCAGCGGGGCCTTCCCGCAAAGGTCATCGTCGGCGGGGCGCCCGTGAGTCAGCAATGGGCGGACGAGATCGGCGCGGACGGATACGGGGAGTCGGCCGTCGCCGCCGTTGAGGTTGCCAAGCGACTCGTCGCGTAGGGCAAAGGTCAAGATCCAAGGCGAGCCCCAGATTCCACAGATTGCACGGATGGGCATTGTGTTGAGGCAAGTTCTTGCCTCAAGGGCGGAGGAACAAGGTCAAGAGCGAGCCACAGATTGCACAGATTACGCGGATCGGATCTCTCGTCCGCTACTGCGGTATGAGTGTTCTTGCCGAGCTTCCGGATGGGACATTTCCAGGCGACAGCGGATCGTAGAGAAGCCCATCGCCTGGACTGTTGGGTCGGATCGTGGATCTGGCCCAACGGGCGGTGTACCCGCTTTGAATCCGTGAAATCTGTGGAATCTATGGCTAACGTTCTTGATTTCGAATCTGCGACACCCGGGATAGGAGCGGGCACATGTCGGTTCGGTTCATGGAGCGTGTGGCTCGGGGACCCATGCTGTTCGATGGCGGAATGGGGAGTCTTCTCATTGCCCGGGGATTGACTCTGGGGGAGGCTCCCGAGCTCTGGAACGTGGATCGACCCGAGGTCGTGAGGGACGCCCACCGGGCCTATTTCGACGCCGGCTCGGACGTGGTGACGACGAATACCTTCGGGGGAACCGGGCTCAAACTGAGCGCGAAGGGTCTGGCCGACCGGATGGAGGAACTCAATCGGGCCGGGGCAGAAGTCGCTCTCTCCGTTCGGCCCGACGGCCGGTTTGTGGCGGGCGACCTGGGGCCCACCGGAAAGGTCACGGGTCTTCCCGGTGAAGTGTCCGCGGAGAGTCTCAGAGCGAGTTTCGCCGACCAGGCGCGCACGCTCGCCGGCGCAGGCGTGGATCTCCTGATTGTCGAGACCATGTACGACCTCGAAGAAGCCCGGGCCGCCGTTTCCGCCGCCGTCGAGACGGGTCTCCCGGTAGTGGCCACCATGACCTTCGAACGGAAGCCGCGCGGGTACTTCACGCTCATGGGGAATTGTCCGGAGGAATGCGTTTCGGCGCTGGAGAAAGCGGGCGCGTCGGTGGTGGGGGTCAACTGTACTCTTGGACCGGAGGACATGTTGGATCTCCTGTCAGCGATTCGTCCGCTTACAACGTTGCCCCTTCTCGCTCAGCCCAATGCCGGGCAGCCCACGTTGGTGGACGGGGAGGCCGTGTACTCCGCCGCCCCCGATGTCTTTGCCCGCCAGGTGCGACGGCTCGTGGAGGAAGGGGCCGATCTGGTGGGTGGTTGCTGCGGGACCACGCCCGAATTCGTTCGCCTCATTCGTTCTCAAATCGAGGCGCATCTTGAACATCGTTGAAGACATCACCGTCCGGCCTCGGGAGACCGAGGTCCTCCGTCTTCTGCGGCGAGGGAAAAAGGAGAAGGATCCCGGGGACTTCACTCTGGGTCTCGTTCGAGAGGCTCTTGCGGAGGCACGGCCGCTGGCCCATCCGAAGGCGGTCTACGATTTCTTTGATCGCCCGGATGTGCCGGATCATCCCGTCTTCCTGTCCGCACGGCGCGTGGGGCTCTGCATCTGCACAATCGGTTCGGATCTGGAGAAGCGCGTGGGAGACCTGATGGCGCGGGGTGAACTGGCAAGAGGAGTCGTGCTGGACGCTGTCGGTTCGGAAATGGCAGAGACCGCTGCGCAGGTTCTCGACCGGCGGATGGAGTCGGAGCACGTTCGAAGCGGGGAGAGGGCCGGCGCGCGTTTCTCTCCCGGGTACGGGGAGTGGGAGCTGGAGGGGCAGCAGTGGCTGTTCGAGGTCCTGGACGCCGGGCGAATCGGCGTGGAACTTTCATCCTCGATGATGATGACACCCCGTAAATCGGTTTCCTTCGCGATCAACCTGGGCGTGGATCCGAAACCCCCGCGCTGCACAACACCCTGTGATCAGTGTGACATGAACGACTGCGAATTTCGGAGAGATCCATCTGTGTAATCTGTGAACTCTGTGGTTTGGTTTGGGTTGGACCTTCGCATCCGGGAGGCAATCGAATGAAGGCAAGACGTCCGAAGCTGGAGATGCTGTCGCCGGATCTGGTGGAGAGAATCATCGGAGAGGCGATGGAGATTCTGGAAGACATCGGCGTGTTCGTCGAGAACGACGAGGCCTTCTCGCTTCTGGCGGACGCCGGATGCAGGGTAGACGTCGCCTCGCGACGGGTCCACATCAAGGAGGATCTGGTCCGCATCTCCCTGGGCAAGGCGCCGAAGGGAATACAGTTGTTCGATACCGCCGGGGATCTCGCGATGGATCTTTCCCGCGACAACGTTCATTTCGATCCGGGATCTGCGGCCGTCAACGTCTATGACTACGAGGCAAAGACCATCCGGAAGCCGACGTCTGCGGATGTGGTGTCCTTCGTGAAGCTCACGGCCCACCTGAAGAACTACGCGGCACAGAGTACGGGCGTGGTCCCGGCGGATGTTCCCGAAGAATTCGCGGATCGTTACCGGCTGTACCTCGGGTTGCTCAATTGCTCCAAGCCGGTTGTGACGGGCACATTCGAGGTGGATGCGTTCGGGCCGATGAAAGACATGCTGGTCGCCGTGCGCGGGTCGGCCGAAGCGCTCAAAGAGAAACCGCTGGCGATCTTCGACGCCTGCCCTTCGCCGCCGCTCAAGTGGAGCAACCTCACGTGCCAGAGCGTCGTGGACTCCGCCCGGGCGGGCATCCCTTCGGAGTTCGTCTCGATGCCGCTCTCGGGGGCGACGGCCCCCGTCACCCTTTCCGGTTCCATCGTCCAGCACACGGCGGAGACCCTGAGTGGGGTGGTCATCGCGGAATTGGCCGAGCCGGGGGCTCCCGTCATCTACGGCGGATCCCCCGCCGTCTTCGATATGAAGAAGGGGACAACGGCCATGGGCGCCATCGAGACGATGATGATCGATTCGGCGTACGCCCAGATCGGTAAGACGCTAGGGCTTCCGACGCACGCGTACATGGGGCTCAGTGACTCGAAGATGCCGGATGCGCAGGCCGGTCTTGAAGCGGGCATGGGCGCGCTCATGGCCGCACTCGCCGGGGTCAACGTCGTCTCCGGTGCGGGGATGCTGGCCTTTGAGAACTGCCAGAGTCTCGAGAATCTGGTGATCGACCATGACATCTGCGGAATGGCTCTCAGGGTGGTCGGAGGGATCGAACAGCGTGAGACACCGATGGCCAAGGACAAGCTTCAGGACTTCTTCAAGGAGAACCACCTGCTGTCACATCCCAGCACGTTGCGCTGGTTCCGTGAGGAGTTCTACTTCCCGGGAAAGGCCATCGACCGGTCCACGGATCAGGAATGGTTGAAGCAGGGATCCGTATCGGCGCTCGAAAGAGCACACGCGGAGGTCAAGCGACTCCTGGAGAAAGACCTCGAACCGCATCTCGATGCCTCGGTTGCCGCCGAGCTCCGGAAGATCGTCACCGCCGAGGCAAAGCGAAAGGGCATGGAGAGGCTGCCCGTTTCGTGAGCCGATGATCGAGAGTGGTTCACGGAAACAAGCACTCGAAAGAGCCTGTCCGCGGATTGCGCGGATTACGCAGATCAGAAAACGGGGAGGCAGGTTCTTGCCTCCCCGGGACGAACTTACCAAGATACACGTTGTCTTGAGCTGAGGCGCCGGCCGGTAGCTCTCCAGGCGACGGTCTACTCCTCGAAAACCTTCTTGACCCTACCCCACGTGGTTCGATCTGTCCCGCTCGCCTGACCCTGGTAACATGCGGGCCAGCCGGTGCAGGTGTCATGACAGGTGTCCCCACCTTCGCACGTTGTCGACCCATCGCAGGTCGGCCAACTTCCGCACGTCATCTGACAGGTCTCGGTGCCGTCGCAGGCGTAGTTGCCCTGGAACGTGTACGCTGGACGACAGCAGTCCGGAGTACCGTCGCACGTCAGGCCGGCTCCGTCACAGGTCGAGCTCCAGCAGGTGAAGAGCCCATCGCAGGTCTCTTCGCCGTGACACGTAGACTGTGCATCGCACGTGTAGAACCTGGCGCATGTCTCCGTGGCGTCGCACGTGGGGACGGCCGTATCGCAGGTTGGCGCGCCGACGTCATAGGTGAGGCCCCAACAATCCGCCGAATCCCGGTCACAGGTTACTCCGCCGTAGCAGGTTTCCTGAGGCGCGCATGTGATGTCACAGGTCGGCTGCGCGTCACACGTATGTACTCCCGCGCAGGTTTCCCCGCCGTCACAGGTTGGCCCGCCCATACAGGTCGGCAGACATGACGAGGTTATTCGCTTCCCCTCAAACGTTGATTCCGAGGATCCGGTGTAGGCGTCACCCACCGTTGCCTGGGCGACTTCGTTGCCTGCACCCTCCAGGCGACCGACGGCATCGGACAGCAACGACTCAAACACCGGAGAGCTCGCGTGTTCGGCAGGTTCAGTCCGATGCGTGCTAGGCGCATTGTGGACTGCGAAGTGATGGTCTTCTCGGCAAGGGGTTTCCCCTGATGGAGTCATCTCCGACTGGTCGGCTTGGCTCCGGGAGGAGGACGATAAGCGGACGGTCAAGACGATTCGCAAGTACACCCACACCGGATTGCCATGCGGAGGGAAGGCGTTCGTTGATCGATTGGAGAAGACGCTGGGACGGTCGCTCGGGCCCAAGAAGAAAAGCTGTAAACTCTTACATGGTAATTAATTATGCGAGTACTGGCTCTGTCCCTATTAACACTGAGTCTCTGCAATCTGTGGCTGGCTCTTGATCTTGTTCTCATGGAAGATTGACTTTTCGCAGCGCATGCGATAGAATTAGCGTATCGCTCAATATAGGTTGGACACATAGAGGGGGGTACGCTCGTGGGACGCATAGTGACGGTTGTGGTGATGCTGGGGGTCGTTACAGTACCCAGCGTGTCGGTATCGCAGACGGTTACCGTGGAGGCCGAGACCTTCACAGCCTATGGGAATATCGCGGGAGCTCCCATTGGTGTGGTGGGCTGCTCGTATGCCAGTGGGGGCCAGGCCGTCGACGGGTTCGACATCGCCGAGGAATGGGTCCGCCTCCTTGTCACGTTTCCGGAGGATGGACTGTACGCGAATCGTCTCCGTTCGGCCGGGCCGCTCGGGCTGACCAGCACGGTCCGCCTGACGCTCGTGACCGCCAGCAAGAACGGGGATACCCAGGTCTCCGAGATCGAGACCTACGGCGATGGCATTGGGTGAACGACTGTCTACAACTGGTTCGCCGGGAGCGAGCCGTTCGACGTTGTCGCCGGAACGTATCCGTTGGACGTATTCCTGGTCGCCGGGGATTGGACCCGACTCGACGCCGTTGAGCTGGAATGGTCCGGGGTTTCAAGCGTCCTGGATGAACCTCGACCCACCTGGGGGCGGATCAAGAATCTGTTCCGGTAGCGGTCTTACGCAAGTTGCATTGTTCTCCCTGCCTTCGCGGCCTCACATCCTATTCACCCTGAGAGAGCGACCGGGGTCTTGCGCCGGTCGCTCGTCGGGTGCTCAGTCCTTGGGGTTTGGAAGTCTGTCCCCGAAAATTCCTTGCCAATCTGTTATGGACAAGTAGTGCCGCAAGGATCCACAATAAGCTGGCAAAGGCGACGACGTCCCGGAAGCCCCCCGGTATCTGTGTAGTCTGCGGATGGTTTCAGGTTCTGAATCTGTATAGTCTGCGGAGGAAGCAATCATGTACAGACTCCCCCTGCTCTTGATCGTCGTTCTCATCTCTGTGCTATCCGTGGGATTCTCACAGACTCTCGTAGCCACAGCACAGGACAAGACCGCCGTCAGCGACACAACACTCACCTTCACCACTGTGAAAGAAGTCGAATCCACCTCCGTTAAGGATCAAGGCTGGACTCCCACGTGCTGGTGTTTCTCGACGATTTCATTCCTTGAATCCGAGCTGCTGCGAATGGGGAAGGATACCCTTGATCTGTCTGAGATGTTCATTGTGAGACACACCTATCCGCGTAAAGCAGTCCGCTACGTCAGATTACATGGAAACACCGTCTTTGCGGGAGGCGGCCTTTCGCACGATGTCATGGGTACGATTCGGGAAGCCGGTCTTGTGCCGGAAGAGATCTATGAAGGCAGGCGTGTTGACGCTACCAGGCACGACCACAATGAAATGGCCGCTGTTCTTAAGGGAGCAGCGGATGGGATCGTCAAGAATACAAGTGGACGACTGACTCCGGTGTGGCCGACCTGCATCGAGGCGATTCTGGACACGTACCTGGGGAAGCCGCCGGCCAGTTTCGTTTTCCACGGCGAAGAGTACACACCCGAATCCTTTCTAAAGGAACTGGGTCTTGATCCAGATGCCTATGTGGAAATCACCTCCTTCACCCACCATCCTCTCTACTCGAGGTTCATACTGGAACTCCCTGACAACTGGGCTCTGAGTGAGTATTACAATGTCCCGCTGGACGACTTCATGCTGGTTATCGATCGTGCACTTGGGAGTGGATATTCGATCGTCTGGGATGGAGACACGAGTGAATGGAGTTTTGGCGCTGTAGAGGGGGTAGCCCTCCTACCGGCAGAGGACTGGAGGGATGAAGGAGAAGGGGATCAAACCTGCGGGGCACGTCGACCGGAGAAGGAGGTCACCCAGGAAGTTCGGCAGGAGTTATTCGATAACTACAGCTCTACCGACAATCATCTGATGCATATCATTGGCACAGCCGAGGACCAGGACGGTAAGAGGTACTATATCGCGAAGGATTCATTTGGCGAGAAGGGCAAGAAATACGGTGGTTTGATGTACCTGTCCGAGGCCTATGTGCGTGCCAAGACGATAGCGATCATGGTACACACAAATGCGATCCCCAGGGAATTGCGTCGGAAGTTGTCGATAGACGGATAGAAGCACGGCGGACCAGAGGAGCGCAATACTCCGCCCATTCGTCTTGACAGCGTCCCGCGGCGGTGATACAGTTACACTGCTTTTCCGACGACGTCAGAACGAACCGCCCGTTCTAACCGGCATTTCTCAACAGCCTCGTCCGAGGAATGCGGGTTAGCCCCGCCTGGGCGAGGAATCTCGCCGGAGTGTACGCAAGGGTTCTCGGCGTTGGTTCCTTTTTCATCTTTTCAGCAATCGTAGCAGGTCGTTCAAGTTCCAAGGGAGAACGGCCGAAATGCCTTGGGTGACCGGGGGTTCGGCCGGTCAACAGAAGGGGTGCGGTATGTCTGTGGCAAAGGGCATGGAGATCAAACCCAACAACGTTCACGCCGTCCTCGGGAAGAAGATGCTGGTCGATGGAATGTCTCTCGTCTTCGACGTGGAGAAGAGCCACGGCAACTGGGTGCACGACGCGCTGACGGGCGAGGACTATCTGGATTTCTTCGCTCTCTTCGCCTCTTCCCCGATCGGGTACAACCATCCGACGCTGGTGTCGGACGAGTTCAGAGAGAAGCTGGGAAGGGTCGCGGCCAACAAGCCGACCAACTCGGACGTCTACTCGGTGGAGATGGCCGAGTTCGTGGATACCTTTTGTCGGGTCGCCGTGCCCGAGCCCTTCAAGTATCTCTTCTTCATCGACGGGGGAGCGCTGGCCGTCGAGAACGCGCTGAAGGCCGCCTTCGACTGGAAAGTCCGCAAGAATCAGTCCGCGGGCAAGGGGGAGAAGGGGTATCAGGTGATCCACTTCCAGCAGGCCTTCCACGGCCGCTCGGGGTATACGCTGTCTCTGACCAACACCGCAGATCCGGCGAAAACGCAGTACTTCCCGAAATTCCAGTGGCCGAGAATCAAGAATCCGAAGCTCACTTTCCCGGTGGACGACAAGATCCTGTCCGAAGTCAAGGCGGCGGAAGACGAGGCGCTGGCCCAGATCCACGAGGCGATCCGGAACCACCCGGACGACATCGCCGCCATCATCATCGAGCCGATCCAGGGCGAGGGGGGGGACAATCACTTTCGGCCGGAGTTCTTCGCGGCGCTTCGGAAGATCGCCGACGAGAACGAGATGCTCCTCATCTATGATGAAGTCCAGACCGGGCTCGGGGCCACGGGCAGAATGTGGTGCTGGCAGCACATCGGTGTGGCTCCCGACATCCTGGCTTTCGGAAAGAAGACCCAGGTCTGCGGAATCATGGCGAGCGGGCGGATGGACGAGGTTCCCAAGAATGTATTCCGTGTGTCGAGCCGGATCAATTCCACATGGGGGGGCAACCTGACCGATATGGTCCGGTGTACCCGGTACCTTCAGGTCATTGAGGAAGAACATCTGGTCGAAAACGCGGCCGCAAGCGGGGAACACCTGCTCGCGAAGCTTGAGGAACTCAAAGAGAGGTTTCCCGACATCGTGAGCAACATAAGGGGCCGGGGTTGTTTTTCGGCCTTCGATCTTCCGAATCCCGAGATTCGAGACAAGCTCATCGAACTCGCCTATGAACGGAAGCTCCTGATCTTCAAGGGTGGAGTCCGGAGCATCCGCTTCCGGCCGGCGCTCACGATCTCCCGGGAGGAGATCGATCTCGGCGTCGGCCTCCTGGGCGAGTGTCTGACGGCGATATAGGGCACGGTTGGGGTCTCCTCCAGCTGCTGGCCCGTGGTCACGTCGAGGAGCCGACATCCGGTGGAACCCCATCGATCCAATGAACCCACGCGCGCCGGTTTCGTTGAGAGGGCCGGCGCGTTTTCTCTTGATCTGCTGCTGGTGATCTGGATTTACACGGCCGCTCTGCATCTCGCCGTCCGCCAACCTCTCTCGGGCGGTGTCGTGTCCTTTCTTAAGTGGTATGGGGCGATCCTCCTTGGGCTGGCGATCGTATCCTTCGCGTACTTCGCACGTCTGAACTCCGGCGGCCGACAGACCCTGGGCAAGCGGGTGTTTGGGCTTCGCACCGTCCAGTCCGGCGGTGGACCCGTTCGCCTGCGGCAGAGCCTGTTCCGGAGCTATGCGTACCTGATCTCCGAGGCGGTGTTCTACCTGGGGTTCCTGTGGGTTCTGTGGGACCGCAGGCGGGAGGCGTGGCACGACAAGCTGGCCGGGACCACCGTCATTCTACTTCGACCACAGACTCGGGGAAGCCGGGCCCTTGCCGGCCTCAGCTTTGCCTGTCTGATCCTATCCAGCCTGTTTCCCTCCACCGCCGTGAAGAGCCGGTTCCGGGCCTTCACCACGCCCACGTCGTCCATGGTGATGACGCTTCTCCCGGGCGACTACTTCATCGCCGACCTGGAGTTCCTGAAATTCCAATCGCTGGCGCGCGGGGACGTCATCGTCTTCGACCCCCCCAAGGGTGGGGATCAGGCGTACATCAAGCGGTGTGTGGCGCTGGCGGGGCAGAACGTCCGGGTGAGGCGGAACATGCTCTATCTCGAAGAGACGCCGGTGATCGAGCCTTACGTCTTCCTGAGCGGCTTCACTTCTCCCTACTCCGATTGGGGTCCGCTCGAGGTCCCGGGGGAAAGCATTTTCGTACTTGGGGACAACCGCGACAACAGCCTGGATTCTCGATACTTCGGCCCGCTGCCGCAGGATCACATTCTCGGCCGCGCGGATCTCATCTACTGGTCCATGGATGGAGAACGCGGCCTGCCGCGCGTGGATCGCCTGGGCAAGAAGATCGAATAACAAGACCGAAACCTTTCATCCGCAGATTACGCAGATTACGCAGATTGGAAAACGGGGAGGCAAGTTCTTGCCTCCCCGGGGTGCGGCCATCACAACATGCCTTCCTACCTACGTATGTGACTCGGACTCCCTCCCGTAGCTTCCCAGGCGAAGATCAGAACGGGGAACAAGCCTTCGGCCTGGTCGTATGTTCGAATCGATGATTCGAACATACGATAGCATTCACCGATTTGGATCTGCGTAATCTGCGCAATCTGCGGATAGAACTCTTTTGTCGTCAATGTTCACTTGATGACAATGTTCATGAGTTTGTTTTTGATGAGGATCTTCTTCACGATGGTCTTGCCGTCGGTGTACTCTTTCACCTTCTCGTCGGCGAAGACGACGGGCTCGAGGTCCTCCTGAGAGAGATCCGCCGGGACGCGCATTTTGCTCCGAACCTTGCCGTTGATCTGGACGACAAATTCGATTTCGCTTCGGCGTGTGTGATGCTCGTCGTAGGCGGGCCAGCCGGCGTTGAGAATGGTCTCGCCGTGACCCAGCCGCTCCCAGAGTTCCTCGGTGAGGTGGGGCGCAAAGGGGGCAAGAAGCCGCAGCAGTGTTTCGTAGTAAGTGCGCGCCCGGACGTCCGCCTTGTAGGCGTGGTTCACCATCTCCATGAGGCGCGCCAGGGCCGTGTTATAGGACAGTCTCTTGACGTCCTCCGTGACGGACCGGGTGGCGAAGTGCAGGGCGTAGAGGGTCTCCGAATCGGCCACCTCCTCGTCGAGGATCTCGATTTCCGTGATTCGCCTCCACACACGGTCCAGGAAATGGCGGACGCCCTTGATGCCTTCGTCCCGGAAGTCGCCGCCCTCCAGATACGGTCCCATGAACATGAGGTAGGACCTCAGACAATCGGCCCCGTAGCGCTCGATGTACTCGTCGGGGTTGACGATGTTCCCGCGCGACTTGCTCATCTTATCGCCGTCCTTGATGATCATGCCGTGCGCGCGGAACGTCTCGAAGGGTTCCTCGAACTCGATCAGCCCGACGTCGTGGAGCGCCATCGTAATAAACCGGACGTACATGAGGTGCAGGCACGCGTGCTCGTTGCCCCCGATGTACATGTCCACGGGCAGCCATTTTTTCGTGAGGACCGGGTCGAACGCGCGGTCCGAGAAGTCCGTCGACGGATATCTCAGGAAATACCAGGCCGAATCCAGGAAGTTGTCGTTGACGTCGGTCTCCCGCCTGGCGGGCCCGTTGCAGTTGGGACAGGTCGTGCTGACGAACGCCTCACTTCTGGCCAGGGGAGACCGTCCGGATCCGTCCGGACGGTAGTCCTCGAGTTCGGGCAACAGGACCGGCAGATCCTCATCGGGAACCGGGACCGTCCCGCATGTCTCGCAGTACAGGATCGGAATCGGAGGTCCCCAGTACCGCTGGCGGGAAATGCACCAATCCCTCAGACGGTAGTTGATCCGGAACTCGGCTTTGCCCTCTCCGGCCATCCACTCCGTCATCTTGGCCTTGGATGCCTCCGACGACAGGCCGTCAAACCGCCCGGAGTTGATGATGATGCCCGGATCCACGTATGCCGCCTCCAGGGGATGTTCCTCCCCGTCGGGTGAAATGACCTGTACGATCGAGAGGGCGAACTTCCGGGCGAACTCGAAATCCCGTTGATCGTGGGCAGGGACGGCCATGATGGCGCCGGTGCCGTAGCCCAGGAGCACATAGTCGGAAATCCAAATGGGAATCGGGTTACCCGTGGCGGGGTTGATTCCGAAAGACCCCGTGAAGACCCCGTTTTTTCCCGGGTTTCATCCTGTCGCTCGATCTCGGATTCGCGGGCGGCCTTCTCGATGTAAGCCTGGACCGCCTCGCGCTGCTCGTCGGTGGTGAGATCATCCACCAGCGGATGCTCGGGCGCCAGCACCATGTATGTGGCGCCGAAGATGGTATCGGGGCGCGTCGTGAAAACCGTCAGCGTCTCCTCCCGGCCCTGGATGGAGAAGACGAGGTCCGCGCCCTCGGATCGGCCGATCCAATTGCGCTGGGCGGTCTTCGTGGTCTCCGACCAATCGATCCGGTCCAGATTGTCGAGGAGCCGCTGGGCGTACTTCGTGATCCGAAAATACCACTGCTCCAGATCTCGCTTCCCCACATCGCTGCGGCAGCGCTCGCACTCCCCCCCGATCACCTGCTCGTCGGCCAGAACTGTCTTGCACGACGGGCACCAATTGACAGGGGATTTCTTCTTGTAGGCCAACCCGGCCCTGAAGAGCTGAATGAAGATCCACTGGGTCCACTTGTAGTAGGCGGGATCCGTGGTTTCGACCTGGTGGGACCAGTCGAACATGGCCCCCAGCATCTTCATCTGGTTCTCGCGGAAATTCCGGATGCTCCGGGGCGTCAGCTCCCTCGGATTCGTGCCGACCTTGAGAGCGTAGTTCTCGGAGTGCATCCCGAAGGCATCGAAACCCATGGGCTCGAAAACGTCGCGCCCCTGCATTCTCATGAAACGGGCGTAGATATCCGAGCCCAGAAAAGCGAAGACGTTGCCGACGTGAAGCCCTTCGGCCGACGGGTAGGGGAACATCATGAGGTTGTAGAAGGGCCGTTCGGCGCTGTGAACGTCCGTCTCGAAGAGCTTCTGCTCCTCCCACGCCTTCCGCCACTTGGCCTCGATCTCGATGTGATCGTAGCCGGATGCCGCGCGCATAGATCTGTCCGTCCTCTCTGTGACATACTTAAGCACGTAAGATACCGTCTGGCGGGCGGGAAATCAAGAGCGAATGGGCGAGTGGGCGAATAGGCGAATGGGAGAACATTCAACGGCCAGCCACAGATTGCACGGATTCAAACGCCAAGACCTTGTCCGCAGACTGTGCAGAGGGTCCCGAAGGGGCAAAGGGGCGCGCGGTCCTGGGATGAGGGGTTCCGGTTTTCGGCTCTCGGCTTTCGGTTCTCTGCCGTATGGGCCTTGCGCTCCGGGAAGGGTTCGGCGTCTCTCCTCCACGGCAAGAAGGGGGGATTCGAATCGGCGAGCAGGGGGGTACCTCGCGGCGTTGAAAGATCCCTTGCCGTGTCGTCGTTCCGGCGAACCTTCCCCGTCGCCGGCCGGGTCTGTGGGATTATCGCCTCTCACCTTAACCTGTCTGTTTCACAGGGCAAGGGGGCGAAGAATGGGGTCGTAAGGCTCGAGCGTAGGCTTTCCGGCCGAGCAGGGTACGGCTGTCTACGCTGTGTTATGGGGCCTTCGCTCGAGCCCAAGGCCCCATCTTCGTCACCTTGCAGGGATGTCGCGCGGGCCTTTTGCCGCGGCAAAGGTCCGGCGTCTCTTGGCCACGAGCGTGAGCGAGGTTCTGAATCGGTAAGGAGGGCGGCGATCTGCTCGGACCGAAACGCCACGCTCGGGCCTTCGATCCGGCGGACCTTCACCGCGGCCGGCCCGGGTTCGTGTGTTCCGGCTTTCGGCTCTCGGCTTTCGGATCTCTGCCGTACGGGCCTTGCGCTCCGGGAAGGGTTCGGCGTCGTCCGGGCCACGCCGGAAGGGGGGAAGGGCGGGCGTGGAGCCCGCCCAAGGATCGCGAGGGTTCGTGACGATCTCAGGGACCCTGGATTGCAGTCACCTCCTCCACGAAGAAAAAGGCGTCGGCCTGGTTCACGAGCACGCCGTTGGCCACCGAGCCGTTCTGAACGAAAGTGCGCATCTGCCTCAGGTAGGATTCCCCCTCGTCCCCGGTGTGGAGGGGCAGCACAAAGGCCGGACCCGCCCTGGCCAGCAGGTACTCGATTCTCTCCGGTTGGCTGGGGACGTCGTTGAAGCCGGATTCGAGGACCATGTTTCCGTGGCGGCCGTGGTCGTACTGCATCCACACGGAATACACCTGACCGGGTAGCTTTCGGGCCAGATAGGTGCCGATGGAGAACCACATCGGAAAGGGCTGCCCGCTCGGGGAGTTCAGCAGGATGGTATCACTGTCCTTGCTCAAGTGGAGAGCGTGGCCCAGGAGAATGATCTTCTCATCGTGCGGGAGGGCTTCGAGCGTCTCATCCATCTGTCGGTACATCGTCTGCTCCCGCGTGGCCAGAGCCTCAACCCACCGCCTCATATCCGACGCCGTGTCGAGGAACAGAAAAGCGTCGGCCATGCACCGCACGGTACGCTTGAGATCCGCCACTCGGGTCACGCCGAGCATCCCTTCCATCTTCGCTTCCTCGGAATCAAGAAACGCCAGCACGTCGACAAGGCGGGCCTGCTCTTCGGCCATGGATTCGCCCGGCACGCGCTCGAGACGCCCGAGGATCTCCCGCGCGAGGGGTTGGGACTCGTATGGCCCCAGCAGATCTCTCGCGTCCGCGTACCCGCCGCCCGAGAGAACGTCGATATCGAACCCGAACCAGGAGAGACGGGGTTCTCCGGGCTCCAGCGATTCATTGAGAGATCGAAGCCGGCGGAAGAACGTGGATTCCTCATGGCGCCACGCCTTCCTGAACTCGTCGTTGTTCAGGGCTTGGAAGACGACGGGGATGTCGTCGCGGTCGCTTCGCAGATCTCCCCTGTAGCCCAGTATGGCGACGCGGTCCAGGTGCGCCGGGTCACCTGTCTCGAGGTACCGGTCGATCCGCTTGCCGTCGGAGATCCCCATCTCCATCCCAATGTGCCGCCAGCCCTTTTCAAAGAGGTAGCGAATGAAGATCAAACGGAAGTCGTACTTCTCGTGGATGTAGTGGTCCGACTCGCCGAGGTAAACGATGCGCTTACCTTCGAGCGCCTTGTCCAGAAAGGAAAAATCGGAAAGGTCGATCTCACGCCAGTCCAGCGTGTTGAGCGGAAGGGCGTGGTCCCGGACCCACTCGACGAAGACGTGCTCCGGGTCGGCACTCGGACCCGGTTCGGCCCGAGACTGGGTGGCGGGGATGCAGAGGGCAAGCATTCCCCAGACCACAAAGCCATAGCGAACGCGCAAAAGACGGTGTGACATGATCATCTCCTTTTCTGGGGCGGCATTCCCGTGGGTTCGTAACGCTCAGGTCCCCGATCCACACGCCGTAGGCGCCGATCGGGCCGGGGCAACGTCAGTGGTTCCTCCTGGGGGGTGTGGATGGCCCTACCGCGCGTCGCCGAGCGGGGGGCGCTGCCTCCGCCAGTCGAAGTGCTCGCCGATCGCGTCCAGATCCTCGGGGGTGAAAACGTATTTCAGCTCGATCGCGCGCGGGTCCGCGCGCTCCTCGCGAGTCAGCGTATCCCAGACACGGGGAGCGAAGAGGATAGGAGCGCGGTTCGACGACGCCAGCGCCTCACGAGCGTGTTCGACGACGAGCGGCCGGATGTTGTACTCGTCCTTGGGGAAGACGAGGGCTGCGTCGGCCAGCATGTTGAGGGCCAGCGTTTTGTCGATCTCGCACAGGAAGAGAGAGATTCGCCTCCCTTTGCCCGGACGCCGCGCAATCCGCGTCGGCAGCAGAGGGTCGAGATGAATTGCGGCAAAGCGGATCTCCTCCAGCCGGTTCGGCCATCGCCGGCGAACCTCATTGTAGTGGAAGTAGGTGGCGACCAAGGGGCCCGGTGGCGGTTCGCCCTTCCACGACAGACACCACGGCTTCGCCGTCACTTCCCAGTTCGCCTCCAACTCCCGGGCGTGGTCGGCGGCTTCGGTCTCGCTGCATTCCACGACGTAGACGACCGACGCGGCCGGTGCGCTCGAGTGGGGCCGGTTCGTCAGGAGGTGGGCGAAAGCGCGGGGCGTGAGATCGTACCGTTCCTTTGCCTCGCGAAGCACTTTCTGGACGAATGCCTCGAGTTTGCGCGCTCTTGGGCCCGAGGTTTCCAGCCTTGGCGAGGCAATAACTCGCGTTCCCTTGGCCCCCCGGCTTTCCAGGAGCCTCTCCACCACCAGGTCCGCGTACGCGCGACGGACGGTATGCATGTTGACCTTCCACGCCCGAGCGGCCTCCCGAATGGGCGGAAGAACCTCGCCGGGCATGAGTCTCCCCGTACTGATGCGGTAGCGGAGGGCCTCCGCGATCTGGTGGTAGAGGGGAACCGGGCTCTTGGGATCGAGGTCGATCTTCATGGGACCATGATATATAACATTAGAACAAATGTCAAGAAAAAAATGTGTCCTGCCGCCGGCACCGGGCATGGGTTGTCGCCAGCCCCGCTAGTCCGCTCTGCAGCACGCGCGTTCCCCGCGCCCGGCCGGGGGTTGTGTCTTCCGGCTTTCGGCTCTCGGCTTTCGCATCTTGCATGGGCCTTTTGCCGCGGGCAAGGTTCGGCGTCTCTCTGCCACAGCGTGAAGGGGAAGTCGGGTGGGCCAGGAGGGTGGTCACGTGCTCGGGTGAACAGGCCACGCTGCGGCCTTCGATCCGGCGAACCTTCCCCGCGCCCGGCCCGGGGCATGGGTTGTCGACTCTCAACTTTCAACTCTCGACTCTCTGCCGTACGGACTCTCCCCGTCGCCGGCTCTGGGATGGGGTGTTCCGGCTTTCGGCTCTCGGTTTTCGGATCTCTCGCGCACGCCTTGCGCCGCGAGAAGGGTTCGGCGTCGTCCGCTCCTGCAATTGACATCCCGTCTCCCCCATGCTACCTTACAACAACTGTATCCTGTGGGACTCTCCGCATGTGGAGTCCCCGGGCCTTCCGGCGCTTGCACAAGGAGTATCGATGTTCAAGGAAACCCCGCCCGAACCGGATCTTGTCGTCCAGGAGGAACGGATCCTCGAGTTCTGGGAGAGGGAGAAGATCTTCGACAAACTTCGCGCCCGCAACCAAGGCGGTGAGCGGTTCAAGTTCCTGGACGGTCCCATCACGGCCAACCGCCCCATGGGCGTTCACCACGCCTGGGGGCGGACCTACAAGGACATCTTCCAGCGCTACCACGCTATGCAGGGCCGGGAAACGCGCTATCAGAACGGCTATGACTGCCAGGGCCTGTGGATCGAGATCGAGATCGAGAAAGAGCTGGGGTTCAACTCCAAGAAGGACATCGAAGGTTTTGGAATCGCCGAGTTCGTCGAGCTCTGCAAGGCGCGCCCTCTCAAGATCGCCAAGGAAATCGATCGTCAGTCCATCCGCCTGGGTTACTGGATGGACTGGTCGGATTCCTACTTCACGATGTCCGATGAGAACAACTACACCATCTGGCATTTTCTGAAGAAGTGTCACGAGCGAGGTCTGGTCTACAAGGGGCACGATGTGATGCCCTGGTGTCCCCGGTGCGGGACGGCCGTCTCCGAGCACGAGATCGCCACCGAAGGGTACCGGGAACTGGAGCATCCAAGCATCACCATCCGTCTTCCCCTCAAGGGCCGTGAGAACGAGTACATCATGGTCTGGACGACGACGCCCTGGACCCTGAGTTCGAACGTGGCGTTGGCCGTGAGCCCCAAGGTGACCTACGTCAAGGCCGTGCGCGGAGGTGTGACCTACTACCTCGCCGAGTCCGCCCTCGAACGGGTGGGCAACGGGTTCAGGGTGGTCGAGCAGATGACCGGGGACGCCCTCGTGGGTTGGGAATACGACGGGCCGTACGACGATCTGCCCGCACAGAAGGGCGTGGTGCACCGCGTGGTCGCCTGGGACGAGGTGGACGAGAGCGAAGGCACGGGCGTGGTGCACATCGCTCCGGGATGCGGGAAGGAGGACTTCGCCCTCTCCAAGGAGGAGAATCTGCCGGTCGTCGCGCCTCTGGATGAGGCGGGCAGGTTCATCGACGGTTTCGGCTGGCTCACGGGCAAGACGGCCGAAGGCGTCCGCGAAGAGATCCAGACCGACCTGGAGAAGAGGGGACTCAAGGTTGAGTTCACCACGCTGGTCCACCGCTACCCGGTCTGCTGGCGGTGCTCGAGCGAGCTTGTCTTTCGCCTCGTCAACGAGTGGTTCATCGCCATGGACGCGCTCCGTCACGAGATCATGGAGGTAACGCGGAAGATCAACTGGATGCCGAGTTTCGGGCGCGAGCGGGAACTGGATTGGCTCAAGAACATGCACGACTGGTGCATCTCACGCAAGAGGTACTGGGGACTGGCCCTTCCGATCTTCGAATGCGAGTGCGGCTGGTTCGACGTCATCGGCGGGAGGGACGAGCTCAAGGACAGGGCCGTCGAGGGGTGGGAGCGGTTCGAGGGCCACTCTCCTCATCGCCCCTGGGTCGACGACGTCAGGATCCAATGCAAGAAGTGCGGGAAGAGCGTTTCCAGAGTTCAGGACGTCGGCAATCCCTGGCTGGATGCAGGTATCGTTCCGTTCTCCACCATGGGCTACCGGACCGATCCCGAATACTGGAAGGGGTGGTATCCCAGCCACTTCATCACCGAGTGCTTCCCGGGGCAATTCCGGAACTGGTTCTACTCGCTCCTGGCCATGAGCACGGTTCTCGAGAACCGCGAGCCCTTCGAGACGGTTCTCGGCCACGCGCTGGTCCTGGATCTCCAGGGTCAGGAGATGCACAAGTCCAGCGGCAACGTGATCTGGTTCGACGACGCGGTGAACGCCTTAGGCGCCGATGTCCTGCGCTGGATTTTCGCCCGGCAGAATCCCTACGTGAACCTCAATTTCGGCCTGAAACTGGGCGATGACGTTCGGCGGAGGTTCTTCAAGATATGGAACTCCTACGGGTTCTTCATCACCTATGCGAGGTTGGATGGGATCGCTCTCGAGGATCTCACGGGCCCGAATCCCAGGCGGACGCTGGTGGACCGCTGGATTCTGGCGCGCCTCCAGCAGACCATCCGGACCTGCCGCCGGGAGCTGGACACATACAGCATTGCGCCGGTGACTCGCGCTCTGGATGCTTTCATGGAAGACCTCTCCAACGGGTACATTCGCGCCAACCGTCGGCGCTTCTGGAAAAGCGGGGAAGACGAGGACAAACGGGCCGCGTACGCCACGCTGTGGGAAGTGCTCGTGGGCCTGGTCCGGCTGGCGGCGCCCATCCTGCCTTTCCTCTGTGAGGAGATCTACCAGAACCTCGTTCGCGGCGTCGACGCGAAGGCCCCCGAATCGGTCCATCTCTGCTTCTACCCCGAAGTGGACGAAGCGAAGGTCGACGAGTCCCTTATCGAAGAGATGGCCTATGCCGCCAAGATCATTTCCCTGGGCCGGGCTCTCCGCAAGGAGAAGAACTGCAAGGTCCGCCAACCGTTGCCCGAGATGATGGTGGGGCCCACCGAGCGGATGGAGGCCGAACAGGCCGGCACCTTTCGGGAGAGCCTCAAGCGCTGGGAGTCGTTCATTCTGGACGAGCTCAACATCCGTGTGCTCCATACGCTGGATGATTCGGAGCGGCTCCTGGAGTTCAAGGCGAGTCCCAACTTCCGTCTGTTGGGCAAGAAATTTGGTGACCGGATGCCCAAGATCAAGGCGGCCCTGGAGGCGTTGACGTCGGACGAAGCGGCTGCGATTCGAAAGACACAGGAACCCTTCCGCATCAGGGTCGATGGTGACGACCTGGAGCTCGATCGAGAGGAAGTGAAAATCGAATCCGATCCTCGGGAGGGTCTGGCAGTGGGGGCGGAGGGAGACATCTTCGTCGCACTCGATCTCAACATCAGTGACGACCTTCGCCGGGAGGGCCTGGCCCGGGAGCTCGTGCACCGAATTCAACGCATGCGCCGGGAGGCGGGGTTTGAGATCTCGGATCGAATCAGGATCTCCTACCGTGCCGACGGCGGCCTCAAGGAAGTCATCGAGTCTCACGGCGCGTACCTCTCGGCAGAGACTCTTTGCGAAGAGATCAGGGAAGCCGACGAGCAGGGGGAATTCCGTGAAGAACTCGACGTCGACGGGCAGCGTATCACGATTGCCTTGAGTCGTCTTTCCTGAGAAGCGGAAGATCCACGTCCGGGCGATCGGGTTGTCTCTGGCTGAAGCGGTTTGTGGTTTCTGGGGACCGGCGATGCAAGTCTCAGACGAAGAATTGGTCAGGAAGGTACAGGCGGGCGACGCGGAATCCTTTTCCGTGCTTGCCGATCGTTGGGCGGATCGGGCGTATACCCTGGCGCTCGGCATGGTCAAGAACGCGGCGGACGCGGAGGACGTGGTCCAGGAGAGTTTCCTCAACGCCTACCGCGCTCTTCCGCGCTTCAAACACGGTTCCCTCTTCGGCACCTGGCTCTTCCGGATCATCACAAACTCGGCGCTTGTCCGGCTTCGAAAGAGCGCCCGGGAAGTTTTTATTGAAGGCCCCGAGGATGACGACGGCCACCGGGTTCCCGAGGGCCTGATCGACTGGACGGATACGCCCCTCGAAGATCTCATCAACCGGGAGACCCGGCAGATGATGGACCGGGCGGTGAAGACCTTGCCCCTGGACCAGCGAACGGTTTTCGTGCTCCGCGATATCGATGGAATGCGCGCCGCCGACGTGGCCGACATCCTGCATCTCTCCGTCCCGGCGGTCAAGTCGCGCTTGCACCGGGCTCGGGTCCAGCTTCGGGATCAACTGGAGCCGTATTTCAGGGAGAAAGTAGATTCCGGAAAGGGATCGCTCCAATGAGCAACTGCGATGATCTCTTCGAAGCTCTCAAGGACTACCTCGACGGCGACGCCAAGGAAGAGGTTTGTCGAGCGATCGAGGAGCACATGCGCGAATGTCCCAACTGTCACATACACGTGAATACGCTCAAGGGGACGATCGAGATCTACAGAGCCGTGGGCGCTAAAAAGATGCCCGTGAGCGCCAGGGAGCGTCTTCACAAAGCCCTCAAGATCAAGCCGGAGTGGCTGAAGTAACCCGGACCATTCATGAATCCCTGCTGCGAGGGTCTCAGGGCTGGGTATACGCAGACTCGAATTCCCCATTCACGCTGCGGCCAAGAGACGCTGGACCTTTGCCGCAGCGTAAGGCCCGGTTCTGATTTCCTGAATCCTTTCCCTCCGTCCTGCATCTAAAGAGTGAACCCATAAAGACAACCTGAGAGGTGCAAAAGACATGCCACTTTACGAGTACGAATGCAAGAAGTGTGGGAACAGGTTTGAATATTTGCACGGCCACGAGGAAACCGATCTCAGAATCGCCTGCCCCAACTGCGAGTCCGGGGATATCAGTCGGTTGTTCTCAGCCTTCTCGACCTCGTGCGGGAGTTCGGGGTGTGGGAGCGGAAGTACGGGCAGGGCATGGCGGTTTGGCTGAGGCTAGGCGTGCGGGAGCGGTCCGCTCTCCGATCGGGCACGACAACAAGGCAGCAGGGCCTCAAGAGGGGATTCCCATCCCGGATTCGTGGGCGAAAGGATTTGTCTCCTCCCCGCGAGAACCGGGGGCCAACGACGGCCGAAGCCGGTTTGACAAGAGCGCAGGCGATCACTAGATTGAATCCAGGCACGCACGGCGCGTACCCGGGTCCCGGATGGGGTAAGGTAGAAACGTAATGAAAGACGGCTGGATCATTCTCATATTCTTTGTTGTGTGGATTCTGGGGTCACGGTACGTACTCCCGAAGTTGGGGATACCCACGTGAATGTCCGCAACCTGCTCCCCGGGTAGGGAGATCGCGCAGGAAGCATACACCGCCTCACCCGAGGGCCGAGACGGGCTCGTGAGGGCGGCCGTCATGTTGAGAGAATCCCGGGCCCGGGAGGCCGGAGAAGTTCTGGCAGACCTTCCGGACTCGGTGCTGGTGAAGGACTGGAGGGTCCAGACGGTCAGGGAGATACTGAAGGGGCAACCTTCTCCGGACGAGATGCGGGAGGCCTCCAATCTCTTAACTCAGACGATGCGGCAAGTGAAGTGAGCGAGAGGCAGGACCTCGCCGGCTCAACCCCTGGGGGCCGGCGAGAAGGCGACATGACCCCCGTCGGCTGTCCCCCGAGAGTCGGTGGGAAAAGGGCCCCGGACGCCTTGGCGTCCGGGGCCCTAAACGTGTATACCTCCTGCACAATGACGGGAATGACTACTTCAGTCCCAGCAGCTCCTTGCGTTGGGCCTCGGACCGGCTCAGGATATCGTCATGCAGTGACTTGCCGTGGCTGTCCATGGTCACGACGGCCGGGAACTTATCCACCTCGATGACCCACATCGCCTCGGGTGTGCCGAACTCCTCCAGCTTGTGAACGGTCAGGACCTTCTTGACGCTCTGGGCCAGGATCACGGCAAGCCCGCCGATGGCGTGAAGGTAAACGCATCCGAACTTCCCGCACGCACCGAGGGTTTGGGCCCCCATCCCGCCCTTTCCGATGATCCCCCGGACGCCAAACTTCTCGATCACTTCGGGCTCGTAGGGTTCCTCGCGAATGCTGGTCGTGGGACCCGCGGCGACGAAGGAATACTCGCTGTTTTCCTTTTTCACGACCGGTCCGCAGTGGTAGATCATTCCACCCTTGAGGACCTCTCGGACTTCATCGCCCGACTCCTCGGTCAGGTACTTGTGCGCGGCATCCCGGGCCGTAATCATCACGCCCGTGATCTCAGCTTCGTCGCCGACCTTGAGCTTCCGAATCTCCTCTTCCGATGCGGGCAAGCGAATCTCAATCATAGGACACCTTCCCCTCCTTCAGAATCATCGAAGCCCGGCGGTAGGCCCAGCAGATGTAGCTGACTGAGACGAAATAGCAGGCGGGCAGGCGATGGCGCGTTCCGATGTTCACGCCCATCACGGTGGTTTTTCCGCCGAACCCCATGGGGCCGACCCCGAGCTGGTTGAGTTCCCTGTAGAGCCGATCTTCGAGTTCTCCAAGAACGGGATCCGGATTCTTATCATCCAGATTCCGGAAGAGCTGTTCCTTGGATTCGAGATAAGAGCTTCCCCGATCACCACCGATCCCGATGCCGACGGCGCCGGGTCCGCATCCCTTGCCCTGGGCGTCGAAGACGGCGTCAATCACGCACCGCCTCACACCTTCGAGATCTCTCCCCGCTTTCAAACCGGCGTCGGGAAGCTTATACTGGGCGCCCACGTTTTCCGAGCCGCCGCCCTTGAGCATCAGGCGGACCTTCAGGCCGTCCTGGTCGACTTGCTTGAAGTGGATGTAGGGTAGGCCCCGGCCGATGTTGTTGCCGGAGTTCTTTCCACTGACCGGGTCGACGGCGTTGGGCCGGAGATAATAACGGGCCGTGGCCTCCGCCGTGGCCTCGAGGATTGCATCCTCGAGGGTCTTCTGCCTGTGCTCGGGCCCGAAGTCCACGTAGAAGACGAGGGCTCCGGTATCCTGGCAGATCGGCCGGGACGTCTCCTTCGCCAGTGCCGCGTTTTCCAACATTTTCTTGAGCGTGGATCCGGCGGGAGTGTCCTCCCCTTCGCGGACGATGGCTCGCTCGATGGCCTTGTGCACGTCTTCCGGCAGGATCGTCGACGCTCTGCGGATGAGCTCGAGGAAGTGTTCCGAGAGTTTCTGCATCCCCACCTCCGGGGTCGTAGTTGAGCAATTCATGAAGCGTGACAGCATCTCGGCGATTATAGGTCCAGCGGCCGGCCGTGTCAACGGTGCGGCGCGACAAAGGTGTTCCTCGAAATCCCGGGCCTTTTGGGGTTGTACCAGCTGGCCGAGATTGTACAATCTTCCCGGGTCAGGTGGGAGCCCGCACACGGAGGAATTCCGATGCTCGCGTTTGTGGTTTGTCTTGCGGTGGTCTTTGCCGCGGCGTTCTTCGGGGCGCAGTTTCAGGTCGGCGACTGGTACGCCGGGCTTGCAAAGCCGCCATGGACGCCTCCGAACGCCGTGTTCGGCCCGGTTTGGAGCGTCCTTTACGCCATGATGGCGGTGGCGGGGGCGTTGGTCTGGCGCAAGGCCGGTTTCGGGGCCGTGTGGACTCCGCTTGCAGTGTTCGCCGTCCAGCTCGTCCTCAACGCCGCATGGTCGTGGCTGTTCTTCGGGCTCCACCGGCCGGGGGCGGCGTTTGCGGAGATCGTGGTTCTATGGGTGGCGATCCTGATCACGCTCGTTCTCTTCTGGCGGGTGCGTCCGGTGGCGGGGGTCCTGTTCTTGCCGTACCTGCTGTGGGTGTCGTTTGCGGCCGCGCTCAACTTCTCGATCTGGCGGTTGAATGCATAGTGAATGCAAGGGAAGGTAACGAGGCTTCACGGCTCCGACTTGTCCGACCTATCCGAGTTTTCGGACGGGTCCGATGGGTCCGACGGGTCCGACCATGCCCGTAAGCAATGAGTATCTCGATTTCGTTCAGGATCAACTCGGGGGACTTGGCGAGATTACGGTGAGGCGGATGTTCGGGGGCGCGGGCCTCTATCTGGAGGGCGTGTTCTTTGCCATCGTCGCCGACGATGTTCTCTATTTCAAAGTGGACGACTCGAACCGCTCGGACTACGAGGCGGAGGAGATGGGACCGTTCCGCCCCTTCGGGGGAGATGCGGTGATGTCTTACTACGAAGTCCCGGTTGATATCCTGGAAGATCCCGATCGGCTGAAGGCATGGGCCGCAGCGGCCGTAGATGTCGCCGTACGGTCTTCCTCGCCGAAGCGATCGCAAGAGCGAAAGCGGCGGTGAGCCGCCCTCGGCGCTGAAATACCCGAACGGTGAACCGACTTGCGTTCTCGGTCGCACTCCATGTTCCCGGTTTGCCGAACCTTTCGAAACTCGTCCTGCATTTTTCTGTTGCCAATTCACCCTTCGAGAATAGATTGAGGTATGTTTTGGAGATTCGATCCGATTACATGAACGGGCAGAACCGGCGTGCATGATTCGTCTTAGAACATGAGGTCGGTGAAGCCCCAGAGAAGGAGGAGGGGCATGGTTGATACAGTGATAGGCGTCCTGACGACCTGGGGTGTCCGGGTCGTCGGCGCGATCGTGCTGCTGATCATCGGTCTTCTGGTTGCCAAGGGGATTCGAGGCGGCGTGCGCAAGGCGCTCCAGAAGAAATCCGTGGATGCGACACTCGTGCCGTTCATCAGCGGTCTCGTGTACTACATCGTGTTCGCTTTCGTCATCGTCTCCGTTCTGGGGCTTTTCGGAATCCAGACGGGGTCGATCATCGCCGTCCTGGGTGCCGCGGCTTTTGCCGTCGGTCTTGCCCTCCAGGGGACGCTCTCGAACTTCGCGGCCGGCGTGATGCTCCTCATCTTCCGGCCGTTCAAGGTGGGGGACTACGTGGATGTGGGCGGGACGGCCGGGTCGGTTCAGGGCGTGGGTATTTTCTCGACGGCGCTCAACACGCCCGACAACGTACACATCATCGTCCCCAATTCGGCAATCTACGGGCAGACCATCAAGAACTACGCGGCCAACGACACCCGGCGAAACGACATGGTTGTGGGAATTTCGTATTCGGATGACATCGGGCTGGCGATCGAGACGATCAACCGTGTTTTGGGAGAAGATGAACGGGTGCTGAAGGATCCGGAGCCAACGGTGGCGGTCGCCGAAATGGCGGACTCTTCCATCAACATCGTGGTTCGCCCCTGGTGCAGGAAGGAAGACTACTGGGCGCTGCGTTTCGATCTGACGCGGAACATGAAGGAGCAACTGGAAGCCGCCGGTTGCTCGATTCCGTTCCCGCAGACGGGTGTGCATCTGTTCCGGGAGGGCGCGGCGTAGTACGGCGAAAGGGCGACCGGGCGAAAGGCCGAATGGGCGAGACCCAAAGCCGGAGAGCTTCAGCCACAGATTTCACAGATTGCATAGAAACAGAACCCGGAGGGGACGGTCGCCGCGCCGACTGTCCCCTCCGGCCGTGCCACAATACCCGCTTCCAATGTCTCGGGCGCTCGACCCCCGGTTTCGGACTTCCCTTTGCCGTCAATCCTCTGATCATCGATTCCTATTGGGTTCCGAGGTTCGGGCGTCCACGGACTTGTGGCCGTCGCAGTACTGTGATATGGTGCATACTCGACCGGCGTGCTGCCCCTCACGATTGGCCTGGGGGGTGCGTTTGCAGTAACGGGCGGTGTTGGCGCTCCTGCAGGAACCGAGCCGCCTGTTTCACTCGTGGAGGCGTGTGTGAAGAAGACAACCTTCAGCACCGGATTCGAGAAGTCGAAGCTGTACACCTACTGGAGTCTCATGAAGTACTGGTTCCGGAGGAATCGGGAATTCGCCCGCCACGATTATCACGACATCTTCTGCGGAAGAGCCAAGCGCGTCTTTCGAGAGCGCCTGGACACCGAGATCCGAGATGCCAGGATACTGGAAATCGGATGTGGCCAGCGGTGCACGACAACTCTGCTCTTTCATTCACTCGGCGCCCGCGTGACGGGTATCGATACCGACGCGGTCGACCCCAGATTCTCGGTCGGAGGGCTTCTGACGATATGGAAGAGGAATGGGTTTGAGCGGTTTGCGAAGACGCTCCTGCGCCACATCCTGTTTGACAGGGGATACTACAAGACACTCGAGCACGAGTTCGGCCGTCCCGTGCGAAAGGACCATGCCGACATCAGAACGATGGATGCGTGCTCTCTTGATTTCGCGGACGACGAGTTCGACTATGTCTATTCCAGCGCTGTTTTCGAGCACATCGACGACGTGGACCGGGCCTGCGGCGAAGTGGCGAGAGTTCTCAAGAAGGGTGGAGTAGCATTCATCGGCGTCCATCTGTTTCCCAGCCTTTCCGGAGGTCATAACCTGGAGTGGGCATTCCCGGACACACGGCCCAGTAAGACCGTGCCTCCCTGGGATCACCTGCGAGAGAACAGGTTTCCGACACACGTTTATCTCAACAAGCTTCGGGAGAGGGATTACCTATCCATCTTCGACGGACACCTCTCCATCGTGGACGTCTGGTCCAGCTATGAAGGCGAGAAGATCCTGACCGAGGAGATCCTGGCGGAGCTGCCGGATTTCTCGAGGGACGAGCTGCTGAAGAGATCGATCAAGGTCGTGATGAAGAAATGAGGCGCGGGCCGGAAGGGGCAACGTTGAGGAGAGGGGATGCGTAGGGCCGCGCGACTTCGCATCGAGCCGGTGGACAGGTAAACGGCTCTTCCCGTGGCTTTCCCAAAGACCCACCCTCCGAGGGCGCAGGGCACACCGTCTGCGGGATCGGGTTTGCGCCCCCAGAATTCTACAAGGTGCAGGATGGAAGCAGACGCCGCTCCCCTTCGCGGGGAGAAGGGCTCATGCACACAGGTCGTGGACCTGGCGTATCCGGTGGTTCTCAGCATGATGTCGTGGACCGTGCTCTGGACCGTGGACACCATGTTCGTCGGACGGCTGGGTACGGCTGAACAGGGAGCCGTGGGCTTCGCGGGCGCACTCGCCTGGACCATGATGACTCTGATCACCGGCACCATGATCGGGGTTCAGATCTTCGTGGCCCAGCACTTCGGCCGAGGAGAACGCCGCCAGTGCGGGGATATCTACTGGCAGGGCATCTACCTGGCGCTCCTGGCCGGCGTTCCGGCGGCCGCTCTCGGGATTTGGGGTGGAGGGGTCGTCCGGCTCTTTCGGGTCGATCCCGACCTGGAATCTCTTGCCTACACCTATTTTCGCATTCGAATGGTCGGCGGCGTTTTTGTTTTCCTGACCTTTGCGTCCGAAGGATTCTTCCGCGGCGTGGGAGACACGAAAACGCCGATGAAGATCTCGATCTTCGTCAGCGCGCTGAACATCGTGCTCGACTACGGGTTCATCTTCGGACGGCTTGGGCTTCCCAGGCTGGAGGTGGCCGGCGCCGCGCTGGCCACGGTGATCGCGACCGGCGTTCAGGCTTTCATCTGTCTCTGGATTCTCTTCCGCGGAGAACGATTCCGGGACGCGTATCGTCTTCTTCCGGCGCACCGGTTCCATCCGGGTCGTCTCCTTCAGGTCATCAAAGTCGGTGGACCCATCGGGGTCCAGTGGGTTCTCGACATGGGGTCGTGGACACTGTTCACCTCGCTGATCGCGCGGCTGGGCGCGGTTCCGGCGGCGGCGAATCAGATTGCCATCACATTGCTCCACGTCTCGTTTATGCCGGGGCACGCGATCTCGACGGCCGCCACAACTCTCGTGGGTCAGTATCTGGGGGCGGCCGATCCGCGGTCGGCGCGAAGGAGCGCCACAAACAGCCTGCGAATCGCCGTATTGTTCATGGGATTGATGGGCCTCGTCTTCTTCATCTGGAGGAAACCGCTCGTTCGGGCTTTCAACCCCGACCCCGCGGTCACGGCCATCGGAGCGGATCTATTGATCTTTGCGGCCATCTTCCAGGTGTTCGACGCGATGTCGATGGTCGCGGGAGGAATCCTTCGCGGGTCGGGCGATACCCGCGGACCCGCTGCGATCCAGATCGGGCTCTCGTGGCTTCTGTTTCTCCCGCTGGCCTATCTGGCCTGTCTCCGGTTCGGCTTCGGGGCGCGCGGAGGATGGTTGGCGGCAACCGCCTACATTCTTCTTCTCGGAATCGTCCTGTACGCGCGCTATCGCACGGGCACGTGGTCCGGGCGGGTTTTGATCAAAGAATCGCCCGGCGAG